>Ga0224497_10002303_pt1 | contig 11425 bp, 7 predicted proteins | sample SF_Jul11_sed_USG_4_FD_167970 | JGI IMG/M metagenome (GOLD analysis project Ga0224497, IMG submission 167970) | Sediment microbial communities from San Francisco Bay, California, United States - SF_Jul11_sed_USGS_13 | ecosystem: Environmental > Aquatic > Marine > Sediment | place: USA: California...
CGGCGCGGGAGGCGCCCATTCAGGCAGTCGTGTATCTCTCCGGCTCCGTCGAGGCGCGCACCAACGCCCTCGTGGCGAGCGAGGTGTCGGGGCTGGTCGCCGAGCTGCGGGCGCGCGAGGGGACGTTCGTCAACCGCGGCGACATTCTGGTGAGACTGCGCAACGAGACCCGGGAGCGCGACCGGGAGGCGGCGGAGGCCCAGCTCGCCGAGGCCCAGGCGCGGCTCGAGCTCGCCCAGCGGGCGCTCGTGCGCTCCAGCGACCTGCGCGACTCCGGGGTGATCAGCCAGCAGACCCTCGACGACGCCGAGACCGAGGTCGGCGCCTGGCAGGGGCGGGCCGACCAGGCCAAGGCCTTGATCGCGCGCTTAACGACCCAGATCGAGGACTCGGTCGTGCGGGCGCCGTTTGCCGGCGTCGTCGTCCGCGAGCACTGCGCGCTCGGCGAGTGGGTCGACACCGGCGGCCCGGTCGTCGAGATGGTCGACCCGCGGCATCTGGAAGTCGTCGTCAACGTGCCGGAGCGGCATTTCGCCGCGGCCCGGATGGGGGCCGCCGCCCGCGTCCTCTTCGAGTCCCTGCCCGACCTCGACGTCGAGGGCCAGATCACCGCGATCATCCCGCTGGCCGATCCGCAATCGCGGAGCTTCCCCGTCAAGATCCGGATCGACAACCCGGACGGCCGGATCGGCGTCGGCATGTCCGCCAGCGTCGCCTTCCCCGGCGGCGAGGAGCGCCAAGCGACGGTCGTCCCCAAGGACGCCATCGTCAGCCAGGGGGCGCAGCGCCTCGTCTACCGCGTCGAGGACGGGCCGCCCGGCGAGGACGGCACGACGAGCCCCGTGGCCGCCGTGGTCCCGGTGACCCTCGGCGCCGGCAGCGGCGAGTGGATCGAGGTCGACGCGGTGGCGCCGGGCGACCTCGTCGTCACGCGCGGCAACGAGCGGCTGGCCCCCGGCGCCCAGCTCATCACCGAGACCGTGGAGTACGCACAGCCATGATCATCGTCGAGTCCGCCATCCGCTCTCCCGTCAAGACCGCCGTCGGCGTCATCCTGCTCCTGCTCTTCGGCATCCTCGCGCTCCTCGGGATCCCCGTCCAGCTCACGCCGACGGTCGAAGAGCCCCTCATCTCGGTCCAGACGTTCTGGCCGGGCGCCAGCCCCGGCGAGATCGAGCGCGAGATCATCGACGAGCAGGAGGAGCAGCTCAAGGGGCTCGACGGCCTCGTCAAGATGAGCAGCTCGAGCCAGGACAGCTTCGGCACCATCAACCTGCTCTTCGAGGTCGGCAGCGACAAGGGGGCGAACCTGCTCAAGGTCTCGAATCGGCTGGAGCAGGTTCCCGTCTACCCGGACGAGGCGCAAAAGCCCGTCATCCTCGCCTCCGATCCCAACCAGAGCGCCATCGCCTGGTTCATCCTCCTGCCGGCCGGGGAGAGCCCCTACGCGGACGAAATCTGGAAGCTCTACGACTTCGTCGACGACCAGATCAAGCCGGCCCTCGAGCGGGTGCCCGGCGTCGCGCTGTCCGGCTTCTTCGGCGGCCGCGAGCGCGAGATGCAGGTGATCGTCGATCCCGGCACCCTGGCGACCCACCAGGTGACGATCAACCAGCTCGCCGCGGCGCTCGATCGCGAGAACCGCAACTACAGCGGCGGCGACTTCGCGGAAGGCAAGCGCCGCTACGTCGTGCGCACGATCGGCGAGTACGCCTCGGTGGGCGAGATCGAGGACGTCGTCGTCGCCGTCCGCAACGGGGTGCCGCTGCGCGTCGGCGACGTCGCGCGGGTCGAGCTCGGCTACCGCAAGCCGTTCGCCAAGATCTTCTACCGCGGCGAGCAGATGATCGCGATCAACGCCATCAAGGAGCCCGGCGCCAACATCCTGGACGTGATGAAGGGGATCAAGGAGACCGTCGCCGGGCTCAATCAGGACCTGCTCGCCGAGCGCGGCCTGCGGCTGGTCCAGGCGTACGACGAGACGGACTACGTCTACAGCGCCATCGGGCTCGTGCGCCAGAGCCTCGTCGTCGGCGGCATCCTCGCCGTCCTCGTGCTCCTCCTCTTCCTGCGCAGCCGCGCCAGCACCTTCGTCGTGGCGGCGGCCATCCCGATCAGCATCGTCGGCTCGTTCCTCGCCATGAACGCCCTGGGGCGCACCCTGAACGTCATCTCGCTGGCCGGCCTGGCGTTCGCGGTCGGCATGGTCGTCGACAACTCGATCGTCGTCCTCGAGAACATCTACCGCCACCGGCAGATGGGCAAGAGCCGCTTCCGGGCCGCCCACGAGGGCGCCGTCGAGGTGTGGGGCGCCGTGCTCGCGAGCACGCTGACGACGATCGCGGTGTTCGTGCCCATCCTCTTCGTCAAGGAAGAGGCGGGGCAGCTCTTCCGGGACATCGCCCTGGCCATCAGCTGCGGGGTGGGCTTGAGCCTCATCGTGGCGATCACCGTCATTCCGAGCCTGTCGGCCAAGATCCTCGACGCCGTCAGCCACGACGAAGCGAAGGCGGCCGCGCGGCGGGGCGAGAAGAACTTCCGCAACCTGTGGGGGCGGGTGGCGTGGGCCGGGAGGCTGAACGAGTGGATCGCGGAGCGGGTGGGGTGGATCTGCAGCACGACGCCGCGCCGGGTCGTCGTCGTCACCGCGTTCACGGGGGCCTCCATCCTCTTCTCCTGGCTGCTCATGCCGAAGGCCGAGTACCTGCCGCTGGGCAACATGAATTTCGTCTTCGGCTTCGCCCTGCCGCCGCCGGGCTACAACGTCGACGAGACGGCCTCCTACAACGACATCTACCGGCGTGAGCTCGGGCCGCTGTGGGAGGCGAGCGACGAAGAGGCCGAGGCCATGCCGGGCGGCGGCATCGATCACTACTTCTTCGGCGCCCTGGCGAACCAGGCCTTCATGGGCGCGCGGGCGCGCTCGCCGCTGCGCGCCAGCGAGCTGGTCGGCAAGATCCAGGGGGTCAACGCCCAGCTCCAAGGGGCGATCGCCTTCGTCTCCCAGGCCTCGCTTTTCTCCAGCGGGTTCGGCGAGGGCCGCAACATCGACGTCGAGATCACCGGGCCGGACCTCTCGCGGCTCATCGCCCTGGGCGGCGAAGTGATGGGCGGCGTGCAGCGGATCCTGCCAGGCGCCCAGGCGATCCCCTTCCCCGGCCTCGATCTCGGCAATCCCGAGCTCCGGGTGCACACCGACCGGCGGCGCGCGGCGGAGCTCGGGGTGAGCAACCGCGACCTCGGGTTCACGGTCAGCGCCCTCGTCGACGGCGCCAAGGCGAGCGACTACCAGCACGACGGCCGCGAGATCGACCTCGTGGTCCGCACGGAGGAGAGCTTCGCCCACAGCACCCACCTGCTCGAGCAGATGCCGATCGCGACACCCGGCGGCCAGGTCGTGACCCTCGGCTCCGTGGCGGACGTCGAGCTGGTCAACGGGCCGGTGCAGATCAACCACCGGGAGCGCGAGCGCACCATCACCATCCAGGTCACCCCGCCGCCGGAGCTGCCGCTGCAGGAGGCGATGGAGCGCATCGACGCGGAGATCCTGCAGCCGATGCGCGACGGCGACCGGGTCGGCGGCCTCTACCGCGTCACCTACTCGGGCAGCGCCGACAAGCTGACCCAGACCCGCCGCGCGCTGCAGTTCAACCTATTGCTCGCCGTGCTCATCACCTACCTCCTGATGGCGGCGCTCTTCGAGAGCTTCCTCTATCCGTTCGTCATCCTCTTCAGCGTGCCGCTGGCGGCGCTGGGCGGCTTCCTGGGCCTCGGGGTGCTCAACCTCTTCACCTACCAGGCGCTCGACGTGCTCACCATGCTCGGCTTCGTCATCCTCGTCGGCACGGTCGTCAACAACGCCATCCTCATCGTCCACCAGGCGCTCAACCTGATGCGCGACGAGGGCCTGCAGCCGACCGCCGCCATCAAGGAGTCGACGCGCACCCGGGTCCGGCCCATCTTCATGAGCGTCTCGACCAGCCTCTGCGGCATGCTCCCCCTGGTGCTCTTCCCGGGCGCCGGCTCCGAGCTCTACCGCGGGCTGGGCAGCGTCGTGGTCGGCGGCCTGGCCGTCTCGACGGTCTTCACCCTCTTCCTCGTCCCGGCCCTCTTCAGCCTGGTCCTCGACGCGCGAGCGGCGCTCGCGGCCCGGCTCGCGAAGGCCTCCCCCCGCCCGGAGGAGCCGGCTCCCGCGGCGGGCTGACGGGCGGTCGAACCTTGTCTTCGGGGAAAACCACCTGCAGAAGGAGGCTCCCATGACGTTCTTGCCCGTCCCGCGGCCGAGATTCCCGGCTGGGCTCCCGGCCGCCGCGTTGCTGGCCTGCTCGTTCCTGGTCATCGCCGTCGTGCCGCCCGCGGCTCCGGCCGGGGCACAGATCGTCGTCCTGCAGAACGACTCGGTGATCGATTTCGGCACCGCCGCCATCCAGGTGGGCTTCGTGGCCGGCGAGCGCGGCGCCGCGTGGCTCACTTCGCCGTGCCAGGCGGACCTCGTCGCGGTCCGGATCCTGTGGCTGGATTTCGTCAACTCCGGCACCCAGACGCTCGGCGACACCATCACCGTCTCCGCCGACGGACCGTTCCCCGCCCCGGGAGCCGCTCTTGCAGAGCTCGTCGGCCCGGTACTGACGGAAGGCTTCTTCAACGAGTTCGTCGTCAACCCCGCGATTCCCATCGCCCAGGACGAGACGGTCGTCGTCGACTTCAAGTTCCTGACCAGCCCCCCGCCGCTCGGCCCCAGCCTGGCGACCGACATCGACGGCTGCCAGCAGCCGAAGAACAGCATCTTCGCCATCCCGCCGAGCGCCTGGTTCGACCTCTGCCCGTTCGGCGTCAGCGGCGACCTCGCCATCCGGGCCGTCGTCGTGTGCGACGACAGCCTGATCTTCGCGGACGGCTTCGAGAGCGGCGACACGTCGGCCTGGTCGGACACGTTCCCGCCGCCCCTCGGAGCGCGGTTGCCCTACCCGGTGCTGCGCGTGGATCCGGAGCTGCCGCCGTTCTGGCGCTTCTCCGCCGCGGCCAGCGGCCGCTAGCCGGCTAGCGCGGCGCCGCGCCCACGAACTTGGCGCTCCACACGCGGCCCGCGAAGCCGGCCGCCAGCCGGCCGGCGAGACGTCCGGCGGCGCTCCGCAGCCAGCGCGGCAGGCTCGTCGTCGCGACCTCGGAGCGGGCCAGGCTCACGATCTGGCTCCTCTCGTAGACCAGCCTTTCGGTCACTTCCACGTCCACGAGACCCGCCCGCTCGAGGCCCGCCACGTAGTCGGCCTCGCTGATCGCCCCGGCCACGCACGCGCAGTGCAGGCGCGCGCTGCGGCGCACCCACCAGGGCATGTCCTCGACGACGATGTCGGAGATCGAGATCCTCCCGCCGGGCCTGAGCACCCGCGCGATCTCCGCGAACACCCGGTCCTTCTCCGGCGACAGGTTGATGACGCAGTTGGAGATGACCCAGTCGACCGTGCCGGACTCGACCGGCAGCTCCTCGATCAGCCCCTTGCGGGTCTCGACCTGGGCCAGGCCCGCCTTCGCGGCCGACTCCCGGGCCCGGGCGATCATCTCGTCCGTCATGTCGACGCCGATCACCCGGCCCGTCGGCCCGACCCGCCCGGCCGCCAGCAGCAGATCGATGCCGGCCCCCGAGCCCAGGTCGAGGACCGTCTGCCCGGGCTTCACCTCGCTGAACGCCAGCGGATTGCCGCAGCCGAACGAGTTCACCACCGCCGCTTGCGGGAGCGCCGCGAGCTCGTCCCTCGTGTAGCCCGCCGTCTGCGCCGCCACCCCTTTCGGCACCGCATCGGCGCAGCACGAGCGCTCCGCTCGCACCGCTGCGCCGTAGCTGCCGCGCACCTTCTCCCGCACCTTCTCCGCAACCGTCATGTCGTCACCTCTTCCTTGGTTTCCCTGGAACATCGGTTCGCCGCGCAGTCCTCGAGCGCCTGGGCGACGCCGCGCAGCAGAGACGCCAGCGGCTGGCAGCAGACGCTGTAGAACACCTGCCGCCCGCGCTTCTCCGCCGTCACCACCCCGGCGTCCCGCAGGACCGCCAGGTGCCGCGAGACGACGGAGAGATCGATCGGGCAACAGCTGTCGAGCTCCCCCACCGTGCGCGGCCGCGGCGACGTCGCCAGCCGGCTCAACAGGGTCAGCCGGTTCGGATCGCTCAACGCCCGGAACAGCCTGGGCTCGAGCAGCTCGTCGAGCGAGCAACAGCTCTCGCCCGTCGCGGCCTCCGCCGCGCGCGCCGGGTCGCTGGCCCCCTGTTTCTTGTATCTTTGCACCATAGTGCAATTATAGAGCAGAACGGCCCCCGCCGCAACCCCGCTCGCGACGGGCCGCGATTCGCGCCGGCTTGCCGCCCTCGCGACCGTCGCCGGGCGGCCATGCCCCGCCGTCGAGGCCCCCACCGCCGTGCCGCCCGGGTCACGTCGGCCCCTGAGCCTCTCCGTTCGCTGTCCCGGAGCCTGGAGGGGATAGAATCCGCCGGCTGATGAGAGCTTGGCGATTGGCGGTGGGTTTCGGCGTTCTCGCCGCGCTGCTCGCGCGGCCGGGGGAGGGCGCGGGCGCGGATCCGGCGGTGGACGCCGCGCGGGCGTTCCGGCAGGCCCACGGCGCGGAGATCCTGCGCTCCTTCGCGGAGCTCCTGGCCCTGCCCAACGTAGCGAGCGATCTGCCCGGCATCGAGCGCAACGCCCTCTTCATCCGCGAGGCGCTCGCGGCGCGCGGCGCCCGGACGGAGCTGTGGCGGCAGGACGGCGTGCCGCCGATCGTCTTCGGCGAGCTGCCGGCGCCGGGGGCGGCGCGCACGCTCGGCGTCTACATGCACTACGACGGGCAGCCGGTGGTCGCCGCGGACTGGGCGCAGGACCCGTGGCAGCCGACGCTCTACGACGGCGCGCTCGAGGCGGGCGGCAGGCCGCGCCCGCTGCCGGTGCCCGGCGAGCCGATCGACCCGGAGTGGCGGCTCTACGGCCGCGGCGCCGGCGACGACAAGGCGCCGCTGCCGGCGATCCTGGCGGCGCTCGACGCCCTCGAGGCGGCCGGCATTCCTCGCACCGTGAACCTGAAGTTCTTCTTCGAAGGCGAGGAGGAGGAGGGCTCCGGGCACCTCGAGGCCTACATGCGCGAGCACCGCGAGCGGCTGGACGTCGATCTCTGGCTCGTCTGCGACGGCCCGGTGCACCAGAGCCGGCGGCCGCAGCTCGTCTTCGGTGTGCGCGGCATCACGGCGCTCGACGTGACCGTCTACGGGGCCAGCCGCTACCTGCACAGCGGCCACTACGGCAACTGGTCGCCGAACCCGGCGCTGCTCCTGTCCCAGCTCCTGGCGAGCATGAAGGACGCCGACGGCGACGTCGTCATCGCCGGCTTCTACGACGACACGATCCCGCCCGGGCCGGCCGAGCGCGCGGCGCTGGCCGCCCTGCCCGCCGTCGAGGAGGGCCTGCTGCGCGAGCTCGAGCTGGCGCCCGGGGCCACCGACGGCGCCGGCGCGACGCTGGCCGAGCGCCTGCTGCTGCCCTCCCTCAACGTCCGCGGGCTGGTCAGCGGGGCGGTGGGAGCGGGGGCGCGCAACGTCATCCCGACCCAGGCCGAGGCGAGCCTCGACGTCCGCCTCGTCAAGGGCAACGACCCGCAACGGATGCTCGACGTGGTGGAGGCCCACATCGCGAGCCACGGCTTCCACGTCGTCCGCGAGACGCCCGACGCCGCCACCCGGCGCGCCCACCCACGGATCGCCAAGGTCGTCCGCGAGGGGGGCTACCCGGCGGCGCGCACGCCCCTCGACGCCGCCGCCGTGCAGCCGGCGATCGCCGCCGCCCGGCGGGTGGCGGGCGACGAGCTCATCCTCATGCCCAGCCTGGGCGGCTCGCTGCCGCTCTATCTCTTCGCCGACATCCTCGGCAGCCCCGTCGTGATCGTGCCGATCGCCAATCACGACGACAACCAGCACGCCCCGAACGAGAACCTGCGCCTCGCCAACCTCTGGTACGGCATCGAGCTCATGGCGGCGCTCTTCACGAGCGGCGGCTAGCCGCGCCGCGGCCGCACCGAAGGCCGGCCCGCCCGGCAAAAGGAGTCCCCCGATGACAGCCCGCCCCCTTCTCGCCCTTCCTGCCCTGGTCACCGTCGCCGCGCTCGCGGCCTGCGCGCCCCCCGCGGACCGCTCCGCCGAGGCGGCGCAACGCCTGCACGACCTCTTCGACCGCGAGTGGCAGGCGCGGCTGGCCGAGGATCCGCTCGCCGCCACCTCGGTCGGGGTCCACGACTACGACCATCTCCTGCCCGCCGACGGCGTCGAGGACCTCGAGCGCCAGGACGGCCTGTGGCGCGGCTTCCTCGCCGAGCTCGACGCCGTCGACCGCGAGGCGCTCCCCGAGGCGGAGCGCATCAACATGGACATCTTCCGGGCCCAGCTCGAGAACCGGGTCGCCGACTACGAGTTCGGCACCTACCAGGTGCCGTTCAACGCCGACTCCGGCTTCTACTCGGGCTTCGCGCGGCTCGGCTTCGAGATGCCGTTCTCGAACGCCGGGGAGTACGAGAACTACATCAGCCGCCTGAACGCGTTTCCCCAGTGGACGGCGCAGCAGATCGCCAACATGCGCCTCGGCCTCGAGCGCGGCTGGACGCAGCCGAAGGTCGTCCTCACGGGGATCGAGAAGGTGATGGAGACCCACATGGTCGACGACGCGGCCGAGAGCGTCTTCTACGAGCCGTTCAAGGAGTTCCCCGTCGGCGTGCCGGAGGGCGAGCGCGGCCGCTTGCGCGAGGAGGGCAAGCGGGCGATCCTCGAGAGCGTCGTTCCGACCTACCGGCTGCTGCGCGACTTCATGGTCGACGAGTACATGCCCAACGCCCGCGACACGCTAGGGGCGTCGGAGCTCCCCAACGGCCGGGCGTACTACGACTACCGAATCCGCCACTTCACGACCCTCCCCCTGACCGCCGAGGAGGTCCACCAGATCGGCCGCGACGAGGTGGCGCGCATCCGGGCCGAGATGGACGCCGTCATCGCCGAGGTCGGGTTCGAGGGCACCTTCGCCGAGTTCCTCGACTTCCTGCGCACCGACCCGCGCTTCTACCCCGAGACCGCCGAGGAGCTCCTTAAGGAGGCGGCCTGGATCGCCAAGACCATGGACGGCAAGCTCCCGGCGCTGTTCAAGACCCTGCCGCGGCTCCCCTACACCGTGGAGCCGGTGCCGGCGGACATCGCGCCGAAGTACACCGCGGGCCGCGCCGTGGGCGCTCCGGAGGGCAGCACCCAGCCCGGGCGCTACTGGGTCAACACCTACGCCCTCGACACCCGGCCGCTCTACAACCTGGAAGCCCTGAGCCTCCACGAGGCCGTCCCCGGCCACCACCTGCAGATGGCGCTCAGCCGTGAGCTTACCGGCCTGCCGAACTTCCGCCGCTTCTCCTACCTCTCCGCCTTCGGCGAGGGCTGGGGCCTCTACTCGGAGTGGCTGGGGCTCGAGGCCGGCTTCTACCAGGACCCCTACTCGAACTTCGGCCGCCTCACCTACGAGATGTGGCGCGCCTGCCGGCTCGTCGTCGACACCGGCGTGCACGCCATGGGCTGGACCCGCCAGCAGGTGATGGAGTACCTGGCCGCCAACACCGCCCTGTCGCTCCACGAGATCGAGACCGAGACCGACCGCTACATTTCCTGGCCGGCCCAGGCCGTCTCCTACAAGATCGGCCAGCTCAAGATCCTGGAGCTGCGCCGCCGCGCCGAGCGCGAGCTCGGCGAGCACTTCGACGTCCGCCTCTTCCACGACGCCGTCCTCTCGAACGGCTCGATCCCCCTCGACGTCCTGGAGCGCCAGATCGACCTCTTCATCGCCGAGCAGAAGAACCCGCCGGCCCGTGGCTGACGCCCGCGCCGACCCTGGCGCTCCCCGACCCCGGCAGTCTGCCTGGGGCCAGGCGCTCGCGATGGCCGACCAGACGCCGGCGGCCCGCAACCGCTACGCCGACTTCCTGCGAGCCGCGTCCATCCTCGTCGTCGTGCTCGGCCACTGGCTGATGGCGGCGCCGTTCATGCGCGACGGCCGGGCCGAGCTCAGCCACATGCTCGACGTCTCGCCGTGGACCCGCTGGCTCACCTGGGCACTGCAGATCATGCCCACGTTCTTTGTCGTCGGCGGGTTCTCGAATGCGATCTCCTGGCAGAAGACGCGGGAGCACGGCGGCGCCTACGCGGACTGGCTGAGCTCCCGCCTACGCCGCTTGATGGCCCCGGTGCTGCCCCTCCTCGTCTTCTGGGCCGCTCTCGGGATCGCCGCGCACTTCGGCGGCGTAGGGGCCGAGATGCTCCGTGTCGGCTCCCAGGTGGCTCTCGTCCCCACCTGGTTCCTCGCGGTCTACATCCTGGTGATTCTCCTCGTGCCGCTCACTTACCGCGCCTGGCAGCGGCTCGGCCTGGCCTCGTTCGCCCTGGTCGCCCTGGGAGCCGGCGCGGTCGACGCCCTGGCCTTCGGCGGCGGCCTGACGGCGCTGCGCTGGATCAACTACGCCTTCGTCTGGGCCGCCGTCCACCAGCTCGGCTACGCGTGGCAAGCCGGTCGCCTCGGCGGCTGGAGGCGGCCTGCCCTCGCCAGCGGCGGCTTCATGGCCCTGCTGCTCCTCGTCACCTACGGTCCGTTCCCCGTCAGCATGGTCGGCGTCCCCGGCGAGGAGATCTCCAACTCCCTGCCACCGACGGTCGCCCTGCTCGCCCTCGGGATCATGCAGGCCGGCCTGGTGCTGTGCCTTGAAGCCCCGCTCCGCCGCTGGCTCCAAAGCCGGCGCGCCTGGGCCGCGACGGTGCTCGTCAACGCCAACATCATGACCGTGTACCTGTGGCACTCGACCGTCCTCGTGCTATTCATCGGCCTCCTCGTCAAGCTCGACGGGGCCGGGCTGGGGATCATGCCCGGCACCGCCGCCTGGTGGTGGTCCCGCATCCCCTGGGTCCTCGCCCTCGCGGTGCTCCTCTTCCCGAGCCTGGCTCTGCTCGGCCGCTTCGAGCGGCCGCCCCCGGGGCATCGCCCCCCGGCCAACGCCCGGCTGCCGCTGGCCAGCGCGCTGCTCTTCTGCCTGGGGATCGCCGTCCTGGCACTCGACGGGATCGGCGGCGAGGGCCCGCTCGGGATCCGGTCCTGGGCGGTGGCATTGCCGCTGGTGGGAGGACTACTGGCCGGAGCGGCGCCGTCTCGCCGCGGGGCCGACGGCTAGGAGCCGACGCGCTGGCGGTGATCCTCTTCGGGGGGCTCCGGCTTCGCGGCCTCCTCGAGGAGGGCCACGCCATACCGCGTCCGCGCTCGTCAGCCTGGCGGCTTGAATTCAGCGGCCCGGCCGGGTCCGCTGCAATGATCCGTCAGGCGACCCAGAGGCTCACGATTCACTTGCATGACTCTGATGTGATCGCGACGTCAATGAC
>Ga0224497_10002305_pt1 | contig 11424 bp, 9 predicted proteins | sample SF_Jul11_sed_USG_4_FD_167970 | JGI IMG/M metagenome (GOLD analysis project Ga0224497, IMG submission 167970) | Sediment microbial communities from San Francisco Bay, California, United States - SF_Jul11_sed_USGS_13 | ecosystem: Environmental > Aquatic > Marine > Sediment | place: USA: California...
CTCACCACTCGGTTGGCTGGGCACGATAACTGTGAGGTCGGCGCTACTCGATGCGACGATGCGGCCGTCACTGCCGAGCAGGGTGACTTCAGCGGCACTGCTGCGCACCCTGAGGTCATAGAGGCTCAGTGATAGCGTCGCCGGGGGTGACTCGGACAGCTCTTCAGCCATCTGCTCGGTGAGGTGCAGCACATCCCGCAGGCGCACATCCAGCGCCGTCCGGCTGAGGTCAAGCGCATCCCCCAGGGCCTGCTCGATGCGGACATCGAACCAGCTGTCCATGCCGCGATGCAGGAACTGCAGCGAGAAGTAGTAGACTATGGACACCGGGACAACTGCCAGTACCACGAACATAACCACCAGGCGGGTGGTCAACTGGATGCCGGGGGCTTTTTTGCGCTGCTGTGTGACAAGCCAGATGATATTTGCTACAACCAGCGCGCCCAGCACGACCAAGCCGAGCGCGTTAATCAGCAGTAGCGAGGAATAGTGTTCTCCAAAGCGCTCCGAGTTGTGCGTTGCATCGCTCATCATGGAGAGCGACACCAGCAACACAACGAACATTGCCAGAATCGGCAGAATGCCGAAGCCGAGGCGTTTTACCGTGCCAGTCGCCATTTATGCCACTCGTTGTCCATGTCCCAGGCAGATGAGACATAGGCAAGCAGTCGGACCGGGGTCGGCAAGGACTCGATGTCCAGGTTGCCGCGCAGACGCATTGCGTAATTCTTGTTATCACCCAGAAGCCGGTATTCGAGTACCGGCAGTTCTTGCAGAAATCCGGCCATTAGCAGGGCATCTTCCAGGCTGCGAAAATTCTGCTGCCTGCCGGTATTGATGTCCCTTAGCACATAAGTGCGACTCAACGCATGGTAGCTGATCTGCCGGGCCTGCCTGGTCTCCGCGATTACTGCATCCCACAACCAGGTATGCGTCTTCAGCGCCTGTATCTGGAACTCTATCACCAGGGGGACACCGTTTTGCAGTGCGCCCAGGGCACCGGAACTGAGGCGGATATCCAGCTGGGCATGCAGCAGGTAGGCGTCCTCGCCTTTTGCGGTGCGCGCATTGACGACCTTGATGGCACCGCGCCCGGTCTCCGCCAGCAGCGGGCCGGGCGAGATCATGCACACAGCGGCCAGCAGACAGATCAGTAGCCGGCAAGCTCGGACCATATAGCCCGGAACGGCCGGTTGTTCGATTAAAGCTGTTTGCGCATACATGCGAAATAGAACCCGTCCATATCATCCTCACCAGGCAGTATCTGCCGCCCGCAGGCGCAGGGTCGCCCCCACGACACTGCGATCTTCTGTTCTACGGCATCCGGATGATCTTCCAGAAAGCGTGCTGTTTGCCGTTCATTCTCATCTGCCAGCACGGAACATGTTGTGTACAACAGCATACCGCCTGCCGGAAGCAAGGGCCACATGGCACTTAGCAACTGCGCCTGCCGCGATACCAGCGAGCTGATGTCCGCAGGCCTGCGCAGCAACTTGATGTCGGGGTGACGGCGAATCACACCGGTCGCCGAGCAGGGCACATCAAGGAGTATGCGTTCATAGCTTTCACCATCACACCAGCTGGCCGGTTCAGCCGCATCGGCATGGAGCACACGGGCGGCCAGGCCAAGCCGCGCCAGGTTGTCCTCGACCAGGCGCAGGCGCCGCTCATCGATGTCGATCGCGGTTACCGACGCAAGGCCGGGCTCGGTTTCCAGGATATGCGCCGTCTTGCCGCCTGGGGCTGCGCAGGCGTCCAGCACGTGCAGCCCTGGCGCCAGTTCCAGCAGCCCTGCCGTCAGCTGCGCGGCTGCATCCTGGACCGAGACCAGCCCGGTGTCAAAACCCGGCAAGGCGTCGACCGGGACCGGTACCTCGAGCTTGATACCGTGCAGCGTGTGCGCCAGCGGCGCGGCCTTGATACCCTCGCGCTGCAACAGCGCCAGGTAATCTGGGCGCGTGGTCTGCTGCTGGTTCACGCGCAGGCTGAGGGGCGGTCGCTGATTACCGGCCCACAGGATCGTCTCCCAGTCATCCGGCCAGTCTTGCACGAGCCGCTCGATCAACCACCCGGGATGGGCATAAAGCGCTGCGGCTGAGTCCCCGATATCTGCTTCGAGTTGCGGCTTGCGGCGCTGGTATCCGCGCAACACGGCATTGACCAGTCCCGTGGCCCAGGCCTTGTCCAGTACCCGTGCGGCCTGCACGGTTTCATTGATGGCCACATGGGAGGGCAGGGCCATCCGGGCCAACTGGTAGAGACCGGATAACACCAGACAGCGCAGGTCGCTGTCGCGCTTCTTGAGCGGCTTGTTTAGCAGGCACTGCAGCAGTGCATCCAGCTGGTAATACCAGCGCAAGGTGCCATAGGCCAGTTCCTGGACCAGTGCCCGCTCGCGCCCGTCGGCAATATTCTGCAGGCCGATTTTCAGGACCTCATTGAGAGAACGTCGTCCGCTGACAACCTGGTCAAGCAGCCTGGCCGCACTGGCGCGTGCATTTGTGGCCTTGGCGTCACTCACCCAGGGACACACCTTCCAGTGCATGTGCATTGACGAAGTCAGCGGCGGCAAGCGCCCGCGCGCCGGGCAGCTGCACCCTTTGCAAGCGGAGGATGCCCGCGCCACAGGCGACATCGACACCCGACTTGCCGGCGGCAAGCACCAGGCCGGGCGGATGGACGCCATTCGCCTCCAGGGGCTGCGCCTCCCAGATTCGCAGTTGCTTGCCCGTGAAGCGCGTTTCGGCCACCGGCCACGGGTTGAAGGCACGCACCTGGCGGCCGATTGCCTCGGCGGACAGATTCCAGTCGATAAGCGCCTCGCGCTTGTCCAGCTTGCCGGCATAGGTCGCCAGGCTGTCGTCCTGCGGCTGCGGCTCCAGTTCACCCTGCACAATCCGTTCAAGATTCTCTTGCAGCAGCTGTGCCCCCATCTCCGCCAGGCGGTCATGCAACTGCCCGCCGCTCATGTCCGCCGGGATCGGGCAGCGCGCCCTGGCCAGGATCGGGCCGGTATCCAGACCGGCCTCTATCTGCATCAGGCTAACGCCGGTCTCAGTATCACCGGCAAGGATGGCACGCTGGATCGGTGCGGCACCGCGCCAGCGCGGCAGCAATGAGGCATGCACGTTGATACAGCCCAGCCGCGGTAGTGCCAGTACCGCCGGCGGCAGTATCAGCCCATAGGCCACCACCACCATCAGATCGGCCTGCCAGGCGGCGAGTTCCGCCTGCACAGCCGGTTCGCGCAGGGTGGCGGGCTGGCAGACCGGAACTCCATGCTTCATGGCCAGCTGCTTGACCGGGCTGATACGGGTATGACGCCCGCGGCCGGCCGGCCGATCAGGCTGGGTGTAGACCGCCACCACCGGGTGCCGGCTGTGCAACAGGGTTTCCAGCACCGGCAGGGAAAAGTCCGGCGTCCCGGCAAACAGGATCTTCATAATATCGGCTCCGGGGCAGGGTCTCGATTGGAGTGTGCTGGCAGGAAAACCGGTTAAAAAACAGGCGGGACCCGCGAACCGCAGCAGACAGGCGCGCTCAGATCACCCGTTTTGCAGGTTGTTTGTCGGCCGCATCCGGAGCCTGTCGCCCCTGTTTCTCGAGCTTCTTGCGGATTCGGGTCCGCTTCAGCTGGGACAGGTAGTCAACGAACAGCTTGCCGTCCAGGTGGTCGATCTCATGCTGAATGCAGACGGCCAGCAGGCCATCGATCTCGAGTTCGAAGCCCTGGCCATTGCGGTCCAGCGCCCGGACATGCACCCAGTTCGCCCGCTGCACCGTCTCGAAGACACCCGGGACGGAGAGGCAGCCTTCCTCCATCGCCTCGATGCCCCGGAGCTCGAGTATCTCGGGATTGATCAGACATAAAGGTTGGTCCTTGTTTTCCGATATATCAATAACGACAACACGCTCGCCGACATTGACCTGGGTTGCCGCCAGGCCGATACCCGGTGCCGCATACATCGTCTCGTAGAGGTTATCGACCAGCGCCCGGATGGCATCATCAACCTCGGTGACAGGTTGGGCCACGTTACGCAGACGCGGGTCGGGAAAATGAAGGATTTCCAGAATCGCCATGTGATTGCCGTCACGAATCAAGCCATGAATATAGAATATACTTTACCACAATCAGCCAATTCTGGCGCCAGGATGCGTACAAAAGGTTTTGTTCTGTGTGGATTTTCCGCTAAACTCGCGAGAGACCATAAAACGCCAGCCCACACAGATATTTCACAGCGCGTTATGTGGACGGGTATTGAGACAAAATCGACGTAAAGGGATGCCCATGTCAATCAAGAAACTGTTCGGAATGGTCACTGCCGCATTGCTCGCCGGCCTGGTATTCGCGGCCGATATCGTACTCAACCCGACGCATCCAGACCGCTACGTGGTGGTCAAGGGCGACACCCTGTGGGACATATCAAGCCGCTTTCTGCGCGACCCCTGGCTCTGGCCGGAGGTCTGGTATGTCAACCCGCAGATTGCGAATCCGCACCTGATCTATCCCGGTGACATCCTGACGCTGGTGTACGTGGACGGCAAACCCCAGCTGCGGATGCAGCGCGGCTACCAGACCGTGAAGCTCTCGCCGCATGCGCGCGTGGAACCGCTCGACCGCGCCATCCCCACGATACCGATCGATGCCATCAAGCAGTTTCTGACGCGTCCGCTGGTAGTTGACAAGGACGAACTCAAGGCGGCGCCTTATATCGTCGCCAGCGCCGGCGAACACATCGTGAGCGGGGCCGGTGACCGTGTCTACGTCCGCGGGATCCAGGGCGAGGACGAGGGCCTGTTCGATGCCTTCCGTCCCGGCGGTCCCTATATCGACCCGGACACCAATGAGGTACTCGGCTATGAGGCCATCTACGTGGGGACCTCCGCGGTACAGCAATTCGGAGACCCTTCAACACTGCTGCTGACCGAGACCACGCGCGAGGCACGGGTCGGCGATCGCATGCGTCCCGCTGAAAAGATTGCGCCCATTACCCACTTCACACCCCACCCGCCGGCCAGCGGCACCGAGGGACGCATTATCTCGGTACATGACGGTGTCACCCAGATCGGCCAGTTCGACGTGGTGGTCATCAACCGGGGCGATGCGGACGGCATGGAAATCGGGCATGTCATGAAGATCTTCCAGGCCGGCGAGGTCATCAAGGATAATGTCGACGGCAGGATCAGTAGCAGCGTGCGACTACCGGATGAGGAAGCCGGGCTGCTCATGGTCTTCCGCACCTTTGATCGCGTCAGCTTTGCCCTGGTCATGAAGGCCACCCAGGCGATCCACGTACTGGACTATGTGCGGGCGCCCTGAGGCCCACACACTTTATATATTAAACCCAGGGAAGGGGATATGATGAACGCTGTACTACGTACCGACCCGGTGCAGGGTGTGGTTGGCTAGCCACCATGGCGGCCACATCCTCCACACCGAATAGCGACGACACACTCACCGACTGGCTCATCCTGCACCATGCCCCGGGTATCGGTGCCGTCACCATCCACCAGCTGCTGGAACACTATTCCGGCCCCGCCGCCGCGCGCCGCATGGCCGCACACCAGGGGCTGGGCCTGGAACCGGCGGCGCTAAACTTCCTGCAGCAGCCCGACCAGGAACGGATCGAGCGTGACCTGGCCTGGGCGGAGCAGCCGGGCAACCACATCATCACCTGTCGCGACCCCCGCTACCCGGGACTGCTGCTGCAGATAGCGGACCCGCCGCCCCTGTTGTATGTGCACGGCAATGTCGAGGCCCTGGGCCAGCTGCAACTGGCCATGGTCGGCAGCCGTAACCCGACCGCGTCCGGTCAGCGTACCGCCACCGAATTCGCCCGCTATCTCGCCCTGGCTGGCCTGACGATCACCAGTGGCCTGGCGCTCGGTATCGATGCGGCCAGTCACCAGGGCGCGCTCGATGTCGGCAAGTCCACGATTGCCGTGATGGGCACCGGCCTGGACCGGGTTTATCCGTCGCGCCACCGGGAACTGGCCCACGTAATCGCCGAACACGGCGCCCTGGTCTCCGAGTTCCCTGTCGGGACCGCGCCCAAGCCGGAAAATTTCCCACGCCGCAACCGCATCATCAGCGGACTGAGCCTGGGTATCCTGGTAGTCGAGGCCGCGATCCGCTCCGGCTCGCTCATCAGTGCCCGTTGTGCCGGTGAACAGGGGCGCGAGGTGTTCGCTATTCCGGGCTCCATCCACAACCCCCTGGCGCGCGGCTGCCATGCCCTGATCCGCCAGGGTGCAAAACTGGTGGAAACGGCACAGGACATTATCGATGAACTCGGTGCCCTGGCCGGGGCCTGTGCCCCGCCGGGGCCGCAGACACACGACCAGTCCCGCGTGCCCGCCCCGGAGCTCTCGGCCGACTACCTGCAACTACTTGATTCCATTGGCTACGATCCGACCTCCGTTGATGCACTGGTGGAGACGAGTGGATTGACGCCGGCAGTAGTTTCCTCCATGCTCCTTCAGCTGGAAATGAGCGGTTACCTGGCCTCCAGCGCCGGCGGGCTGTATAACCGGCTGAAATAAAAGGTTCTATATGAAAGAAAATGTTTTCGACGTCCTGATGTACCTGTTTGAAAACTACTACATGGATGACGACAATCCCATCGTGCCGGACCGCGAATCGGTCCAGCATGACTTGTACAACGCCGGCTTCCCCAAGCGGGAAATCGACTGCGCCTTCAGCTGGCTGGAAGACCTGGCGACGGACACCCCGCCACCGGCCATGCAGGCCGAACACTCGCTGCGCCTGTTTACTCCCCTGGAGACCGCACGGCTCGATACCGAGTGCCGCGGCCTGCTGCTATTCCTGGAGCAGATGGGGGTGCTCACGCCGAGCTGCCGTGAACTGGTCATCGACCGGGCAATGGCGCTGGAAAACGAGGATTTCGACATCGAGCAGCTCAAGTGGGTCGTGCTGATGGTGCTGTTCAACCAGCCAGGGGAAGAGGCCGCCTATGCCTGGGTGGAAGACCTGATGTTCGAAAACATGACCAATTACCTCCACTGAATCCGGTCAAGCCACAAACCACCGTACCACCCCTGCAAACCCCAATGAGCAAGAATCTGGTAATTGTCGAATCGCCTGCCAAGGCGAAGACCATCAAAAAGTACCTTGGCAAGGACTACGAGGTCACGGCGTCCTACGGCCATGTGCGCGACCTCGTGCCCAAGGAGGGCGCGGTCGACCCGGAACACGACTTCAACATGAAGTACCAGCTCATCGAGCGGAACTCCAAGCATGTGGATGCCATCGTCAAGGCGATGAAGAAGTCCGACGCCCTGTACCTGGCCACTGACCCTGACCGCGAGGGGGAGGCCATTTCCTGGCACCTGTGCGAGGTGCTGCGCGAACGCAAGGCTTTGAAGGACAAGCCCGTGTACCGGGTCGTGTTTCATGAGATTACCAAGCGCGCAATCAACGAGGCCATCGAGCATTCGCGTGAGTTGTCGATGGAGCTCATTAATGCCCAGCAGGCGCGGCGCGCGCTCGACTATCTGGTCGGTTTCAACCTGTCGCCGCTGCTCTGGAAAAAGATACGCCGGGGGCTGTCGGCCGGGCGCGTGCAGAGCCCGGCGCTGCGCATGATCGTGGAACGCGAAATCGAGATCGAAAATTTCAAGCCGCGTGAATACTGGACCCTGGAAGGGGATCTGGCCAAAGACAAGCAGAATTTCGTTGCGCGCCTGAACGTTCTTGATGGCGTAAAGCTGAAACAGTTCTCGATCACGGACGAGGCCAGTGCAAGCCGTGCCAGGCAGGGACTGCTGAAGGCAGCCGACGGCAAGCTGGTGGTCGACAAGGTCGAGAAGAAACAGCGCCGCCGCAATCCCGCCGCACCCTTCACTACCTCGACACTGCAGCAGGAGGCCTCGCGCAAGCTGGGGTTTACTGCCAGCCGCACCATGCGCGTGGCCCAGCAGCTCTACGAAGGCATGGACATCGGTGGCGAGACCGTCGGCCTGATCACCTACATGCGTACCGACTCCGTCAACCTGGCCCAGGAGGCGATCGACGAGTTGCGCAAGTTCATTGCGGAGCGCTTCGGCAAGGACGCGCTGCCCGGCCATGCGCCTGCCTACAAGACCAAGGCCAAGAACGCCCAGGAGGCGCACGAGGCCATCCGTCCCACCTCGGTCCGTCACACACCCGAGGAGATAATGAAATACCTGAGTGCGGAACAACTCAAGCTCTACGAACTGATCTGGAAACGCACCATCGCCTGCCAGATGATCCATGCCACCATCAACACGGTCAGCATCGATTTCGGCTGCGGCGCAGGCAACCAGTTACGCGCCACCGGCTCGACCGTGGTGGACCCGGGCTTCATGGCGGTCTACATGGAAGGCGTGGATGACAGCAAGAACGGCGATGACGAGAAGCTGTTGCCGCCACTGGAAAAGGGTGATGTCTGTGAGCTGAAGGATATTCGTGCGGACCAGCACTTCACCGAGCCGCCACCGCGCTACTCAGAGGCCAGCCTGGTCAAGACACTGGAGGAGCACGGCATCGGTCGGCCATCGACCTATGCCACTATCATATCGACACTGCAGGCACGCGAATATGTCATCCTGGAGAAGAAACGCTTTCATCCAACCGATGTCGGCCGGGTCGTCAATGAGTTTCTTACCGAGAATTTCACCCCGTACGTGGACTACGACTTCACCGCCGGCCTGGAGGACGAGCTGGACGCGGTATCGCGCGGCGAGAAGGACTGGATCCCGGTCATGAACGAGTTCTGGAAGCCGTTCCACGAACTGATCGGGAAGGACTACCCGCGGCCCTACCCCAAGCCGATTGACGAGAAATGCCCGGAATGCGGCAAGCAGTTGCAGATGAGCCTCGGACGTGGCGGCTTCTTTATCGGCTGCTCCGGCTATCCCGAGTGCAAATACACCCGCAACGTCGGCGAAGACCGTTCCAGTGCGGAACCGGAGATCGTGGAAGGCCGCAGCTGTCCGCAGTGCGACTCGCCCCTGATCATGCGCAACGGGCGCTACGGCAAGTTCATCGGTTGCAGCACCTACCCGGACTGCAAATACATCGAACCGCTGGAGAAGCCTGAAAATACCGGCGTACAATGCCCGGAGTGCAAAAAGGGCGATATCCTCAAACGCAAGTCACGGCGCGGCAAAATCTTCTATTCCTGCGAGCGCTACCCGGACTGCAACTACGCCATCTGGAACCCGCCGTTAGCACGGCCCTGTCCCAAGTGCCACTGGCCAATCACGTCTATCAAGACCACCAAACGCTCCGGTACCCAGCGTGTCTGCCCCCAGAATGATTGCAAGTTCGTCGAATCCTGGGAAGAGTCGGTGCCGGCGGCGGAAGCAGCAGAAAACTAGGCAATCCTTTCACCGCTGGACGTAAAGAAATATTAACGCAGAGACGCGGAGGCGCAGAGTTGAAAAATAGTCCGACCGCAAAGGCGCAAAGAACGCAAAGGAAGAAATTTAAAAAACAGAATTTATTCTAAGGAAGGTCTGAAAATACGTCATTGCGAGGAACGAAGCGAAGAAGCAACCTGCAAGTTTTTTATCATACCGCAATTACGTGACACATCACTAAATCAGAGATTCCTTGATTTTTCATTGGATATATCTTCTGCTATTCCTGCAGCAACAGTACTGTGATCTTCTCGATGCAATTTGATTGCTTGTGTTTCTGATAGTGCATCACTACCACACCAACATCTCATGAGCTGGCATATCCGTGAAGCCGTGCGGCAAATCGCGGCAGGCGGCATCATTGCCTACCCGACAGAAACCGTTTACGGCCTGGGCTGCGACCCGTTCAACGGCCAGGCCGTGCTGCGCCTGCTGGAACTCAAGCAGCGCCGCATCGACCAGGGCGTCATTCTTGTCGCCAGTGACCTGGCGCAACTCGAACCCCTGCTGCTCCCGTTGAGTGCCGCCGTCAGGAAACGCGTCACGGGTAACTACTCCAGGCCGGTGACCTGGGTCCTGCCGTGTCCGGCGGAGATCCCGGTGTGGCTGCGCGGCGTGCACACCACCCTGGCCGTGCGCATCACCCGCCACCCGATTGCCCGCGCTTTGTGTGCGTCCCTGGACGGACCGCTGGTCTCGACCAGCGCAAACCTGCATGGCGGACACCCGGCCACCACCCCGCTGGAGGTGCACCGCGCCTTCGGCGACCGCCTGGACTACATCCTGCACGGCCCGGTGGGTGCCGACGCCCGGCCCAGCGAAATCCGCGACGGCCTCAGCGGCAAGATATTACGTGCTTAGCAGCGAATTGATACTCACCGCAAAGACGCGAAGGACGCAAAGAAAATTCAAAAAACATTCACTGCAGACTGCGCCGACTAAATGCTTAAAGAATTTTCCGCATGATTTTTCTAAACAGTTTCTGAGTTTTTATATGTAGTAGTTTGATCTGGCAGACAGTGCCAGGTTGTAAGTCCGTTTTCCGCCCCATACCGGCCTATTAGCAGGCGCTTTTTTGATCAAGGCATTGAAGGCAGGAACCGGCCCAACCCAGACGTAGAGAATTTTCCATTGTAGGTCAGGTATTGTAAGCGGACCTACAGGAAGCGGATGCGGATCGGCAGCCTTCGACCCGAAGCGGACCTACAGAAATTTTCCTTAAACTTCCTGAACGTACTGTAAGCAGTCGTTCCTGTGCCGGGGTCGGATCGGCCATCTTCGACCAATGACCCGGAAGCATATTGACTGAGATTGGATGACCAAGATGTTTAATTAAACGTTTATGAGCCAAATGCGGGTTGGTAAGCATAGACCCAATTTGTGACATGAGAATCTACTGAACAACGACACACTATCAATAATTGTAAGATATTCTGAAATATCGTTTGGAATAGTTTACGGATCTGACCCATTACACAGGGCCTTCTAGTCTCCAAAAATACTTATGTCTTTGAGTTACTGCACAATATTGCAGATTGGCGTAAATATTGCAAATTCTACTGTCTATAAATACATAACTCAAACAATCAAAAACAGCACAGTACGGAATTTACGGAGAAAATACTCATGAAAAGACTACGTCTGAATGATCTCTTTGGCAGCTGTGTTGTTTTGGTAGGCGTACTCTTTGCCACCTGCGCCTCGGCAGGCAGCTCTGGCATCCCAATTGCTACCACAGTTGACCCTCAAGGTGATTGGACGGTGGGTACCAATAGCAATAGTGATGTCGTGATTACAGGTAGCACATCGTATACCCCCAATGCCGACCCCATCCTCAAGATTTTTGTACTTGACTGGTCGGATTGGGGAGGGGGTGATGTCACCGGTTTCTATCTCATCGAAAGCATCACCAACAGCGGTTCCACACCATGGACGGCCTGGGACTCGGAGCTGCTGGTCCCTGACGGTGCAGGCGGGTGGATGCCCTCGGCAGCTGGCGACGATCTCGATGTTAGTGTT
>Ga0224497_10002306_pt1 | contig 11421 bp, 8 predicted proteins | sample SF_Jul11_sed_USG_4_FD_167970 | JGI IMG/M metagenome (GOLD analysis project Ga0224497, IMG submission 167970) | Sediment microbial communities from San Francisco Bay, California, United States - SF_Jul11_sed_USGS_13 | ecosystem: Environmental > Aquatic > Marine > Sediment | place: USA: California...
CGGCGCCGGGCAAAATACCCGTGGATCGACGGCGTTGGCCACGACATGCACACGCTCGGGATTGACCCCGCAGGCAATGGCATGCTCGGCAAGTGGTTTCGAAACCGCCAGGACCGCAGCGGCGGCGCACAGCAATTTTCGCTCGGCGGCGCTGGCCAGTTTCACGTTACCGCCCGCGCGATAGGCCACATTCTCTGCCACCAGCGGGGCGTTGAGCTCGACCAGTAGCGGTCTCCCGGTCTGCTGCGCGAGGGCAACCGGCGCAACCGAGTGCAGTGCCGCGCGGGCATAAATAAAGTCGGGCGGCGACTTCGAGAATTTGCGCAACAGCTTTGCCTGCAGGTAACGATCGTAGAGGATGCGACGCACATCCCGCGCCAGGTCGGAGTCGATCTCGAGCTCGGCACAGTAGGCCTCGACCGCCTGCACGCTGTCGAGGGCTTCTTCGCCTGCCGGGATATGCAGGAACTGCGCATCCACGCGGGCCGGCTCGGCCCAGACGGTCCCGGTCGTTGCCGGTGCGAGCAGCGCCACCGCATGCCCCGCCCGGTGCAGGGCGGCGATCATCTCGCGCACGTGTACCGAGGAGCCCTTGCTGCCGAGCACCGGGATGCCGTAATCCTGGCAGATATAAAGCACGTTCATGCCAGGATTTCCCGGTTGGGCCAAAGGCGTTGACCTGGCCTGTCTCGATGGACCGATTTGCCGCGGTGCCTCGCGCCGGGTAAGAACGGCAGGCTGCCCGCGCCCCGGCTTAGCGCGCATTCCGCCTCGCCCACGAAGCCTTCGATCGAGTCGGGCCAGGCGGGTTGCTGGCAGACGAAGAAATGCCGCGCCAGCGTTAACAGGGCCCAGGCATAGCAAACTGAAAAGTTGCGCCACCAGCCTGCGGGCGCCAGGTCGTGATAGGCGCTCATGAGCTGCAGTGCGAAATAGCGCGCTGCCGAGCCCGGCAGGCCATAGAGTGTCGCGGCATGGCGCAACCGCACGTAGAGGATGGCGATATCCAGCATCGGATGCGCATCTGCCGCCGATTCGACGTCGATCAGGGTAATTCGATCAGCCTCGAAAAATATGTGCTCCGGTTTGAGGTCGAGGTGAGCCGGACGGTAGAGGTCGTGATTCATGCACCGGGTAATTCTTCGCATCAGTCGCTCGAGGCGCAGGCTGCAGGCGGGTACGATGCCGCCGAGCAGGCGCACCGTGCGCGCCAGGTCAGCTTCGTATTTCTCCCTGGTATAACGGCTTTGTAACGGCTCATCGCTGCCGTGCCACTGCGCCAGCACGCTGGCGAGACGCCGGGCGTCGTCGATTGTTGCCCTGCCTTCCACGAGCAGAGTTTCCAGCGACAGGCCACCGGCGGCCGCCTGAATGGTGAAACCCTGCTGCGGAACCGACAGCAATGTTGGCGCGAGGTCGAACGGTAGCCTGCCGCCGGACTGAACCTGCTCGAGCCGCGATTTGATGCGCGTGTCGGTCGCGGCCCCATCCAGCCTGGCGAACAGTTCGAGCTGGCGGGACTCCGACCCGTTGCTGCGTTTCAGCTCGAGTCCGAGACGCAACACCGCGGACAGGCCGACCCGCCAGCGCGCCACCCGCGTATCCAGGCTTTCCAGTTGCCAGTCATTGCTACCGAGCAGCTGCACCAGATGATTCTTGACCAACCGGTCGATATCGAAGTAAAAGCCCGACAGCGACGGCAGGCGATGGTCGAAAGGAAAGCGCTGTAACAGTAAGCTGATCTCGTCGATGACGATGCCGGGGAGCAATCCGTCGACGGGCTGACGGCCGGCCGTTGAACGCCGCAGTCGATTGGCGCGGGCGCGGAATTTGTTTCGATCCGCGTACTGGTAACCGACCAGGCAATGGTCCTGCTCGGAGCCGTCGGCGAGATGCAGCGTCAGCCGGTACTGGATAATGCAACGCCGGGCGCGCCGCAGGCGCACCCGGGTGACCTGACAGTTGCCGATCGCGGCGTCGAAGTCGGCGCAAATCAGGCGCTGGCAGAAATGACGCAGGATATTGCCATCCAGCGCCAGCGACAGGAAGGGCAGCAGGGGGTCGGTAAGCTGGGTTTTTGCCTGCGCCACGTCGCGTCCGTCCCTAGACCGCGACATCGCGAAGAGGAACTACCGATTTTTCCGGGTCCCGGAGGTTCCACAGTTTCCGGTACGCGCTGTTGCCTTGCAGCAGCGCCAGATGGTGGTCGAACCCGGCCACGCGGCCGTGCTCGAGCAGCAATACCCGGTCGGCCGTGGCCGCGCTTTCGAAATCGTGGGTTATGTGCAGGGTGCTGCGACCGCGCTGCAGCCTGGCGAGCGCCGCGCGCACGACCGTCCGGCTGCGGATATCGAGTCCGCTGAGCGGCTCATCCAGCAGCAGGATCGGGGCGTCGCGCACCACCGCGCGCGCGATCGCGATGCGCTGACGCTGTCCGCCCGAAAGCGCCTTGCCGCGTTCGCCGACGAGGCTATCGTAACCGTCTTCGAGCGCCTCGATGAAGGATTGCGCATCGGCGATAGCGGCGGCCCTGCGAATCGCTGCCTCGTCGGCATCGACGCGGCCGTAGGCGATGTTGTCGCGCACCGAGGCCTGAAACAGCACCGCCTCCTGCAACACGATCGCGATCTGATCACGCAGCGAACTCAGGCGGTAGTCGCGCAGGTCGATGCCATCGATGCGCACTGATCCTTGCAGCGGATCGTAAAATCGCAGCAGCAGATTGGCGAGGGTAGACTTGCCGGCGCCGCTCACGCCGACCACCGCCACGTGCTCTCCGGCACCGATCTCGAAGCTGACCCGATCCAGTACTGGCGCGCTGCCGCCATAGGCAAACGAAACGGAATCGAAGCTTATCCTGCCCTGCAATGCCGGCGCTTCGATGGCGCCCGGACGATCCTGCACCTCTGACTGCACCTCGAGCACCGACAGGATGCGCTCGGTGCAGGCGCCGACACGGGCAAACCTGGCGGTTATCTCGGCGATCTTCTGCACGGGTTTATGCATCGACTTGAGATAGGACACGAAAACCAGCAGATCTCCCGCGGTGATCGCCCCGGATTGCACGCGCATGACCCCGTACCAGAGCACGGCACAGGTACCCGAAGCGAGGATCACCTCGGCCAGACGCGCCAGGTGAGTTTCGAGCCAGGCCGCGCGCAGACCGGCCTCCAGATTGGCTTTTTCCTGGACCAGGTAGCGCTCGTCCTCGAAGGATTCGCGCGCGAAAGCCTGCACCACCCTGATTGCGCCGATACGTTCATTGATCGAGCTGGCCAGTTTGCCCTCCCGACCGCGCTGCAGTCGATTGGCGTTGCGAATGCGCCCGGCGAAAAAGCTGCTGCACAGCGCCAGGGGCGGCAGCACCAGGATCGAGACCAGGGCTAGCCGCCAGTCCATCCACAGCATCACCGCCAGCATCCCCAGCATGAAAAGCCCGCGTTCGGTAATGAAGACGATCGAGGAAACCAGAATTTCGCGCAGGGTACGAATATCGCCGGTGAGCCGCAGCAGCAGGTCCCCGGACTGGTTGATGTCATGAAACGAATGCGGCAGCCGCTGCACGTGGGCGTAGAACTGGCGTCGGATCGCCGCCAGGACCCGCTGGCCGACACTTTTAAAGATATAGCTGTGCCCGAAACCAAACAGCGCGACCAGGGCGGCGATGCAAAAAATTGACAGCGCGATCGTTGCCAGCAGCAGATCGGGGCGGTCGGCCAGTCGCGGCGCGTAGTCGTGGATCCAGAAATTTTCGACCGGCACCAGCAGGCCATCGAAGACCATCTTGATCGGCCAGGGCTTGATCAGTTGCAGCAGCGCAACCGCAACCATGCAAAACCAGCCCAGCAGCAGTAATTTCCAGAAGGGTCGAAGCTGATGACCGAAATAATGAATCGATTTCCGCAGTAACCCACCCCGTGGACTATCGATGAGCTGTTTCCTTGGGTGCGCCGATTTCATGACTCGGCCCAACGCCGGCGCGGCTGCAGGGGCTGTTCGAGCCGCATCACCTGGTCGAGGAGGTATTGCGAGACACGCTGCATGCCGTCCATGTCGATCAGCTTGCGCGCGCTCGTCTGGCGGCGTCGCGGCAGGCCATCGATCCACTCGCTCAAGCTATCGGCGCTCAGATTATGCGGGTGCAGCAGGTCGACGATACCGAGATTTTCGAGCCGCTCGGCGCGAATAAACTGCTCCCGTCGCGGCACCACGCGCGGTACGAGCAACGCGGGCCGGTCGAAGGATATTACCTCGCACACGGTGTTATACCCTCCCATGCAAACGACAAACTCGGCGTCCTGCAGAAATTCTGTCGGCTCCGGCACAAATTCCAGGACCTTGAGCTGTGCACGCTCGCGGGCGAGCACCTGAAGCCGCTCCATTGCGGCGGGATCGATGTGCGGCCCGGTGATAATGACCGCATCCATGCCGTCAGGATGCCTGGCGGCGGCGAACGCGAGCGCCAGTGCCGCGCCGTCCTGGCCGCCGCCCACCAGGCACAGGCCGAAGGGCCTGTCGATGCCCTCGCCACGGCGACTGGTTTCGACCCTCCGGGATGGTTGCGTCCGGCGATCCAGGTAGCCGGTAAACTCTAGCATCGCGGCGATGTCGGCCGGCAACCGGTACTCGCTTCTCGGGTCGTATACGCGCGCGTCACCGTATACCCAGATGGCGTGGTAGAAATGCCGAATGGTTTCGAGGCTGCGTTGCCTGCGCCACTCGCGCTCGACCTTTTCCGGCTCGTCCAGGATGTCGCGTAAACCCAGTACGCAGCGAATGGCGCCGTGATCACGGATATGGCGAAGCGCCTGGTCCAGTTCGCCATTGACGCCACGGGCAACGTTGTCGAAGATCGCCAGGTCCGGCTGAAACGACTGTATCGTCGAACAGACTATCTGCGAGCGCAGCGCCGTGAGATCGTCCATGCCGATGCCAAGATTGCGTGCCCGGTAACTTCCGTCTGCAGCCTTGTGCAGCGCCGGCAGCACGACGACGTCCACATTTTCCGGCAGGGAAAAGCCGCCAGACTCCCGGGACCCGGTAATCAGCAGCACCTCGATGGGCAATTCCGATTCGCTCAGGCCCCGCGCCAGTCGCAGGTTTCTGCGGATATGTCCCAGGCCCATGGTGTCATGCGAATAGAGCACCACCCGCAGGCGACGACCGTGTCGTGGATTGTCGATACGTGACGGCGCGATCCTGCCGCGGGCGTCGATGACGTTATCCACGGACGTTGAACCGGTATCGGGGTCATTCAGAAAAACGGGTAATGACATGGTGTCGCTGTACATCCTGGTCTGCTCCAAGGCTTGCTATCGGTTCATATTTGTATCCTTTGCAGAGACCGTGCCAAACGCTGCCAGCCAGCCATGAAATACCTTAAGCTATTGATTTAAAAGCGTTAAATTAAGATGGTGATGATGTTGGGCAAGGCCGTCGAAGGCAGGGTTTGGTGCTATCCCCCAGGTGCTGGGGGATAGCACCCGCGCGCGCAAAAAATATCCCCCAATTTGGCGCGGGGAATGTGTTCCGGGCATTTCGATGCGTCCGCATCGAACGCGTAGAAAGGGCAGCGCGGGCGCGTCAGGTTTTCAGGGTTGAGTGCAGGTAGGGGTGATTTTCAGGTGGGGCAATTGCGTGCAATAGGGCAGGCAACGGTGCCCGGCGAAAACACATTTCAGTATTCGGTAGAGCGCCATCAGGGCAAAGGGCTTCTCCAGGAATGCCGCTACGCCAGTGTCGGAGGCACGCTGTCGATAACGCGTGGGATCCTCTGCCGTCATGGCCACAACCGGGACAGCGGATTCGGATGACGGTGCGACCAGGTCAAGGCCGCAATCGTCAGGCAGGTTGATATCCACCAGCATGGCATCGAAGCGGTGGCTGGTGAGCAGGTCTCTGGCGCCCGCGACCGTGCGCGTGGTAGTCACCTTGACACCCTGGCGGGCAAGGTAGCGCTCCAGCGTTTTGCGCAGAATGTCGTTATCCTCGACGACCAGCAATTGTTTCGGCTGCATTGCTTTTCAAATCTCCATGCTCTCAATTTTTGCTCAAGCACTTCCCGTGCCAGCCGCCGAAATTTCCTCGATGACGTATTGATTTCAATCGGTTAGAAATCCGGTTGAATGACTAACGCGACCGATTCTTTCATAAAACGGGTGATATCACCGCCCTGACCGGGGCGTATGACCCATCCGGATCCTGTCCTGGTTTCGACAACCTGAGCGTAATTTTGCCAAATTCCGCCGGCAAAAACATTATTTTTAAAAGTTTTTTTGCGCAGGGAAGCATCGTGAAAACAATCATGAAAAAAATGGCTAACATGAAATGCACTGCAAACCCCGCGGACTTTCAGTGGCCGACACTGATACGGTATTTTTCGATACGATAACGCAGCGTATCGCGACTCAAACCGAGCAGTTCGGCCGCTCGGGTGACATTGCCCCGGGTGCGTTCGAGCGCCTCGGCCACCATTCGTTTTTCCATCTCGGCAATATTGAGTTCGGTCGAGGTTTCGGCGGGCGCCAGTTCGCTGGAGCCTTGCGCGATCAGATAAGGCGAGACTCCGGGCGAGAGCGGTTTATTCAGCGGCAGATGATGGGGTTCCAGCAGGTCGGTGTTCGTCATCAGCACGACCTGTTCCATCATGTTGCCCAGTTCGCGCACGTTGCCCGGCCAGGAATAGCCCGCCAGGGTCGCCTGCGCGGCCTGGCTGATTTGCATGGGGCCTTTGCGATAACGCTGCGCATGTTGGTTCAGGATGTGATAGGCCAGACGAATTATATCCTCGCCCCGATCGCGCAGCGGCGGCAGATTGATCTGCACCACGCGCAGGCGATAGTAGAGATCCGCGCGGAATTTTCCCTCCTTGATCAATTGCTCCAGGTTGCCGTTGGTTGCCGCGACGATGCGCACGTCAACCTGCTTGTCGCGTAAACCGCCGATACGTCGCACGCTGCGATCTTCCAGCATCTTCAGCAGTTTGGTCTGCAACGCGATATCCATGTCGGCAATTTCATCGAGGAACAGCGTGCCGCCGTCGGCGGCCTCCACCAGCCCGATTTTGCGCTCGCGGGCATCGGTAAACGCGCCGCGTTCGTAACCGAACAGTTCCGCTTCCAGTAGCTGCGCCGGAATCGCCGCGCAATTCAGCTCGATGAAGGGGCCGTTCTGACGGGCGCCGTCGAAGTGAAAGGCGCGTGCGACCAGCTCCTTGCCTGACCCCGTCTCTCCGCTGATGAGGACCGATGCCGGAACACCGTCGACCAGGTTTCGCTCCGCCTCGAGTAGCTTGCGAATCTGCTGTTTCAGGTCGAGCATGACCCTGGAGTCACCGATCAGCTTGTCGAGGCCGCTGTCGCCGGCCTGCTTCTGGTGAAAGTAATCGAGCGCCCCCTGCATCCGATCCTGCCCGGCCATCTTTTGCAGCAACAGGCTCAATTCCTTGAGCACGACCGGTTTGGCCAGGTAGTCATGGGCGCCCATCTTCATGGCCCGAACGGCAATTTGCACGTTACCCTCGCCGGTAATCATGATGGTGCGAATACGGCGGTCCACCGCCTGAATCTTCTCCAGCAGTTCGAGTCCGTCGATATCGGGCAGCCGATAATCGAGCAGCACGATGTCGGGTTTATAGTTTTCCAGTTCCGCCATCGCCGATTTACCGGTATTGCTCAGTTGCACGTCGAAGCCCGCATTCTCCAGGTATCTGCGCATGTTCTTCGCCAGGATCGGTTCGTCCTCGACAATCAAAATGGCAGGATTCGCAGGCATCGAACTAGCGCAGCGGAAATCTCAGGCAGGCGGTGGTGCCGCCGCCCTCCCGGCTGCTGAGGGAAATGCTGCCGGCGTGCCGGTCGACGACTCGCTTGACCAGTAACATGCCCATGCCAAGGCCATAACGCTTGGTGGTCAGGCAGGTTTCGAATATCGTTTCGAGGCGCGCCCTGGGGATGCCATGACCAGTGTCTGAAATCAATATTTCGATCATCCTGTCCTTTTTGTCGGCCTGGATTTCGGTAGTAAGAATCCCGCCCCCGGGCATGGCCTCCAGTGCATTGGCGAGAATGCTGTTGAACATCTGTCCCAGCATTCCGGGGTCGCCCCTGACGGCAGGGATATGTTCACCTTTCTTTGCGACAAGCTTTACCTGATTCCGTTTGATCAGGTGCTCGTAGTCCTGCAGGGAGCGATTGAGGATCTGATCCAGGTAGGCCGTATTGAATTCCGTCGACCCCTCGGGACGGCAGAAAATCAGCAGTTCACGAACCCATTGTTCGACCCGGTCGATCTCGGTGATGATGTCTTCCGAGGTTTCGCGAACCATTGAATCGTCGCTGCCGTCGGCCGTCAGCTCGGCGCTGGAGCGGATGGCGGCCAGTGGATTGCGTATGCTGTGGGCGACTGCGGAGGCCATTTCACCCACGGCGACGAGGGTTTCGGATTCCACCAGGCGCAATTGCTGGGCGCGGATTAGCTGGCTTGCGCGGTAGACGATCCAGAACAGGCTGGCATACAGGAACAGCGTGGCGCCCGCGACACTGACCCAGACCAGTAAACGCGCCGAACGTATTGCATCAAACAGGGTTTGCGGTGCTTTATAGATTTCTACCACGGCGACTACGCTGTTATCCCCGAGATCCCGGATCGGAAGGTAGTTTTCTACCAGTTGAGAAATGCCCGTGCCGAACGCTTCATACTCGGCCTTGTGCTCCTCCTTGACGTCCTTGAGTTCGAACACGGTTGCCCCCGCGAGCGCGTCCTCCAGTTCGTGGTTGGCGTCAAAATGCCTGCCGATCAGATCCGCCCGGGTCGACCAGAGCACCTTGCCCTCGTTCGAATAGAGGTTGGCGCGGACCACATCGGGCATGGTGGCAATGTGATCTACCAGTTCGGGCAGGCCATAGGCCTGCTCCGGTGAAGATATCCGGCCGGTCGATTTTTCTCCGCTGAACAGGTCCGCACCGCCCTCGACCTCGGTAAGACTCTGCAGGAAAGCCTGCGATACGATGGCGTCGCGACGGATCAGGCTGTGGCCAAGGTAACTACTGAGCAGGGTAGCCGCCAGCCCGCCGATGATTAGCATGACGATCAGGCTGGTAATCGCGTAGGAACGTATAAGATTGAAGGGTTTATCGACCTGGCCAGTAACCGAATGCCCGGGATCAGTCGCTGCTGCGTTCTTGCGAAATCGTGGCAAGGTGATTGCTGGCACTGGACGATCCCCGTGTTTTATGAAGTCACCGGGTGCAGCGGTGACTCGGACTGGTGTTTGTGAATCAGGTTGTTTTATTTTATTGGGATTATATTCCCAAATAAATTCGAGTCAAGCATTAAGGTGTTTTTTCGCGTTCTGCGAGGAATGGCAGGTTTTCAGGATCTTCGGCTTGCGCGGCAACGCCGCGGTTCGACGTCAAAACAGGGCATTGATGGCAATATTCGCCAGGTATTTATCGTACTCGGATTCGCTTTCCGTGGATTGATTAGCGGTAAAGATGATTTCCGTATCGACTGACCAGCTGGAATCTATTTTGTACCTGTTCTCGAGGCTCAGACGGGTACGTTTATCGCGCCTGTTCTGCGAGGGTACCGATTGATAATCGCTGTCCCTGTAATCGAGACCCAATCCGAACCTTGATTTCGCCGAGTAGTCGTTGAAGTATCGAAAACCGAGCCCGTGCCGGGTCGGGGAAAAGCTCTCCGTCGCGGTATTCGATCTGTCACTGAACTCCTGTTCGTACTCGAAGCGATATTCCCGGGCCTTTGTTTTTAGGCGGTATGCAGCCTTGAACTGCCTGCGCTGACCATCGAGGAACTCGAACTGGGCATTGCGGCTGGAAATGTCTTCAAACTTCAGGCGTAGCCGGATTTCGCTGTTATCCGAGAGGCTGGTTTTCGCCTTGAACACGAGCCCGGCGCCGGTCAGATATTCTTCTCCGGCAAGAGACGACTGCTCCCATTCGAGGCCGTAGGCGAATTTCCAGTCGTCGACATGGTCGCGGTATTCGCCACCCAGCGTAAATGAATAATCGTCGAAATCGTTGCTGTCGCGGTAATCACTGGATAAAAAAAGCACCGAAGTATGCAGGCCATCGGAGACATTCCCGGATAATTTCCAGTCGGCGAGGGCCAGCGTCTGCAGGAAAAATCCCGACTCGTCGGACGCCGACGACGAAGACAGCAGCGTGATGTTGGAATCGTATCCATAGCTTGCCGAAACAAAGGCAAACCAGTTCTTCTGTTGCAGGCGCAGCAGCGTGTCGATCTGCTTCTCGGCCAGCGCAACCAGCGCCGCGTCCAGCGTCGATGTGCTGCTTTTCTCGAACAGCTCGATGGCCCTGTCGTCATGGCCCGTTTTATGTTCGATCAGCCCCAGGTTGTAGTAAGCCAACGCGGCGAGATCGCTATTGGAGGTCAGCTTTTCGAAATAGCGTTTACTGAATTCGTATTGCGCCAGCCGGTAATATACCGAACCAAGATTGTAATCCAGTTGTGCGCTCTGCATGCCCGCGCCTTCCGCGCGCTTGAAGCTCTCGAGGGCCAGCCGGTAATTGTTATTCTTGAAATACCGGACACCGGCATCGAAATCATCCGACGGCGCGGCCAGGGCGTTGGCGGCCAGGATCAGCAGGCATAGGTAAACGGCAATAATGCGGATAAGCATCCCATGATTATTGTCGAAACGCCGGAAATAGCTATCCTCGTTCGAGGATGGCTGGCATCACGGGATCGGATCAAAAAGGAAACATCCTGATGATCGGGATGTTTCAACTCGCGTTAACGGTTGCGGAATCGGGTTATTGTTTGTTACGGCCCGAGTTGTTGCGTTTATTCTTAGCGGCTTCCGCGGCATTCTCGGCGGCATTTTCGGCGGCCTCCGCCGCGTTCTCCGCCGCGTTATCGGCGGCCTCGGCCGCCTGTTCAGCTGCCTGCGCCGCTTTCTCTGCCGCCTTTGCCCCTTTCTCCGCTCCCTTCTCGGCGGCGTGCGATGCATTCCCGGCACCCTGTGCGGCACGCTCGTTGGCGTTGTCGCCGTCACCATGTTCACCCGCGATACGGGGCAGGGCAATATCGTTAAAGTTAATCGACGGGTTGCCGTTTTCGATTACCCGGATCGTGATCTCGTCCAGAACATCGTCGGGAGGTGACGCGAAGGCCGGCGACGATATCAGCATGCAGACCGAAAATGCCGCGAAAGTAATGATGCCTTTCTTCATAACGTATCTCGCCGCTCCGGTCCGGATCCGGCCCATGCCAGCAGTCGAATATCACGGCGCACTTTTTCCAGCGGCCGGTACCTGGTTTTGATTTTGAAAACCTTTTCCCTGTCGTTCAGGCCGACACGCGCATTGATTTCGCCATCGCCCCGGGCAATCGCCGATACCGGCAAAGCGATGATATTGGTGCCTTTTTCGAGCCGGG
>Ga0224497_10002307_pt1 | contig 11418 bp, 9 predicted proteins | sample SF_Jul11_sed_USG_4_FD_167970 | JGI IMG/M metagenome (GOLD analysis project Ga0224497, IMG submission 167970) | Sediment microbial communities from San Francisco Bay, California, United States - SF_Jul11_sed_USGS_13 | ecosystem: Environmental > Aquatic > Marine > Sediment | place: USA: California...
AAAGACAGTGCACCAATTCCGGCCAACAGGACAAGTGCACCCTTGGCAGCTTCAAGAAGCGCAACAACGCGGACGGTGCCAGACAATCGCATGTTCAATGATGACGCTTGCTGATGCGGCTCCGTTGCAAGCCGTTGTTAGGCGGCCTGATCTCATGTCCCTGCGAGGAAACTGACCTCTGCTTGATTCAGCGAGAGCCGCGCCAGCACAATGCGCTCGTAGAGCGACCGTATCTTGTCTGCATCGCGCGCTTTGGTCGCCTTGAGAAGGTCGCCCTCGAGTTCAGCAATAGCGATTCGTTTGTAGTAGAGCAGCGACTCTTTCAGATGAGCCAGAACAATCTTCCCTGTGAGGTTGGGATGGTTGTTTGTGACGTTGGCATCCGGGAAGCGGGTTCCATGCTCGAGTTCGACCTGCAGACCTTCTCGGAAATGCTCGAGCACAATCTGGCGGGCTTCGCCATCGATCTCATCAAGAATTGACCGTGCTTCCTCGACGGACACTTCAAGTTCGGTCAAAGCGCTCCAGTTGCGGATGCCAAGCGTCTTACAGGCACGCGCAACTTCTTCCTTGCTTACTAGATCTGGAGATGTCATGAGACTGCTCCTTGATGCCGCCTAACGAAGGTGTCGGCCTAAACGCCGGTTTGCAAATCGGCATTGTGCGCGTGCATCAATCATTCCTCAAGATGGTTAAAAGGTTAGCAACCATACCTTCAAAAAACTCATGCCTAGAATTATTGAGGGATTAACAAGCCATTCCCCCCAAGTGGTCGACGTCCGCTCTTGGCCTAAAGCGGACACTTAACGCTAGGCATGAGTCAGCGCCGGCCTAGCGTCCGTAGAACTGCTTCACGGTGTCTTCAGCCACCTGCTGCAGGAACGTTGCAGTCTCTTTGTCGATCTTGCCGAAGTAATCGTAGCTGTTTCCGACTGGCGACTTGCCGTAGACGCTCGCGTAGACGGTGCAAGCTGCCAGGTAGGTGCCGATGAGGTCGGGGTGTGAACCATCGTATTCCTTGTGCAGCCTCATATCTGGCCTGCGACGGTAGGCCTCTTCGAATGCGAGCCCCACGGGGATGACAAGGGCGCCCACCTCGTTGCCCACAGAGACGTAAAGGTCCTCCGTTAGCTGAATATTCTCTGGCTTGGCCCGTTTGTGCGGCTTGACATATGCATGGGCAAGGTAGAGGGCGGTCTTTCCGCCACGCTCGGTGATTACCTTGTTGAACTCGATCACCTTCGCGCGAAACTGTGCCCGCCTTTGCTCCGACAGCGGTGCAAAGCTGCCGCCCTGAAGAATGACCAGCTGAAACGGCTCTTTCACGCCGATCCGCCCCGGCTGCGTGAGGTGGTCGACGTTGTGATGTGCCAGGGCGGCACCACCGATTGTGGCTGACTTGTAGGCCATTTTCTTTGCCAGACTGGGATCAGCGGCTATCGCCATCCGGCGTACATGGTTGTGCAGGCTGTCCCCGTAATACAGGTAGCTGTTGCCGACAAACAGGATGCGGGTGGGCGTGTCGACCTGGGGCGCCTTGATAACCGGCGTTGGCCCGGCAGCGGTAAGGTGGGCCAGCGGGAGGGTGATTGCAAACAGCAGGGTGCGCAGCATTGACCTACGGTATGGCAGCACGGCGTGCTTTTCCTCTGTTGATTCGGTTTATTTTTAATCGAGTTATCGAGGCCAGCTTCCAACATTTTGGCGATGTGGTAGGTACCATAGAACCACCTAATGCGGTAGAGGGCTTACGCTCAAGTCATACTAAATCGAGACCAGTACTTGCTACGGGCGAGCGTCCGCTCTTGCCGAGAGCGGACATTGGACAGGTTGACTAGCGCGATAGGACAAGAACCCCGCCGAAGCAGGGTGTGTGTTTTCTCTCGCATAACAAAAAGAGCAGGGCCGGTCAGCCTAGATGCGCCAGCGGCTGCACTAGGTTCTCGAGGAGCATCGTGACACAGTCTTTGGATCCCTTACCCTCGCGCACGACGATCTGCCGGTGCGCGAAATCGATGTCCTTCACCCGGGGCATGAGCCCCTCCTGCAGGCGCAGGCCCGATCCGAAAAGAAGGCAGTCCCCGATCGCCCCCCCCGGATGCCGCGCTAAAGATGATCTTCAAGACCCGGCAGAAGCGAGTAGAACAGGACGCCGAGCTGGCGCAGGAGCCTGCCACCGGGTTCTTGATGCAGTCTCAAGTGCTCGCCATCCCTTTCGCCCATCCACACGATTTGCGATTCACCCGATCCGGGATCGAGGTCCATGGCCAGCCGCCAGCTGTGAACGGGTGAGAAATCACGTTCGAGGCCTTTTAGAACTCGTTCCGCCAGCGGCTCGCTCTCGATGAGGAAGCCCACTTCTGTGTTGAGGCGGCGGGAGCGCGGGTCGGAGTTGGCGCTTCCGATCCATACGACCCGCCGGTCGTACACGATCACCTTCGCGTGCAATGCTGAGTCAGTGCTGCCAGGCCGCATTACGTGTCCCGCTCGAGCGGGGCGTTGCGCGTCGGCGCGGTACTCGTAGAGTTCGACGCCAGCCTCAAGCAGTGCCACCCGATGGCGGGAATAGCCAACATATACCGCGAGGACATCGGTGGATGCCAGTGAGTTGGTCAGAACCCGCACGCGTACGCCCCGGTCCGTTAGCTCGGAGAGCACCTCGACACCGCGCTTGCCCGGCACGTAGTAGGCCATCACCATCGCCAAGTCGTTTTTCACCGACTGCCGAACAACGGACAGCGTGCGGGAAATCTCCGACAGCGACCGCGCGGATCTGTGCCGTTCCGGTCGCTCGCGAACCGGCCGCTCTGCGACGACTCTGCCGCTCGCCCAGATGAGTTCCGGCGCTCCGGATAGCATCCGCTGCAGGAACTCCGGCTTTCGGCGCAGGTATTCTGCGTGAGGTCCGTGCTGCGCTTCGGCGAGACGGTGCAACGCGTCGAGCGTCCGGGATGAAGCCTGCTCGGACGGTGGTGTCCCAAACGCGGCCACTGGAACCGATACCAGACTGTTCCAGTACTCGTCGAATTGCGTGGACACCTGCGATACGATCGGGCCCGCGGCAAGCACGTCCAGATCGCGGAAATTCGCCTGCGCCTGGGCCTCGAAGTAGTGATTGCTAATGTTGCGTCCACCGAGGATGGCGACCGCGCCGTCCACGGCAAACACTTTGTTGTGCATGCGCATTCCGAGAGTGTCGAGCTGGAGTGCGAGCTGAAGCGGGCGCAACCAACGCGAGCGGTGGGGAAACGGGTTAAACACGCGGATTTCGATGTTTGGGTGCACATCCACGATCTTGAGCAGGTCCAAGTCGTCGAACCCCAGCGCGAAATCGTCGAGAAGAATGCGCACGCGCACGCCCCGCCCCGCGGCGTCGATCAGCCGCTCCAGCAGGAACGCTCCGGTTTCATCCGGGTCGTAAATGTAGTATTGGAGGTCGATTGTGTGCTCCGCCAGATCCGCGAGCGCGGCGCGCGTCATGAGCGCGCTTACGCCGCTGTTGATTAGGCGGAAACCCGACTTTCCGGGGTGGAGGGCTTGATGAGCGAAGTAGGCGCGGCCAAGCGAAGTCTGCTCGGGGTGATCGAACGCGTAAGAAGGGGTGGCCTTGAAGTCGGCCTGTATGGTCACACAGCCAGCGGTGGCGGCGAAGAGGCCGACAGCGACAGTTACTTGTCGCCAAACGGTTAGGTAGCGCACACCGGCCGACTTCTTAGTCATTGGGGGAAGTCATTCTGCGCTGGTTGGTTCCGGAAGACCATAGTGCGAATGGAAGCGACGTTCGACGCGCCAGCACCAAATCTGTTTGCTTTTCCTGCCGGTTGTCAGTAAATTCGATTGATTCAAGAAATCTATCATCAAGCACGATTCGGGCGATCCGGGGGTCTTGCCACGGCGTTGGATCTAGCTTGCTGAAGCGGCATGTTCTCGACGGATCTGAGCGGTCAAATCACCCTTGGTAGGCGGCGCGTGCGTGCGTTTGTCGCCCGGGTGCGATTTTGGCTGCCGCCGGGGAACGGGCGATGACACCTTTCGAGCTAATAGAGCCGTGCACACTGCGCGAGGCGGCCGAGTTGCTCGCCTCCGGGGATCCTTCGGTGCGCCCAATGGCGGGCGGCACCGCCGTGATGCTGATGATGAAGATGGGCGTGCTCCGGCCCACCCGGCTTGTCAACCTGCATGGGGTGGAGAAGCGATACTCTGAGATCAGCGACGGCGATGGCGAGCTGCGCTTCGGTGCGATGGTGACGCTGTCGGCGCTCGAGCGCTCGTCAGTAGTGAAAACCCGCGCGCCCGTCATCGCACGGGCCCTGCGCACGCTTGCCAATGTCCGCGTGCGCAATGTCGCGACCGTGGGCGGACACCTCGCGCACGCCGATCCGCACATGGACCTGCCGCCGGTGCTGATTGCACTGGGCGCGACTGTTTCCACCGTTCAACCGAAAGGCGGACGGACGCTGCCGCTCGAAAAGCTGTATGCGGGCTATCTCGAGACGACGCTCGGCCGCGAGGAACTCATCGCGGAAGTGATTGTGCCGGCGCAAGGCAGCCGGCACGCCGCCTATCTCAAGTGCACGACGCGGTCCGCGGATGACTGGCCGGCGCTCGGCGTGGCGGTCGTGCTCGATACCGACGGCGCGCTCGTGCGCGATGCCCGCATCGTGATCAGCGCAGCGACCGATGTACCTACGCGCCTCACCTCAGCGGAGAAAGCGCTGACCGGCACGCGCGTGGACGACAAGACGGTGCGCGAGGTGGGAGATGCGGCCGCTTCCATGGCAGAGGTGATGGGGGACGAGCATGGGTCGGCGGCGTACAAGCGCGAGCTGGTCCGCGTCTACGTTGCGCGCGCTGTGCGGGCGGCGTTAAGCGAGAAGTAGGTTAGCCGCGGATCGACGGTCGTGAATCGTAAATCGGGCTTCGTTTAAAACCCTGGAATTAGCCGCAGATAAACGCAGATAAACGCAGATGCATAGATACAAGAAACAAGAAACAAGAAACAAGAAACAAGAAAACAAGACCAGGATTATTTTGCCGCCGATGAACGCCGATAGATGCCGATAAGACAGGAATGGACATGATTTACAGGATTAACAGGATCGAAACAAAACGTTGAACAAGGAATCTTGTGAATCCTGTTAATCCTGTCTATTTTGATCTCGATCTTATCTGCGTTTATCTGCAGCTGAATAGGTTTTTTGCTTTTTTTGGACGGGCTTGATGGTAACAAGGACGATGCAAGGCGGAACAGTAGGACGCTCGATCCCGCGGCTCGAGGCTAACGCGAAGGTCACGGGGCGCGCGGAGTACGTACACAACCTGCGCCTGCCGGGAATGCTCTACGGAAAGATCTTCCGCAGCACGGTCGCGCACGGGCGCATCCGGCGCATCGACACGAGCGCAGCGCAGACGGTCGAGGGCGTGCACCGTGTCGTCACTGCGGAAGACATCCGAAAAGTCATTCCGGATCCGCATTACGGTCCCGCGTTCCACGATCAGCCGATCCTGGCGATCGACAAGGTGTGCCATGTCGGCGAGCCGGTCGCCGTCGTGCTCGCTTCGGACCCCCATGTCGCTGAGGAGGCCGCGAGCCAGATCGTCGTCGAGTACGAGGAGTTGGCCGCGGTTTTCGACGAAGTCGAGGCGATGACCTCGAAAGCGGTGGTGCACGAGGCGCTCAAGCCCGCGGGAACGTTCCCCGACCTCAAGCATCTCCAGGGAAAGAAGAATACGAATATTGCGCTCGACTATCACCTGCGGCGCGGCGACGTGGAAGCGGCGTTCAAGACGGCGGACCAGGTGTTCGAGCACACGTTCCACACGCAGCAGGTGCTGCACGTGCCGCTGGAGCCCTTCGTCTCCATCGCCGATCCTGGCGATTCCACACTCACCCTCCACACTGCTTCCCAGAGCCCATCGTTCGTGCGCATCGAGATCGCGCGGCTTTTCGGCTGGCCGGAAAACAAGGTGCGGGTCAAGGTGCCCTACCTGGGCGGCGGCTTCGGCGCGAAGCTCTACATCAAGCTCGAGGCGCTCGTGACCGTGCTTGCGCTTATCACGCGCCGGCCGGTGAAGATCGCGCTCACGATGGAAGAGCAGTTCTACACGCTCACCAAGCACGCCGCGACGCTCCGCATCAAGAGCGGCGTCACGAAGGACGGGCGCATCACGGCGCGACGGTGCGAAGTGTGGTGGAACGGCGGCGCCTATGCCGACATCGGCCCGCGCGTGACGCAAAAGTCGGGCTTTACGGCCCCGGGCCCGTACGATATCGAGAACGTTCACATCGACTCGTACGCGCTCTATACGAATCTCCCGCCGGCCGGGGCGCTGCGCGGTTTTGGCATTCCCCAGCTGGTGTGGGCGTACGAGGGCCACACCGACATGATTGCGCGCGCGCTGAAGATGGACCCCGTCGAGTTTCGCCGCAAGAATCTCCTGCGAAACGGCCGTCCGCAGGCAACCGGAACGGTGATGAAGGACGCGGCAATCGACAAGGTTCTCGAGCGCGCGGCGGTGCGCATGGACTGGGGCAAGCCTTTCGAGCGGGGCAGCGGCAGTGTGCGGCGGGGGCGCGGCATCGCGATCGGCTTCAAGGCGAGCATTTCGCCGACGACATCGGTCGCCATCGTCAACCTCTATGCCGATGGCAGCTGCGCGCTCTATAGCAGCACGGTGGACATGGGGCAGGGCTCGGACACGGCGATGGCGCAGATTGTCGCCGAGGTGCTCGGCATTCCCATCGAGACGATCACCGTCGTGCATCCGGATACCGACGTGACACCGTACGACATGGCGACCCTGGGATCGCGCTCCACGTATCACATGGGAAACGCCGTGCGGCGCGCCGCGGAGGACGCGCGGGACAAGTTGATAGCGATGGCGCGCGAGGTTGGCTTATCGGCCGAGACGACGCCGATCCCCGATGTGTTCAGGAAGAAGTACGGAATGCAGGCCGGCAACATCGTCGGGACCGGGAGTTTCATCCCCACCTATATGCCAACGAATCACGACACCGGCCAGTCTGACAATGTGACCCCATTCTGGATGGTCGGCGCGACCGGGGCGGAGGTCGAGGTGGACACCGAGACGGGGCAGGTGCGCGTGACGCGGCTCGTGAATGTCGCCGACGTGGGGGCGCCCATCAACCCTCGTATCGTGGAGACGCAGCTCTCCGGCGCCGCGATCATGCAACTCGGCTTCACGCTTTCCGAAAAGATGGAGTTCAAAGCCGGGCAGTGCACCAACGCTTCGCTCGCCACCTACAAGATTCCGGGCCTGCTCGATATCCCCGGCATAGTGGAAAACGAGGCGGTGGATTCCGTGGAGCAAGGCGGGCCATTCGGTGCGAAGGGAGTCGGCGAGACTGGGACGTTCGGCGTGTCACCGGCGATCGCGAACGCGATCGAGGACGCGGTGGGCGTGCGGCTGACATCGCTGCCGCTGACCGCGGAGGCGGTCTACCGCGCCCTCCGCGCGAAGGAAGGCAATCCGTTGAAAGACAATTAGCCACAGAGAGCACAGAGAACACAGAGAGAAACAGAATGAAAATTACCCCCACCCTATCCCTCCCCCTGAGGAGGGGATTTTCTCGTGGAATGGCTGCTGATATATGTCTCCCTCCTCCTCAGGGGGAAGGTTGGGATGGAGGTGGCTCTGAAATCCTCTGTGAACTCTGTGACCTCTGTGGCTGATTTGGTTTTTGACATGAGCGCAGCGATGCGAACGATTCACTTCACTTTGAACGGTGAGCGCGTCTCGGCAGAGGTTCCGCCGCACTGGAACCTCGTCGAGCTGCTGCAGAACCACTTCGCGCTTTTCGGCGCGCGCGAGAGCTGCGGGCAGGGTCTGTGCGGATGCTGTACAGTGCTGGTGGACGGGCGCGCGGTGTCGGGCTGCCTCTACCTCGCGGCCCTGGTGGACGGCGCGGAAGTCGTCACGATCGAGCAGCCGGCGGCCGGAGATGGCCTGGACGCGATACAGAAAGCGTTCGTCGAGGCTGGCGGCTTCCAATGCGGCTTCTGCACGCCCGGGTTCGTGCTCATGACCCGGCAGTTGCTCGAGGAGAACCCAGATCCGACCGTGGACGAAATCCGGTACTATCTCTCCGGTAACCTGTGCCGGTGCGCGACCTATCCCGAAATCATCGAGGCGGTTAAACTCGCGGCGCAAAAGCGAAAAACACAGTGAGCCGCAGATACACGCAGATAAACGCGGATAAGATCGAAATCAAATTAGACAGGAAATCTTGTAAATCCTGTCCATTAAGAGTTTCAGCGTGACACGCTCTGAAAAAGGCAACCCGCTGGATCTTCGCGCGTGGCTCGATCAAGTCAGAAAGTTCGGCGAGTTGAAGGATGTGATCGGCGCCGACTGGAAGCTGGAGCTCGGCGCGATCAGCGAGGTAAACGTCAGGCGGGATCCAAACCCGGCCCTGCTGTTCGACGAAATCGCGGGCTATCCGAAAGGATTCCGGGTCCTCACTTGCAGTACCAGCAGCCCGGCACGGCTGTCATCGATTCTTCACCTGGGCGTCGAGAAGAATCACCATGAGCTGGTGCAAAAGCTTCGCGGCAAGCCCGCTTCATGGCAGGCACAAGCGGCCAATTTCGATCCCGTGTACGTCGAGCAGGGGCCGGTGTTCGAGAACATTAGGGAAGACGGGAAAGTGGACCTTTTCACTTTCCCGTCTCCCTTGTGGCACGAGCAGGACGGCGGACGCTACATCGGAACGGGCTGTTGCGTTGTGACCCGGGATTTCGACTCGGACTGGGTCAACGTCGGCACGTACCGCGTGCAATTGCACGACAAGGGCAGTGTCGGGCTCGACATGATCCCGGGCAAGCATGGCGCCATCCAGTACGACAAGTACATGAAGGCGGGCAAGCCGTTTCCGGTGGCGATCGTTCTCGGTTGCGACCCGCTCGGCTACCTGATCTCGGGCATCGAAGTGCCGTTCGGCATGTGCGAATACAACTACATTGGCGCAATCCTCGGAGAGCCCGTGTCGGTCGTGAAAGGCGAGTTGACGGGTTTGCCTTTTCCGGCCGCATCCGAGATCGTTATCGAGGGCTGGGCGCACCCCGGCGATGTGCGGACGGAAGGGCCGTTCGGTGAATTCCACGGCTACTACCCCGGCAAGGCGGGAACGGCCCCGGCGGTGAGGATCGAGCGGGTCTACTACCGCAACGATCCGATCTTGATGGGGAGCCCGCCGGCGAAGCCGCCCAACGACTACTCGTACTCGAAAGCGGTGATGCGCTCGGCGTTGCTGTTTGATGCGTTATTGGCCGCTGGGGTGCCCGACGTCAAGGCGGTCTGGGCGCATGAGATCGGCGGGGCGCGCATGTTCAACGTCGTGGCGATCAAGCAGCGCTACGCCGGGCACGCGAAGCAGGCGGGCCACATTCTCAATCAGTGCGGCGTCGGCGCCTATATGTCGCGCTACTCCGTCGTGGTGGACGTGGACATCGATCCGTCCAACCTCCAGGAAGTGATGTGGGCGGTCGCGACCCGGACGGATCCCACGATCGATATCGATATCATTCAGCGCGGCATGGGTTCAAAGAACGACCCGATGTTCGTGGCGTACCCGTATAGCGCGCCATTCAGCTCCAAGGCGATCATCGACGCCTGTCGGCCGTATGATCATCTGCACGAGTTTCCTGCTGTCGCCGAGGCGAGCAAAGAGCTGCAGGAGCAGGTGCGGAAGAAGTGGAAGGACCTTTTCTGAACCGCCAAGGCGCCAAGCGTGCCAAGAAGAACGGATCTCCATTCACCAATCACCAATTACCATTACCAATCACGATTCACGGATTTTGTAAGGAGGAATCATGAGAGCCTTGATCGCAACCCTGTTCACTGTCGCTTTGGCGCTCGGGTTCGCTGCGCAGGCGGCGGACTACCCGGTTAAGCCCATACGGGTTCTGGTGCCGTACTCACCCGGCGGCGCGGTGGACACGTCCACCCGCATCCTTACGAACAAGCTCGTCGAGCGCCTCGGCTGGACGATCATCGTGGACAACCGTCCGGGCGGGAACGGTTTCATCGCGGTGGGTATCGCCTCGAGGGCTAATGCGGACGGCTATACGCTGCTCTCGGCGCACACCGGAGAGTTTGCGGTGAGTCCGTTCGTGTTCAAGGGCGTTCCTTTCGACCTCGACCGCGATTTTGACACGATCACCATGCTGAGCGATGCGCCGATGGCGATCGTGGTGAACAGCAAGTCGCCGATCGGCAGCCTGAAAGACCTGATCGCCATGGCCAAGGCCAAGCCGGGGCACATCACCTTTGGATCGCCGGGCACCGGGTCGGTGAACCGGCTCGCAACAGAGTGGCTTGCGGTGGCGGCCGGCATTAAGCTGCTGCATGTGCCCTACAAGGGTGGCGCGCCGGCGGTTGCAGCGGTTGCATCGAACGAAGTCATGCTGACTATTGCTGCCATTCCCGGCGTGACGCCGCACCTTCAGGCGGGGCGGGTGAGGGTGATCGGGGTCACTACCGCGAAGCGCTCGCCGCAGGTACCGAACTTCCCGACCGCGCAGGAAGGCGGAGTCCCCGAGCTCGATGCCTCTATCTGGGTCGGCCTGTTCGCGCCCAAGGGCACACCGAAGTCCATCGTCAACCGGATCTACAAGGAGTCGGTCGAAGTGTTGAAGCTTCCAGAGGTGAAGGCGCGCTACGCATCGGTGGCCGCGGCCGAGACCATCGGTATGCCGCCGGCGGCATTTCACACGCGCGTCAAGAAGGACGCGGAGCGCTACAAGAGGATTATTCAGCAGGTGGGAATCAAGCCGCAGTAGCGGAACGCGGAAGGCGGAAGGCGGAAGGCGAAAGGCGAAAGGCGAAAGGCGAAAGGCGAAAGGCGAAAGGCGAAAGGCGAAAGGCGAAAGGCGAAAGGCGAAAGGCGAAAGGCGAAAGGCGAAAGGCGAAAGACATCCTGCCTAACGGTTTTTTCTTCATCCTTTATCCTTCATCCTTCCGCCTTAGTCGTCGTCCGGCACTCCGCCCGCGGTCGCGAGGTCTTCCTGCTTTATCTTGTCGGTGTTGAACTTCGCGGCGCGCTCCCGCATCGTCTTGAGCACTTCCTCGAGCGGCGGCGGCTCGCCCTTTATCCAGCGCAGCGGATTGATACGGGCGACGACGAACGTCCGAAGATAGGGGCTGGCGAGACCGCGCGCCCTCAATTTCGCAACGACCTCGGCCACACGCTCTTCCAGCCCAAACACCATCTCGGCGCGCTTTTCATGCTCGACGATCGTTTTGCGCAGCGGCTCATCGCTAAATGATTCGAGACGGCGCAGTATCGGGGCGTAGGCGCCGCCAGCAAAGTTGCCCTTCTTTTCGTAGCAAAGGCCCAGGGTCACGAGTGCCGCTTCCTCGAGATAGAACGCAAAGCTCTCTTCGGGGCGCGTGCCG
>Ga0224497_10002309_pt1 | contig 11414 bp, 12 predicted proteins | sample SF_Jul11_sed_USG_4_FD_167970 | JGI IMG/M metagenome (GOLD analysis project Ga0224497, IMG submission 167970) | Sediment microbial communities from San Francisco Bay, California, United States - SF_Jul11_sed_USGS_13 | ecosystem: Environmental > Aquatic > Marine > Sediment | place: USA...
GCTCTCCGGGCCCTTTTGCTTGCCGCTGATCGTCAGCACGCTATTTTCCACCTGGATGTCCAGGTCGTCTTCCTCAAACCCGGCCACCGCCACCGTAATGTCGTAATGGTCATCGGCAACCACCTCAATGTTGTAGGGCGGGTATCCGGCAGAAGCGGATTTTTCGGCACCCAGTGCCGCATTCAGAAGCGAACCGAATCGATCAAAACCGATGGTGCTGCGATACAGAGGGGTTAAATCGATAGTAGTCATAACATATTCTCCTTAGAAGCAATATGGGGGGTGCTCGCGTATATAATTCGAGGCGCCCCAAGGTTAATAAATCATCTGCGGTTCGGCTCTACTTCGAGACACCGGCCCGCACAATTAATATGGAAACGGATAGCTGAAAATTCAACCCCTGGAATTGTTAACACGCAAAGTTCCAATAAATCAGCCAGTTAGGGGAGTCGAAAGTATCCACGAGCCAAGTTCGACCCCGGTCAGCGTAACGTCAGTCTATTCGTTGCCCTAAGAGAGTGGGAAGATCTGATAAATACTTATCTAACCCGGGTCGGGCAGAGTGATACCGGGGACAAACCCCACTTTAATCGAGGAGACAATAGATGCAAATCGACGGCGGCTGCCGCTGCGGCCATATTACTTGCCGGGCGGAAGTCGATCCGCCTGATATCATTATCTGTCACTGTGCCGACTGCCAAAAACTGCCGGGCACCGCCTTCCGCACGGTCGTCTTTGCTGCCGAAAAAGACTTCGCGTTTCTGGAAGCACTACCCAAGATCTACGTCAAGGCCGCCGAAAGCGGCCGTCAGCGTGAACAGACCTCTTACCCGGAGTGCGGCTCTCCGATCTATTCCGCCCCCGTGGGTGTGGAGCCGCGCACCCTCGATATCCGCTTCGGCACGGCGAACCAACGCGAGGACCTGCCCCCGCAGTCCCAGTTCTGGTCCCGCTCGGCCCAGTTCTGGTTGGGCGATATTCCGTCAATGAAAATAGTCAGCCGGCACGTATAGCATTCCGAATTCTGCGAATTACTACTGGGCACAATTTTGCAGTGTGCGGCGTGCCCACTCGATGCATTGTTTCAAGTGTGTACCGAATATCCCGATGGTTCGTCGGCCGCATTCGATCGGTTGATACTGTCGGTCGTGCGCCGATGCGATTGTCCCTAAGCGTCTAAATGACATCCGCATAGGGCAATATACCGCCACAGCCGTTCCAGCTTTGGCGCTGATGTGTTTGCCGCCCTAGCGCCGTTCACGCGGCGAACAGGTTGTGCACCCAGGCGAAGACAGCGCCTCCAATAGCTCCGTCAACTAATGCATAGAGAGCACCCACCACAACACTTGCAACGCCTGCTCCCACATCATAACCGGGATACAATGAACCGATCACCGTCAAGAAGCCAACTCCGTAGGTGGGCCAAATGACGTTCGCAATACCCACAACAAGTACAGCAATCGCCCACAAAATCGCTGACGCAAAGGCCAGCCCTTTGATGGATAGTTTCATGCTTACCGCCTAGAGTGAGATGTCCAGTCAACAATGAGAGAGTACGCCGTTCGTGCGCCGCTCAAAAGCCACCGGCTAAACCGTGCCAGGTCAAGCCGCGGTTGCCTGATGATCGAGCAAGCTACCCCACGCTTTGTCTGTGCTGAACCAATTCGCCCAAGGCTTCAATCGGCATTTGGGTAGGAGTCACCACCGGTAATGGAAGCTCGGTAAGCCGCGTAAAGCTTGGCATTTGCGACCGCCGTGACGTGTGGGTGTCAGTGCAGTGTGGCCTTGCCACAACATTGTTTGTATTTTCTACCAGAACCGCATGGACAGGGCGCGTTGCGACCGATTTTAGGGCTTTCGCGCCGGTGGGGAGTGGCCGCATCTTCCACGCGAGCTGCCATCAGTCGGTGCGGCTCAAAGTAGCGATAGACCCGCATTGCCCCGGCCGCGAGCCCCACTAGCAGCTGCTCGCGTTGGGTCTCGTCAATTGGTTCTTGATAGGGGCGCATCTCGGGATCCGGATCGTGCTCGTGGGCCAGTGCGAAGATCGCTACCATCGCACCGCCGTGTTCCTCGTCGTCGAGCAATTCCATCCAGTCCGCCTGGTGAAAACCCATACCGCGTTGAAAACCTTTTGCCCAATCGTTGCCCTTGGCGATACCCCTGTCGTCCTCCAGCAATAGGGGTAGATAGACATCGTCGTTTTGTAAGGTCTGGGCACGGTGGTTCCAGTGCGCCATGAGTAATGTCATGAACCGTTCGGCTTCCTCCATACTCTCATACGCTTCCTCTTGAGCCATTTCACCACCACCCCAGATCTCGGGCATATACTGGCTCGGCATTATCAGTTTTGGGGAACAAATCAAGGAGGCGAAGAAACCATCCAGCATTTCCAAATTCATGGCATTGTCATTCTTAAAACGATCCAATACCGATACGAGGAAATCGTAATCGTCGTCGGTCAAGGGTGTAGGAGCGGATCGTGGCATGAACGAGACTATGAGTGGCGACTATGTAATCGTAATATCGTAATCATATCACTCGATCAATACCTATTTCGGTTTCTGCGCCAAAACAATTCGATCCACATCTTGCATCGTCGTTCAACGAAACGGCGGTCGCTTTACGAGGATTCGATTGTTTCGGATGTATCCATGCGATACCACGGCCTCAATCAACCTGACCCCTTCGTAATCCGGAGGCGTTGGATTGTCGTAGGCCGGTGGCTAACGTAAATGCGGCTAGGACAGTAAGGTGGGGAGGCAACTCCGATTTAAGTCCTGCTAATTCATTGACGAGTTAGGAAGCGGACACACTTCTTTCACTTCCTGGTACTAGCTGCGATCTGCTCCAACGACGGTTATGCATGATAGGCGTGAGCGTCCAGGCCTGGCAAACGACGGGGCGTCGCAGATTGTGAGCCAAGTGTCGTTAGGTGCAGTGGTCCACTGATTTTCTTGATGCGGAAGCTTAGGCCAAATTTATTGTACAGAGACGGTAATTACCTGACGGATGCCGTCCTGACTGGAGCGTATCGATGGGCCGGCGTACGTGGGCTTCGCGTGAAGCAGTGGTATCCGCACGAACACCGCCCGTTTCGGTAAGTTGGCAAAAGCTTGCAGACGCTTAGTATCTACCGAAAATTCACAGACACACGGTCCCATCAAAATCAAACACATCAAAGCCAGTCTCCATCAGTACGCGGTGACGCCACCGATGATCGACAAACCATTGGAAAACTGGCATTTCGTATTCTGCGAAGTGGAAACCGACGAAGGATTGACGGGTTCCGGAATTACCGGCGCCTTTCTACCCTGGTGCGTCATCGCGACCCTGGAAAACGACTTGCTGTCGGTAGTCAAGGACATGGATCCACGCGACACCGAAGCATTGCATCGCAAGGTGTGGTGGGCACTGAACCCGCGCACCTATTACCGGCGTCATCTCCAACGCCTTGTCGGCGCTTGATATCGCCTTATGGGACATCCATGGAAAACACGCCGGCCGTACCGTGGCCCAGCTGCTCGGTGGCTACCGCGACTGGTCTCCGACTTATATTACGTTCGGATTCCTGCTCTTCGATCATGACCAGCTCGTCGAGTACGCGCACGAATTCGTCAACCATGGACATACCCGTTTCAAAATGGTAGCTGCCGTGGATCCCGGCGGCTGGCACGAAGATGCTAAGCGTATCCGCGTGGTGCGCGACGCTGTAGGTGAATATAGAACGCATGATCGATGCCAATTATCGTTTCAACCCGGTGGATGCCCGGCAACCGTGTCGCGCCGTCGAGAATTGTAATCTTACCTGGTTCGAAGAACCGGTCTATCATAATGATATCCGGGCACTCGCGGATCTTCGACAACACACCAACATCCCCATCGCCTGCGGTCAAATGGAAGGCAACCGTGGAAGGTGAAACGGATATCGCCTGGCTATATACCCAGCGCCGCGCGGCAAGTCACCAAGCGGTGCCGACTGGATCGGAACCACCTCGTAGTGGTGTAATAACCATGGCAACGCTCGAGCGGGCCATGCGATCTTTCTCCGCACCTCAGCAACATACATTCGAACACGTAACCATGGTTAAACAACCCGCATCAAGCGCCCTGTCCCGATTCAAGGTACTCGACCTCACCCGGGTCCGCTCAGGTCCCACCGCCGTGCGCCAGCTCGCCGATTGGGGCGCGGACGTGATCAAAATCGAAATGCCGGAACATATGGAGCCGGACGGTGCAGTGGGCGCGCCGCGGGGCTCCTCCGATTTCCAAAACCTGCAACGTAACAAACGCAGCCTGACCCTTAACCTCAAGAATCCCGACGGACTCGACGTGTTCAAGCGAATGGTGAAACATGCCGATGTCGTTGTCGAAAATTTCCGACCGGACGTAAAGACCCGGCTCGGTGTCGATTATGATTCATTGCGGGCCATAAACGCCGGACTGGTTTACGCCAGTATCTCCGGCTTTGGTCAGGAGGGGCCTTACAGTAAACATCCTGGACTCGATCACATCGCCCAGGGTCTGGGCGGCTTGATGTCCATTACCGGTGATCCCGGGCACGGACCGATGCGCGTGGGAATCCCCATCGCGGATCTGACCGCCGGCATATTCTGCGCGTTCGGCATACTTGTCGCACTGTTGGAACGAGAAGTTTCCGGTATCGGTCAGTGGGTGCAGACGTCTCTTCTGCAATCACAGATTTTCATGCTCGATTTTCAGGCGGCACGTTGGCTGGTAGAAGGAGAGGTGCCAAAACAGGCGGGCAATAATCATCCCACGCACATCCCCACCGGGGTTTTCCAAACCCGTGACGGAATGATCAATATCGCGGTCGCCGGGGACACGACCTGGCAACGCTTCTGCAAAGTCGTGGAAGCCGAGGAATGGATCGAGCATCCGGATTACGCGACCGGTAACGCGCGTTTAACAAATCGCGATGTGCTCAACGAAAAAATAAACGAAAGACTCAAATCCAAAGACAGTGCCACCTGGATAAAGCGATTGAACGAGGCCGCCGTACCCAGCGGTGAAATTTATAGCATCGATAAGATGTTTGCCGATCCCCAGGTTAAATATTTGGACGTATCGCAGGAAATTAAGTCTGAAAGATTTGGAAAAATTGAGTTGTTACGTCAACCGGTGCAGTTGTCTCGTACGCCTAGCCAACTCACCGCGGCACCGCCTGAAAAAGGCGAGCACACCGATGATATACTCGGCGACTTGGGCTTCAGCGCGCAGGACATCGCCAAATTCAGGCAACGTGACGTAGTGTAGGTCGCTCAGATCCTCTTACGTCAAGTCGCCACCTTGCAGGAGAACGACCGAGAATGACCGCCGACAACATGTTGTTCGAGAAAGCCGGTGCTATTGCGCGCATCACTTTTAACAACCCGGAACGTCGCAATGCCGTATCTTTGGAAATGTGGGAAGCCGGAAACGAAATGCTGCAACGTTGCCATGATGACCATGATATACGGATTGTGCTCGTCACCGGTACCGGCGACAAAGCGTTTATTTCCGGCGCTGACGTCTCCAAGTTTGAGGACGAGCGAGCTACGTCCGACGGGGTGGCCCATTACAACGCGGCCACGGCTCGGTTTTACAACACGCTGAACGGCTTAGCTAAACCAACCATCGCCATGATCCGGGGCTACTGCATAGGCGGCGGAGTATCCGTGGCGATCGCCTGCGATCTTCGGATTTGTTCGGAAAACTCCCGGTTTGCAATTCCTGCGGCGCGACTGGGTTTGGGTTACGGTTACGAATCCATAAAGCGCCTCTCCGATATTGTGGGGCCGTCCTTCACTAAGGAAATCCTGTACACCACCCGTCTTTTCAATGCCCAAGAAGCGCTCTCGATGAAGCTCGTCAACCGCGTAGTGGTGGAATCCGAGCTGCAGGGCTACGTGCAAGACTATGCTGAAACCATTGCCGCCAATGCACCGATGACCGTGACATCGGTCAAGCAGATTGTGGGAGAGATGCTTAAGCACCCCGACGAAAGGGATATGGAGAAATGTAAGAACTTGGTGAGTGATTGTTTCGCTAGCCAGGACTACATCGAAGGACGGCGGGCGTTCATGGAAAAACGCAAGCCGGTATTCACGGGTCGTTGAGGTCGGCGTTGATTCCCACGCAGTGCGCCGATCAGCTCTAGCGCGACCCCGGTGCGGAATTTCTCCGAAGGATCATGGAAACGGTGCGCGCGATCGTTGCTCCAAACAGCCCCAACACGGTTAGTACAAAAAAATACGATAGAAAAATCGTAGCGGCGAAGCACGAAACCGAGAATGCCGAAAATGAGCATGATCCATACATCAAGCACACTCTGGGACAGGGCGTAGGATCCCACTACGGCGAGGACAAACACCGATGGCCATAGAAACGTTCGCGGAATGAGCCTGACGCGTGCGAAGGCTTTGGCACCCACCAATCCCAAATCCATGAACAACACATTCGCCACCAATATTGCGATAAAGATCGCGTAGAGCATGTGTGGCTGCTGTGCGAACAGATGTGGTCCCAAACCCAACCCATGCACCATAAGTGCACCCAGAATTACCGTGGAGGTTGCACTCCCGGGGATTCCCAGCGGCAGAGTCGGCACCATCGCCCCGCCGGTGGCGGCATTGTTCGCGGCCTCCGGTCCGGCGATCCCCTCGATGGCGCCCTTGCCGAACGTAAACGAAGTAATTTGATCGATGGCGTCTACCTGGGGGCCACCGAATTTGAGTGAGCGCATTTTAGCTTCGTTGATCAGGTCCTGAGCGGACTGCATCGGACTATCGCCCTTTAACATCAGGAGTTGGGGTCATCGGTGGCACGGGCTATGCCGATCAGGTCCTCCAAATTCAACGCCGATTTCCCGCGCGCGATGGTCAACTAACGGTTTGTGGAAATGGTCATAATGGTGTATCCATGGCGGGGGCGAGAATGAATGTAATTCATGGCGTTTGCCCCGCCACCGCCCTTCTTGCTGACCACGACCATATCGGTTTTAAGTTCGCGGCGGGCGCGCAGCAGCATCATGCGCGTGGTAATGTCGGTTCCACCGTCCGCCCCGGCATGAGTAACGACTTCGATCGTTTCGCTGGGAAATGTATCCTGCGCATACGCAGGATGCGCAGACATAACGACAAACAACGCCGCGCACACAGCATGGCCCAGGGTGCGGTCGGAACAACGCCACGTTGATCGGGAAATTGTGTCAGAGTTCATCTTTGGATTCCTCCCTTGGCTACAGCAAGTTAAGGAAGAGAATTAAATTATCCAGTAAAGAACCTCCGCTGTTTTGTAGTCCGATACGTTTTCGGTTAATCAGCCAAGTTCATAACGGTCGCAGCTGATTCCAATGTTCCAATCAGATTGTGTTCTAGTGCCCACGAAGGGGTGTGTGCGAGCAAATATTTATTTTTCTTAGGGAGGCCGGGCACTTCGACGAACAACCTATAAACCCTTGTTTATACGGGTCACAGTGGGTGATCAAGTTGGGAGGTTATTCAGATCTTAGTAAATCTGACATTGGGTGTCCTATCAGATACTACGGATATGGTATCCAACGCTGCCCGCTATTGACTCGGGATAGTTTGCGTTAACTCTGCACCAATCAGTTGTGCATTGCCGTGCGCAGTTAGCAAAGAGCGCCAACGAAGGTCCAGCAACCTCCAATTTGCTTTGGGAGCGGCGTAATTACCGGATCAATCTGGTATGAAGTATAGATCTATCGACCTCCCAATCCTGGTTACTGGTTCATAAGATTTCAGCCAACGATAGTCAGTGCCGCTTCGCTCTAGTGTCCAAAGGCTGACGGCGACCCAACCGCTTCGCCGTGTGTTAGGTTTTAATCGAGTTACCTGGGCGGGTAAATGCAGTTCCGGTTGAGCGCTGCCGTTGTAAGCGATAGCTATTTTTTGAATTTTTCTTTGCCTCACCTCATGTCCGAGCCGTTTCAGGTCCTGGCCCCAATCCAGGTCTGCGGTTAATAGAATCCGCTCGGGCTTCGGTCCGGCAAGCAAATTGAAATACGCCATATTGTCCGGGTGGGCATAGACAGACGAGGCTAATTGAAAAATTAAGAGCAGGGCGACAGTACCGATCGCAATAGTTCTTCCGTGCTGTACCCGCGCGAGAATAAGCACCATGTGTGCGGCTCCGATTGCCAGCATCGGATACAAAATCAATACGTGGCGGATTCCCAAGTTGATGTTGCTGTAGAAACTCGCAAACGCGAGTATCGCTACAAATGCGTACACGGGCGCGGCGATTCGCCAATCCGCTCGTCGAATGCTGGTCCATAAGAGCGAGCCCAATCCGGCTAACCCTAATATCAAAAGCGGTATAGGTGTTTTTATACCCAATCCAACCAAATAGTAGTACCACCAACCTTTCCCGCTTATCTCGCCAAGTAAAAACGTTTGATGGCCGCGTTGATTATGGCGGGATACTTGTCGAAAACCCGCCACCATCTCGCGAACAAATAGTGGAAATAGTGGCCTCTCGGCGAAATCCAGGAACAACCCGTTGCGTCCTTGGTCGCTATCGACTGCAGCAGTGGCCCGCGTGGGTTGATCAGGAACAACCAATGAATCGAGCCGCAGGCCATACGAAATCCAAAATACGGCCGCGAGAGTTACCAACCCCAGCACCATTGTTTTCAGGTGTTTCTTAGTAACAATAGCTGTTTGCTCGGAGCCCGTCAGGCCCGTGAGCCAGCGCGCGAGAGCAATCGCGACAAAACTCACCCCTAGAAACGGAATTGCCGAGAATTTGGCCATAATCGACATTCCCGATACCGCGCCCAGCGCTACACTGCGCCAAGCGCTCGGGTTTTCAATCCATAAACAAAATAGATAGATACTCGTGATTCCAAGACCAACCAGAGACACATCTAATGTCGCGAGGCCTGCATTGCCGAGCATTGGAGGTGTCGTCGCTATAAAAAAGCTCGCGGCTACGGCCGGCCACCACCCAAAAGTTCGGCCGGCCCAAATCCAGGTGGTAACCAGTAGCAGTAATAAGAACGGGAGATTGCCGAGCCTCGCAAATCTGAGCATTCCGTCGTACGGCCCATTCGAGTACAGAATCCGATTGCCTAGCCTGTATAGATGACCTGTGTTGCAATTTTCTTTTCGCGGAGGCACAAAACGTGAGCCGGCAATAAAATAGGGCCCTAAGGCCATCGCCACACGCGTTAACGGTGGATGTTGTGGTTCGCACGTGAACGTACCTCGGTCTAGTAGTTCCAAACCACCGGCAACATGCATCGCCTCATCCCAGGTGTGATTAAATACCGAATAGCTGTTAGTAACGAGTGCCACCGCATACCCTACGATTAGTACAAATAGCAGTAGCGGTATCGAACGCGACTCCCGCTGCCGTGCATCTAGTATCACGCGTATACCCTTAGGATTGCTTTGAACATCACGCGGCAAGTCCCTTGAACCGAGACAGCCTCGGGACGAGGAGTGGCAGCGTCGACATTGTTAAAATAGTTGCTGTTCAAAAATCTACCGGCATTGAAATTCGTTCCCCTGGTGCCGCGATATTGCGCCACGCAAGAACTCGTTTAGTGCAAGAGATGCCTTTTTCTCATTCGGCGAGCCATCGATAAACGTTTGCACTTCGATTGGTTCCAGGACGTCCAATTCGAACTCCACGCGCCGCGCAGGGATACGGTACCACGGCTCCCCCTTGGTGAGGGTAGTGGGCGCGCATGTTATCGATACTGGGAGGCACAGTGAGCCGGCGCGAATAGCTATGGTTGCTGCACCCCTTTTGAAATCCAGCGCTTGTCCCGGAATCGATCGCGTACCTTCGGGAAATAGAATCAGATTGCGCCCCGCCTTTAGTCGCGTTATGCATTCTGCCATCACGAACTCAGGGTCTTTATTGGGTATGTAGTCGATACTGCGTACTGTGGCCATGGTGATGGGATTAGACCACATTGCACTCTTTACCACGCAGTCAGCATCCCGAAACATCGAAAGCAAAAACACAACATCAATTAAAGACGGATGATTGGCGACAACCAAACACCCTTGGGCGGTGGCGACGATTTCATTGCCGGTGATACGATAACGCAAGACACCTAAGCCATTCATGATTTCAATGAATAAATAGAACCCACCGGTCACCATCCAGCGAGCCATGTTGCGCCGACGTAGCGGGTTACGCACGATGAACCAAAGCGCTGGGAAAACCAGAATCCCAAGCAACAGGCTGCCAAGGCCGAATAGACTAAAACAAATCGCGGTCGCGAGTAAGCGCCACAGCCAGTTAATTCGCGCCATCGTGTATTGAAGTAATGTTGGGGTCACAAAGATGATGTTGCTACAGTTTTCCGTCCGTGAGTTTAACCCGTGTAATACTTAATTGAACTGTTTTCCTGGATAATTGAGCGTGTGACACGTTGCGTAATGTTAACGTTGAGACAGCGTTTAGCGTATGGTAGTTGACAGGCAATAATTTTATACTTGTAAATAATGAGAGATATTAGGATTCGTGCTCATACACTAACCTGTGCCGCCGGTGTCGGTTTGGCTGAATTACGTACAGCCTTATGGAGCCGGATGAGCGGGCTGCGCAAAAATGATTTTCCCTATTCGGGGTTAGACACATGGATTGGGCGTGTTGCCGCAGTGGATGAATTTCGATGGACGGGCGTGAATCGGGAATGGGAGTCACGTAACAATGCGTTGGCGGCTGTCGGTATTGAGCAGGATGGCTTCATATCTGAGCTCAACAGTGCGGCGCTTGAGTTTGGCGCCAATCGCGTGGGTGTGGTGATCGGCAGCAGCACCGCAAGCATCGGCCAAACTGAATTGGCCTATCGGGAGTTGGATAGCGACGGTCGTCTGCCTGTTCGGTTTCGTCACGCTAATGTCCACAATCCTCACTCACAGGCGGCGTTTGTCGCTTACTACACTGGATTATGTGGGCCCACGATGACCATTAGCACGGCATGCTCATCATCGGCGAAAGTATTTGCGACTGCCGCACGGTGGTTAAGTATGGACATAGTCGACGCAGTATTAGTCGGTGGCGTCGATTCATTATGCCTAAGTGTCCTGCATGGATTTCACTCTTTGGAGTTGATCTCGTCATCGCCCTGTTGCCCCTTTGATCGACGCCGGAACGGCATTAACATCGGTGAGGCGGCGGGATTTGCGTTGATTGTGCGTGCGGCCGCGGCCCCGACCGATAGTATACGCTGCTCAGGCTACGGTGAAACTTCAGACGCCCATCATATGTCGCATCCACATCCCGAAGGACTCGGCGCCGAACAAGCAATGCGCGCGGCGCTTGTGAGGGCAAATATTTCGCCCGAGCAAGTCGGTTATATCAATCTGCATGGGACCGCGAGCCGGGTGAACGATGCGGTCGAGACTCAGGCGGTGGCAAGATTGTTTACG
>Ga0224497_10002310_pt1 | contig 11407 bp, 11 predicted proteins | sample SF_Jul11_sed_USG_4_FD_167970 | JGI IMG/M metagenome (GOLD analysis project Ga0224497, IMG submission 167970) | Sediment microbial communities from San Francisco Bay, California, United States - SF_Jul11_sed_USGS_13 | ecosystem: Environmental > Aquatic > Marine > Sediment | place: USA...
TCCACCTTTTGAGCCGTCTCGATATGACCGTTCGCCGTGCCGAAAAGGGCTTCATCGCTGGTGATGATGACCGTGAGGCTCGTGACCACCTGGATAACCACCGAGGCCAGAACGGTCGTCGAGATCACCGCGCGTCGCACTCCGGGCATCCGGGATGGTGCGGCGAGAGGTACCCGTCCAGGCTGGCGCATGCCGGCAGCCAGCAAATCGTAAAGCAGATTACGATTAGCCGGGGAGTCATTGCGCCTTAATCCGCATGCCTTGTGTCGCCGGATCCCATGTCGTAAACCAGAAGCCAGCGGATTCATGCGCCCCCATATCCGGAGCTGAGCCAGAGAGTACGACAACGCCGGCCGAGTCCTTGTACAGCCATACAGGCGCGTTGTTGGTCCACGTCTTGGCCGACGCAAGAGTAAGCGTGTGCGTGGCGTAGTTGATGGCGCTTATCTGCACGGTATTGGCCACTGTGGACAGCGCGACATGATCCGCGGAGACGGAGGACAGGCTACTGCCCCACGTCCCATCTTGGAAATACAGCGAATCATCGACAACCAGCGTGCTGGAATTAGTCCCCGCGCCATTAGCCATAGTCAGGAAGGATCCTGCATCCAGCGCCGATGAAGACGCTTGCAGGTTAAGGTTGGGCAGCGCCGCATTGGTGGGCGCAGTCAGGTCAGTATCCACGAATAGAGGGTTTCCGTCTGCGGCCAAGTGATTGTTGGTTACGGTCCAATCCGCCGGGATAGCCCCGTTAAAGTCCCCGCCCACGTTGCCGTAGATAATGTTATTCTTCATTACGTTGTTGCTCGACGCAGAGGTCAGTTGGATCCCGGTAAGCGTGACCGGATTATCCGAAGACTGTGTTGCAGCGAAGCGTCCGTTGAAATAAATGGTGTTGTTGTAGACCCGGTTAGATGACGCCACCGCGCCATTTTTGAAGTAGATCCCGGGTCCCGCGCAACCGAAGAACGCATTATGCCGGATGATGCTCCGCCCAGAGGATAGGGACAATCCGTCAGGCCCATCGTTGCCGGGATTAGAAGCGGCATGGCCGGCGCGGTTGCCCTCAAATAATTGGTTGTCCTCGAAAGTGGTCCCCCGCTGTGCGCTCTTGGAATCGAGTTCATAGGCCCTGTGTCCATACTTGCCGTTCCCCGGCGCCGCGGCGTCCACGAAGTACAGACACCCGATGCTGTAGGTGTTGCCGGCGGAGAATGTCGGCGAGCCGCCGCCGGCTGAGAAGTTAAGCGTATCATTCGGATTCGTAGTCGTGCTGATTGAGTTAATCAACGCGTGATCCGCGTCCCCACTGCCTGGATCGCTCAGGTTGTGCAGGTAAAGAAACGTGCCGGTCAGCACACCGAGTGCGGAGAAGTCCTTCGACGTGTCAATCAGCGTGGTGGTGGATCCGCCAGTCGCCGTGCCCGTCAGGTTGGCGGTAACGGTCTTGAAACCCTCGTTGTGGACGTAGTTGCCCCGCCATACGTTGTACTGCGTGAAATTCTCGGTGCCGGTGTGGCCGATATTGTAGATGGTGTTGCTCTCGATGGTGTTATAGTTGGAATCGAAATCCGTCCCCGTGTCGCCCAACATAATCCCATCGCCACCCTCGCCGCATGGGTCCAAGTACAGACCATGAATCGTATTATTCAATATCCAGTTATTTGTAGACCCGGTCGCATTGCCCCGAATCTGTATGCCACGGGGAACCATTGCCAAGGTCGAAACGACCGTTCGCGAAATCTCGCAATTGCGCACGATGTTGTTGTCGGATCCGTTCTGAATAATGACATGGCGAGGGAAGTCAACAAAGCTGATCCCATCAATCACTATGTAGTCTTTGGCGTTGAGGCTCACTGCGTAGAATCCGGTCCCCGCATTGATGTTGGTAATGATCGGAGATTCGCCAGTCCATGCGGCAAAGGTGATGTTGGACGCAGCGGTCCCCGAGACTGCCGGGACCAGGAACGAACTAGACGAGTTTCGGGTATAGACACCATCCCGAAAGTAGATCGTGTCCCCAGCGGCCTCTGAGGCAGCTTCAAACGTGGCCAGGGATGCGCATGCCGCGCCGGATAGTGGTGTTGCGCTTTGTGCCGCTGCCCATGAGCCGGCAGCGCCCGATGGGCTTACCCAGTACGGATCAACCCCAAGCACAGCGGATGCCGCCAGCCACAATAGAAAGATCAGAGGACGGTGCATCATGTCCCGGATATCGAGCCGCGATGGAATGCATCAAAATCGGAATCGCCCCAGGTAGTTCCGTCGTTGCTGCCGTGAAGATCCCAGCCTGATCCGCCCGTCGCATCGTACTCGGTGCGGATGTAGTTGAATGAGTTTTGCTGATCGGCATGAAATACGATGTAGTATGTCGTGCCGTTTGAGATCGTCGCCGGCGTGTCAAGGTCAACGGTCTGCTCGGTATACGACCCCGTAAGGTCCGACTGGTTAAATTGCCCGGTGGCTCCCGAGATCATGGCCGAGGGCTTGCCGGCGCTGTCCGTCCAAATCTCCACGTCAAAAGTATTCGCGCCGGCAGTCCCCACGCTAAGCGCATAGAACGTGACGCTTTCAAGGTCGCCATCCTGGTCAGCGACGAACTCGAACGCGCTGTATAGTGTGACGGTATTGCCGGTGATGCGATCCGAGCCGCCGTTCGCGCTGATCTCCTGGGTCCATCCGCCGGCCGCTTCGGTGTTGACTCCAGAACGGCCAACCAGCCTGGATCCCTGCGCCGCTGCTAAAAGCAACAGAAACAGGACCAATGAGAAAAAGCAACGATGGTTCAAGGTGTCTCTTCCGTCCATGCGGCTGCGCGTCCGACCGTCATCCAGTTCGTGGTGTCACTGCTGACCAACGTAACCAGGTCGCCGGATGTACCGGCGGAAATGATGGCCTCACCCGCCGCTGCCTGTGTGCCGTCGAGCGTGATGTAGTCCGCGGCGTTCGGATCGATGGTCACGGTCAATGCCCCGATGGCTTGAAATGTCGCGCTGAACCCTGCGCCGCTGACGATGTTGGGTAGGGTCTGCGTCGTGGTCGCCGTGACGAAGATGATAGGGCCAAGCAGCTCCGCCTGTGTCCACGTCCTGTTAGTGGCAACCGTGTAGACCGGAATCTTGCCTCTCAAGTCCTGATTCGCGGTGATGTCCCCATCAACAACAAAGGTCACATCACCAGCGGAAGCGGAGACCTGTACATTCTCGCTCGCATCCGAAATCAGGATCTTCGTCGAATTTCCTGCGCTGGCAACATCGCCGATGGTGACTGACAAGTTGGTCGTCGCAGCCGCACCTGAATAGTCGATGATCCTATTGGATCCGCTGCTGTCTACGATCCCAGCGGTCGCGTCGATCTCCAGCGAACTCCCCAACGTAACAGCGCCGCTAAACGTCCATGCTGAATCCATGGTACCGGCGTCTTCTTCGTTGATTAGCGTCTTGTCAGATACCGCGCTCTGCACCTCGGCGAACGTATCCCACTCGGAGTCCCGCGTGATGGTCGCTGCAATGTTGGCATCGGGCACAAGCCCCACCGTCACATCCGCCCCGTCGATTACCGCGTTGGTCAGGATGCCGCCGGTCAGGTCAAAGACCGCGCCGTTGAACGTGACGTTGCTGTTGAGCGTAGCCAGCGCGGACACAATGACGTTGCTGCTCGTCGGCCCGATGGTGAGATCCGACCCGCTCACCGGGGAGATCACATTGGCGACAAGCTGTGATACCGCCAGCGTCATCAGGTCCGCGCCGTTGATGCTGCCGCTCGTCAGGATGTTGAGATTCGTGATGCCCACGTCATCGAACCGGTTGGACGCGGTCCAGATGTTGGCGGCGCCCAGTAGGGGCACGTTGGCCGATAGCGCGCCGTCAGCAACCGTTGAGGATGCACCGATGGTCAACGTATCAACCACCTCCGCATCCCCAATCTCGTCATTGGGCAGAGCCACGGTCCCCGCTGCGATCGTCAGCCCGTCTGCGGTTATGGTGCCGTCGACTTCAAGGGCGGTTGCCGGAGCATTGGTAGCCGTGCCGATACGCACTCCCGGCAGCGCATTGTCCACGGTCATGGTGTGCGTAAACGCAGCGGATGTCCCATACCCGAAAGCTATGTCCCCGGTATTGTCGTCTGTATAAACCTGCATCAGTGCGTTCTGGATCCCCATTCCGAAAATGATAGCGCCGTTTTCGTAAAGCCAGATTCTCTCGCCCAATGGGGTTGCGCCGAGACTGATGTTGCCGTTGAATTCCGTGACTTGATTTGTGCGCAGGACCAGATTGGCAGCCGTAACCATGTCGCTCGGCGCTCGGCTGGTAGTGAACCCGATATATAAGCGATTACTCGTAGTTGGCTGGGTGTTGGATGCGCGAAAAAAATACCAATCATTATTGAAATTGTTGGTCCCGTCCCCTGAACCCGCAATGTCACGCAATAACAAGCGACTGCCGAACCCGCCTTCAATGCTGGATACGACAAGGCCGGCATCATCCGCCGCCACTACGACCTGAAGATCGGCATCACCGCCAGACCATGCGTCCGGGTAATTCAAGACACTGCCTGCCGGTACTGACTTGGGATAAACTTCGAGACTCTGATAGATATCGACGTCCCCGTAAAGATTGACGCCGAGCCTACCGCCCCCGCCCACGCCCGTTCCACCAATGCGCGTGACGCCACCCGTCGTGATGACGAACGGATTGTTTCCGAATGCTGACGCCCCGGCATTGCCTTGATCGACCTTGATACTAAACGCGCCCTCCTCGGCCTGACCGATCTGCGCGAGTTGAAACAAAACATTGTGGCCATACGCCCCCGATGCATCCAGATTCATGAGGGACAAGAACGAGCCATGCCCGCCCTCGCGTTCGCTGACTACCAGTAGCCCGGCATCCTCGCCGGCAATGATCGGCACGGAGTACACTGTGGGCGTCGTCTGCAAACCCGTGTCGAGATGGTTCGTGGTCAGCGCCGCGTTGGTCCACGCACGCGCACGAATCTGGAGCGGGGACTGCGGGATGTAGGTGAACTGGTTCGAGCCGACATAGGCGGCCAGCAGGTTCGTCAAAACAAGCGCCGATGCGTTATGCACCGTGCCCGTCCATGGCGTTTGTACCCCAGTGCCGGAAATATTGGTCAGGCTGCCCCCGTCGCCGCTGAACAGGTTGCCGGTGATCGTGCCTGTGCTGGTGATGCTGCCGGCGTTGGTGATCGTGAACCCGCCGGCGTTCATGTTCCCCTCCAACGTGTCGCCGGCCACCACGTAGAAAGGAGCCGAGAGCGCGACGGTGCCGGAATACGCAACATTGGTGCTGCGCGGCGAGTAACGAATAATCGCCGAACTGCTCGCAATGGTTCCGATATTGGTCGAGCCAATAGACACATCCGCCAGGCTCACGTATGTGCCCGTGGAGGCATTGCTGGCTTCTGGCGTGAGGGTAAAGCGCACATGCCCATCCGTCGCGCTCACGACGGTCCCAGTGCTCAAAACAACCAACGTGGTCGGCGTGGCCGATGCCCATACCCGCCAGATCGGCACCGCATTGGTCGGGATGTTTACCCGCGCGCGGCCCCGGCGAACAAAGATGTCATACTGTACCTGCTCGGCCTGGTACCATTCGATGTCTTCGTCCTGTTGCGCGTTGATCTCCATGTCGTTCTTGGCAGTGAAGTTGCGCACGTTGAGCTGCGCGAATGCCGCGACGGCAAAGAAGAGGACCAGGCCGAATATTCTGTATTTCATCATGCGCCTTTATATGTGACTGTAGATGATTGCGCCGCCGTACCATAGCTGCTTTACAGCTACGATCTCGTTGCCGGTTTCTGTTATCTGTGCAAGCAACCAACTCATTTTCGTAGAACTGCTATCAGTTGGCAAAACCGTCAGGCGTTCAAGGGTCCACGATCCGGAGTTCAAAACAGCTGCAACCCATGTTGTCGCTGATGCGGAATTGAATCCGCTCTTCGTGCCCGTGCCATCGCTGATAGTTGTCAACAAGCCAGTCCCGCCGGCGTTGAAGTCGTAACCGGCCAACTCCCCAACATTCACAACCGTTGCGGTATCGGCATTGCGCGTACATTGCCCGAATACATTGGGCCGATCAATTTCCAGACTGGCAATGCGCCCGTCATAATTCATTGACCCCTCACTGACTGAAAAATTGTTAATGAAATTCGTCACCCAGTTCGCCCATGCCGCGCTGGGTGTCATGCCTGGTTGCAACGTATTTACCGCCCCGGGAGTCTGCGCGCCGGACGAGAATCTAAAGGCCGACTTTACAATGTTCTTCCCTATTATTTTGCCCATTAGAAAGCATTCCCCCAGAAATCAGTGGTATACTGCTTTTTGGACTTCCAGATTTCCGTCTCCTTTATCATATCAGATCCCGGCTCGATCAATTCGAAGGTGTGGCTAATGCACTCATAAGCATTGCCGAAAGCCCCTCCGATATTCTCCGGGCTTTTGATCGTTGTCCCGGATGAAGATTTGATATTCGTGTTCGGTGTTGTGCGCAGCAACTCCAAGGTGAATGCAGACAGATTCTTGCCGACGCGGTAACGCGTGTATGTATTCGTAGACCTGACCTGCCCGACACCGGAATCCGTCGGGTTCGATCTGCGCTCTATGGACCCTATCTCGCTGACGTAGATCCAATCTGTTACGCCGCCTGCATACGTGGCCGCCATTAGTTGCCGAATCCTGTTTCGTTTTGATTGACGACTTTGACAAAGCTGGGATTGTTCAGGCTGTTGCCGGTGATGCGACTGGCCGCACTAGCCGCATTCTGGGCGGCAATGCTGCCGGGAGGAGGAGCGGGAAAACCGCGCGATGGCACAGGCGTGGGAAGCGATCCGTTTGATATCGGAAACGTGCCTGACAATGCGGATTGAACTTCAGGGGAAGACACCGGGATGCCTTTAAGTGCATCCCCGACACCACGAACAAGCATGCCCGGCAACGATCCCACAGCCTTCAAAACACCTACGGCAAAAAGCTTTCCAGCTTCCACCGCTGCTGATTTTAATGCATTTCCAACTCCGGTAAATGTGGGTTTTATCTTGAGTAGCCAATCAATCAAATCCTCAGCGCCTTTGGCTAACCTGTCTCCCAACTTCTCTAACCGTCCGGAACCGATCAGAGAATTGAGCGCATCAGTCGCTATTGTCAGCACGCGCGACATGGCGGGAAGCAACCGCATACCGATCGTAGCAAATGACTCTTGTACCGCATCCTTGAACGTGGACCACTTCCCGGCGATCGTATCGGATGCCTTGACGAGCGAGCCGCCGAACTTCTGGCCGAAAATATCCGTCAATGCCTCACGGGCCGCGTCAGCGCCCTTTGCAACCACTTCCAAAGCATCCCCAGCCTTGTCTCGAAATTGGAATGTAAACTGATCGCCAACTGTCCGCAATCGGATGCCGAACCGCTTCAGCGTCTCGCTTTCCAAACTGGCCACGGCAAGCGCCACATCCTCCACACTGCGCCCCATGACTGATGACACCTCGGCGACTTGCATCAAATTCTCTTGACTGGCCGCCCCAACCGCCTTGAGCAAGATCTCGGCTTTGACTAAGTCCTCAATTTTTAACGGCGTCGATGCCGCAAACTTGCGGATTTCCTTGAACCGCTTCTCTGCGAATTCAGCCGAGCCGCTGACCGCTTCAAGTCGAAGTTGTAAGGTCTCGTAACTCGACGCTGCGCCTATAGACGCCTTGATCAGCGCCCCGAATCCAGCCGTTGCCAGTGCGCCCAATATCGTTCCCAACTTCAGGAATGACGCGCCAACCTTGCTGGCGGTGGCTACCGCTCCGGATTCGAACTTCCTCAAGCTGTTGCTGATCCTGGAAAGCTTCGCGCTGAATTCGTCCTTCAGCTTGATGGTAACCTTGACGATCTTATTCGCCATGCGCCGTCATCCTTTTGGTCTCGAACGCGCGTAATCGCTTGATGAACTTGGTGTACGATACCACTTGCGGAGAATTCGGATCGGGCGCGATAGCCTTGCCGGACGCGGCCGCGGTCTTGCGCACGGCCTCATACTCGCAATACGTCTTGATCGTGATGTCATTCAAGCAAACCTTGACGATATCCATCGGCGCGTCATACAACCAGTAATTCGCATCCGATCCGTACTCGCGGATCAGGATCGCCAGCAAGGCCCCATATTCGTCCGGTGCGTCCACGCGGTCCTCGCCCTCGCCATTGTCCAACATGCCGAACCAGCGCAACGCATAGATCAACTGCGGCTCGGTTAGCCTGCGACATTTCCACCGGCCCCATCGCTTGATGGCCCGCACCACTTTGCCCGCATCGCACAACGTGGACAGCCGCTCGCGATTGGCCATGGCAAACGGAATCACCAGCGAGGAAAGCAGCGGATCGGATTGCGTTGCCGGGATGCCAATGTCCCGCGCCCAGATCCGCCCGGCAATCGTCAGCGCGCGAAACTTAACCCCGCCCACCTCGATGGGATAGTCCATCACCGCGGAGGTCAGGTCGGAAGGTTGCGGCGCGGCGCATGCCTTGGCCAGCTCGTCGAGTTCGGCCAGATCATCGAAATCAGTGCAGGACATGGTCAGCCCGTCCATTCGACCAATCGCGACTTTGAGCATGGTTTGCATTACGTCCTGTTCACGTAAGCGTGCGCGTCAATCGTCCACCCATCATGATCCGAATTCGATGTAGGGATGGACCTGTAATCTTCAAACCACCCGTCACCGAGTCCGGTGCGAATCTTCTCAAGATCGCCAACGCCAGAGGCCGAGACGGACACTTTCAGATTCAGATTGCCGCCGAACTTGTGCACGCCAAGATGATCCCGGACCTGTATCTGTGATGATTCCGCAGTGATGATCATGTCTGTAAGCGCTGCATCCGGCAGGCTGGGAACAAGCGCATAAGTCTGTGAGATGATCCCAACAGTCCCCCGGCCGCCGGTCATCATCGCAGGCACGAAAGCGGACCAATCAAAGGACGTGGAAAAATGCCCCGAGCTCAAAAAATGCGCATGCCCGGAGATCGTCACAAGCGGATAGTCAAACGTGCTGAATGCCATAATGACGGAATCAAGATGGAAACTCGAATTTTGCGAGCGAAAGGCGGATGCCACCAGCCCCAGGTCCGTTTTCAAGTCGGTGCCGGTGTACTTGTACTCGCTCTCAACCTTCACGTCGGCCGGCTTCGCGCTGGTGAATCGTCTATTCGCTTTCTCGTCGAAGACATGCAGGAACTCGACTTCGCCCGCGCTGAACGAGTTCTGCGGATAGAAGACGTTCGACTTCATCTCAAACCAGTCGTCCGCCCCGAACGCGATTGATGCCTCAGCCGCCATGTCGTTTAGTTCCGCGTCAGGTACAAGTGCCCGGTGTATGCCCATGTATCATGACTGGAGTTTGAATCGGATTCGGTAGATGAATCCTTTACCCAGCTCGATCCGACCGTCGCAAGATCGCTGAAATTGCCGATCCCCGATGCCGACACATCCACACGGCATCCCGTATTGCTGCCATGAAAGTGCGTCCCCGTGCCGTCTATATGGTCCACATGAGTCATCACAATGTTGACGGTCAAATCGGTGACCGCAGAAAGTGTTCCGGCGGTGATCTCGTGGGTCGTCGTCGTCAATGCAGGAATGCCGAATCCCGTTTGCGCAGCGGCAAAAATGCCGGACCAATCCCAGTTCGGAGGGACATTCGCGGCTACCGCGGCATGCGTCGTGGTGCCATGCTGATGCCCGGTGATAGTGATGGTGGCAAACTCCGCGGCAGAGAACGCTAAGGATAAGTTCTCAATGGCATAAAGCCCTGTCCCATGCGCCCACATGGCGGTTGCGATCGTGCCGAGATCCCCGATCATGTCTGGACTTGCTGTCTTCTGGTATTTGTACTCTGCGGTCACATCCGTTCGGATGTCAAAGGCCGCGGATTCAAACGCCAGATCCCCCAGTGCGTTCATTACCTGGGCAAAGGTATTGTTCGTGGCAATTGAAACCGATTGCTCTTTGAAATCAGTACTCAGACCAAATGGATCACTGGCCCCGATTGGAACTGCTGTTTCACCCGCCATGTTCTTGCTCCTATCCTATGTTGTTGTACGCGGCGTACATCGGGATCGTCAGCCGCCAAACTCTCAGCGCATTCTCGCCCTCGTTGTTCTCGATGAAATCACGGACCAGACTGGCCTCCGCCGTTTGTGCAAGTCTCGACACATTGTCTATGGTTATCACGGGCAAGCTGGTCCGCACTTGTTGCTCGATAAATTGCGCCTCCTCGCGCACAAGAAAAACACCCTCAAGCATGGCCTCCATGTTCCGCGTGGTCCCGGTGCACTCGCCGAGGAAGTCCGAACCCGATGGCCCGGTGATGGCGAAACTCCAAACGTCATACGCACCCACGGGCAATTCACCGATAAATGCATTCTGCCCGATCTCGCTGCCCGAAATCCTTTTGCTAAGGAAAGACATGCAATTCTCTTCGGCGTTCGCCCAGCTATTGGATGCAACGGCCATTAGAGCTTGTCCAACATCTCGCCAAACAAAGCGTCGATGTCCTTGCCGTGGTGACTCAGCGCTCGATCCAAGAACTTCCCGCCCTTCTTGCCGCGAAACTGCGTGTTGCCCGGGCCGAGGAACTCCCAACCACGAATTGCCTTGTGCTGGCGATTATGGATGTAGTTGGCGTACTGGAGCGCGGAACCACTGAAGACGCCTATGTCCACCTCACGCGCCTTCTTGCGGATCTCGATGGCATTGCGCAGCGTCCCGGGCGCCCGACCTGGATGAAAGCGCGAGGTGCTCGGCCCGGTGTACGCGCGTGACTGGCTCTTGGTCGGTGATTGTGGACACCACTTGCGCGCAGTCGATTGGACGAACCGCGCGGATTCGAGCAGCGCCCCCTTGATCTCGGCCGGCAGCCGCGCGGAGAACTTGCGCAGATCCCGCTCCAACTTGATCCGCCCGGCCCGATCATCAAACTGGATGGAAACGCTCATCAAGAAAACGGTTTACATGTCCCCGATGGGTGGTTACTTTGCTCAGCGATGGCGGGTCTTCTTGCGTGACCGCTCAGTTGATACCCTCGGGAGATACTGGACACGATCGCTTTTAGGCCCGCCGCCATTTCCACCCATCACGCCCGCTCCCGGATCGCCGCCGCGTCCTTCCCCACGCCGACCTTGCCCTTCGGCTTCGACAACTCCACGTCACGCGGCCGGCGCGCCTCCTTGTCCGCGATCAGCTCCCGGCCGTCCGCGGTCTTGTCGCTGACATAAACCTCAGTGTGCACGCAGTTCGGATGGTGCAGCCCTTCCGATTCGGCATCGGCGACGGTGGAATATCCCGGCGTGGCCCCAGTAAGTGACAGGATCTTACCGTTCCACCGGACACACGCTGGGTGCGAATTGGGCGACGTG
>Ga0224497_10002311_pt1 | contig 11402 bp, 10 predicted proteins | sample SF_Jul11_sed_USG_4_FD_167970 | JGI IMG/M metagenome (GOLD analysis project Ga0224497, IMG submission 167970) | Sediment microbial communities from San Francisco Bay, California, United States - SF_Jul11_sed_USGS_13 | ecosystem: Environmental > Aquatic > Marine > Sediment | place: USA...
TCAAGTCTAGATTAGCTAGTCTATATTGATTACTATAGATTATCAGTACATGTTTTGAAGCTAGTGTATATCTTTCTTAATCCTTTTATGTAGAAAATCATTCTGATATTCAATGAAACCAATTTTCATTCTAGCAATTGCTGCTATTGCAGCAACTGGGATTGGAGCAGCACAGTTAAACAACAACATCAATGTCACAGCAGGTGGCTTTGGTACAGGTGGAACTGATATTGCAAGTCCAGTCGACAACGCTGACGTAACTTTCAACATTACTGCAGTCGTTGATGAAGAAAACGATAACATCAAGAATCTGGTTACAGGATGCTTTATCCACATGGATGAAAGTCTAGATAAAGACTCTATAGTATTCTGTAAACTATCTAATGATGAACCAGCACTTGAAGGTGCAGGCACTGATTATCCAAACATCATTGCTGAAGGTCACTTAGATCTAGAAGAAGGATATGAATCCAGTGATGTCATTGAGGTACCAATTCATGTTACCGCATTCAATGGTTCAAACTCTGTCTTCCTCATACACGACGTACATGTAGTAGTAATTGGAAAGAACGTAACTGAAGCACAACCAGTTCTAATACCATAATCGAGAAATAATATTCTCTTTTTCTTATTTTTTTATCTTTAAAGTAAACTCCCCACATATAGGATAATCCAAATCATTATCTCTTTAATTCCCACAAGGTTTTCACTATAAAGTAATGGTAGACAAAAACCAAAACATATGATATGAGTTCTGAAGGCTATTTTTTGCATTAAAATTAACATAGTAAAATATAGTAAGTAATGCTTGAGAAGAATTGTATGGTATCACTAAAGATAATTTTAGCTGGAGTAATTATTGCAATCATCATAGCTGGAACATCATATGCACTATTTGATGAACCACAAATAACAACTCAAAGAGCAGTAATAATTGATTCGTTGTACGACGATGTTCCTAACAAGTACTTTCACGAGCAAGCAAAAAAATATCTAAAAGATGCAGGTTATGAAGTTGACATTTACACAACAGAAAATGCAACTGTAAACTTGTTCAAAAAACTTCCCTCAATGAATTATCAGTACATTGTAATGAGAACTCATGCATTAGAATCTGAAGAGGAAGGTAAACCGGTGATGATTTTTACTGGAGAGCAGTACAGTGAAGAAAAATATATTGCAGAGCAATTATTTGGTCAATTACAGCGAGGTACTCCTCTTTTAGATAGAACCTATTCGATAAATGTAGAATCTACAGACTGGATTCAAATTAATGAAACTACTAAAATGTATTCTAGTCCTGCAAATTTTCAGGATAAAAAAGATGAATACTTTGTAGTGTCCCCAGAGATGATTAATAGTGGAATGGAGGGAAGATTTCCAAACTCTACAATATTACTTGGTGGCTGTAGCACCCTGAAAAATCCCTCCATGGCAGAGTCTCTTTTAAAAAAAGGTGCTCATGAAATAATTGGTTGGGATAATCTAGTGAGTTCATCTGACAATGATAAAGCGCTACTTAGTTTGCTTGAAAAAACCTTAGGAGAAAACATGACAACACAGCAAGCACTAAATGATGTGATGAGTGATTGGAAATCAAACCCAAAATATGAATCAAGAATGCACTACTTTTCTAATTGATTAATTTTCTTGTTTTTCACTTGTGGTGATGTTTGGCAAGTTGTAGGGGATTTCTTCTACCACGCTTGTCACGTGATTGATTTCATCCCACTTTTTGATGTTAAATAGAATATCTTGAAACTCAAACAAGAAACTCCAGGTCTCAAAGTCAAATTCTGCCAATATCTCTAATTGTCTTCGAGTCAAAGTGACGAGTGTTTTTTCCGCAAACTTTTGTAACAGGTTGAGTTTTTCTGCCTTTTGGACATCTGGGTCGATAAACTGTGCTTCTTGCAAATACTTTGAGAATTTCCTCATTTCTTTTTCTTTTGCAATTAGTGTTAATTTGAAAAAATCATGAAACTTGCTATCTCTACTAAATTCTGTGTAAAAGTCCATCCATTCAGCCTTTAAAATTTGGACTAAAAAGATCTCCTCTACTATCCATTGATCTGGTTTTTCTTGATTGGAAAAAGTTTCAAATGCCACTATCACATTATTTATGAATCTCTTTAGCTGTCTAGGGTTTGACCCGACTACTTTTGATACGATTCGTGAATTCTGTTTTAAAAATCGCCCATAATCTTCATTTAAGTGAGGAACAATTTTAGTTTCCACCAAATTGATCATGTTTTCTTGCGTCCATGGTGGTAAAATAATAGGAATTTGAATTATTTTCTTAATATAATCGGCTCCTTTGACTCCTGTCTCTTTATATGATTGGGCAATAAGATTAGTCACAGTTCTGTGGCTTAGTCCTACCACGTAAATGAATCCCTCCATATCTAAAAACACCTTGACTGCCTCTAAAACTTCAAGTGCTTTTTTTGAAGAACACCTATCCAAGTCATCAATGAAAACAACAACGCGGTATTCTTGTCCAAACATATCTCGAATTCTCTGCATCTCCTTATTGACAGTCTCTAGACCCTTAAAGTAGATAGATTGCTTTTCTATTTCATTTAGAAATTCTAATTTTTCACTAAACATGGAAAATGATATTTTGTCATTTGCAAGTGCATCGAGTACATATTTTTGTTTGGTGTCACTTCTCAGAGTAAAAAGGCCGTTAAATATTGCACGCGATACAGGATCAAATTTAGAATGACCCTGCAATTCAAATCCAATTGTTTTTAAAAATGCAATGGTTGCAGAATTTTCCTCTCGTTCAAATTGCCAGGCATTAAACCAAATTGGGAATATTTTATTTTTAGATTTTTCCTCATTTTCAAGTAGACTTTTTTCAATAGATCTCATGAGAGTTGTTTTCCCCGTTCCCCACTCACCATAAATTCCTGTGGTAAAACGTGGATGTGAATTTTTTATCATACTTGCAATAGTTTTAGCAATGGATTCAAATTCTTTAGTTGGGTGTTCTTCATATTCATCGATCAAAATTGTTTGTCTTGGTGGTGTTCCTATTGTTTTATTTTTTTGATTTTTTTCCAAATGTATTTTGTCCCCTTGTTTTCCCATGTTTTTAATATCGCCCAAGGTCGGATCCATGAGATTTATGGATTTTGAAGTTAAATTAAACTTAAGATGTTAAAACATGTAACAGACAGTCTATATTTGCAAACCTAGGATTTATGATTTTGAATTTATGACTTAGATTTTCAAAGAGTCTTTTAGTTCAGACATTGTGTTTGCTTGTTCTTCATCTTCAACGAGAAGTGAAATTAAATCATCGTATTTTTTTAGAAAATCTCGCCCCTTTTGTGTAATCTCAAAATATTTTGGCTCTTTATCATTTTCACGTATAAAGCCAAGAAGAGTTAAAGTTTTTACATATTTTGTAACAGCCCGAGAATCAAGATTGCAGCGGAATGTTATGTGGGTCTTTCTTAGCATCTCTTGGCTTAATGCATCTAAAATTTCAGTCATTAATTCTAAAACCCCTCTTTTGAAATTGGTTTTTTTGTAAATCAATGACGGTTTCAGCATGTTCTATTTACTTCTGATCGATATAAAACCTTTTATACTATTATGTAACAAAAATAACATTACAATCTGTGATTTAATGATCGTGTAGATTTGGTCTAAAATGTTTTAAAAAGATTATTAATTAAGAATTATTCAAAAAATTTATTGGAATTTTACAATTTTTGCAATAAAATAGTTTGGGTTTTTTTCTCTTTTTTTATCATCACTTTATTGTTACCTTCTTCGTTTGCAAATGAGATCACCCAATCAGATTCCATTTCTTTTAGACCTCAAATCGTAAACTTTGATGAAAAAATATTTCTAGTTTGGACTGAAAAATCAGATACCAATGCCGAAATTTTTTTCTCGACAAGTGTTGATGGGGGAGTGACTTTCTCAAAACCAATTAATATTAGCAACAATTCTGGCAGTTCAGCATTTCCAAGATTAGCAGTAGAAGGAAATAATGTCTACGTTACTTGGTATGATTATTCCCCTGGCCAAAGCGATGTAATGGTTGCAAAAAGTTTTGACTCTGGCAAGACCTTTACTAGTTCAAACATTAGTAACAATATCTCAGCATCATACAATCCATGGATTTCAGCTGATTCAGAGTATGTCTATCTAGTTTGGAATGATGGGGGAAAATCCCAAGAAATTGAATTGGGTGGGCAAACAAAAATTATCGATGTTTTAGTGGGGGATTCGGAGATAATGTTTGGTATTAGCAAGGATAAAGGTGAAACTTTTGATATTCAAAATATTAGCAATTTGGGAGGAGACTCTATAAACGCACGTATGATAACAGATAGCAATAATATTTATCTGGTCTGGACAGACTTGCATTCAAACTCTGAGATATATTTTTCTAAAAGCAATAATTCTTTGATTTCCTTTTCGAACCCAATAAACATTAGTCAATCAGATTCTAGATCACACAATTCTGGAATAAAGGTTTACAAGGAAAATGTTTTTGTAATTTGGACAGAAGATAGTGACTCTGGTTCAGACATTTATTTTTCAAAAAGTATTGATAAAGGAAATTCCTTTACTCCCCCTCATAGTCTAAGTGGAAAATTGGGAACATACGAAACAACTCGAGACACACAGATGGAAATATCCTACCCTCATCTCTACATAGTTTATGCAGACCAACAAACCTCAGAGGTGTATCTGTCTCATAGTCCAAATATGGGAGATACTTTTTTTGAGCCAGTTAATCTGAGCTTGAGTACAGGTAATTCTTTATATCCTCAAATTATTACTGATGAAAATAATGTATTTGTCGTTTGGAGTGATGATTCTGATGGCGATAAAGATATTATTTTGAGGCAAAGTAGTGATTTTGGTTATACTTTTGGTTCTAAAATTAATCTCAGTAATGACACTGCTGATTCTGAACTCTTTGTTTTGGGACCTCAGATTGCAAAGTCAGATAATTTCTTGGACATAGTTTTTGAAAACAAGACTAGTTCAAATAGTAATTTAGTATTAATTCATAAACCAATTGAAAGCATTCCTCCTACTTTGTCGATCTTAGATTCTGTTGCCCAGATAAATCTTGGTCAAAAAGAAGTCCACCCTGGAAATGAAACAAATGTGGAGATAAAATTCATGGATAATAACATAGAACAAAATGTCTCTCAAAATTATTCATTGGTAATTCTTGATTCAAAAAATGAAAAAATTTTTCAAAGCCAACCTCTCGATGACCATGATGGAATTAGCAACCACAAAGTGATCTTTCCACAAGCTGGTCAATATTCATTAAAATTAAATCATGAGGGGCTTAATCTTCCTGAAGATAACGAAATTATTGTTGTTGTTGTGCCTGAATTTGGATTTGGTGTGATCATGATTCTTAGCATGTCAGTTTCGATGATTATTTTTACAAAAAGAATTCGTCCAAGAATTTTTGGATAAAATACATATTTAACAAATTAAATTTCTTGAGATTAATTTTATCATTTGATAATATACTTTTAGATGCTTCACGTAAATTTATTTTCAAATTGAATAAAATTAGAGATATTCAAGAGTAATCGATGTGGCAGTTACTCGATCTCCCTTTTGATTCTGCAAATTCACATAAATGGTATGAATACCAAACTCACTTACAAATTCAGATAAATCTACCTCAATTTCAAACGTATTGTCGTCATTTAATTTTCCAAAGGTCGCATAGGGAAGGCACAATTCTTGGTTGTTTGATGAAATCGAAATTTTATTTTTTTGGCACTCATCATAAAATTCAAACAATTGTGGTTCAGTTACTAAAATTCCTGCAATTGTACCACTATTGTAAAAATTTTGATTGTAAGGAGAACTAGATTCCAAGTCCTCCCCACTCAAGGGTAAAGGAGGCTCATCTTGAAAAACAGTAATTGATTTTAAGGAATATCCGGATGGTAATTTTCCAGAAATCCTTAGAACTTTATCTTCACTAAACTCTACATTTTTTAAATCAATTAATTTTGTCTCAAAATGTTGCGCAAAATAAAAATTATTATCATTCCAAGTAATTCCAATATTTACCAAGCTATGATTCGGATCAAGAATATTATCCCTATGACCCCAGTTTGATTCAGCATCATCGTAAACCATTAGATATTGAAATTTTTCTATCAATTCAGCAGGATTCATCTTACAAGTAAATCCTTCACACCATGATGCTGCTATATTTTCCTTAACATATGCCCGACCATCCAATTTTGTATAGGTAACATAGGGCTTTACACCATTTGAATCCCAATGTGAAAAATATCCAAAATTCATCATGTCTTCCACATGTGCTTGAGCTGCTTGATTATTACCCAATTTTACAGGGTTAAGTCCATGCTCTAGTCTATCAATATTGATTTTTTCAAGTGCCAATGCCGTTAGTTCTGCCATTGATTTTTTTTCTTCTGAATTATAATTTTGCAACAAGTTTACTCCTTGTTTGTTTTCAATAGGCAGTATGTCTACATTATTTCCATCTTCGTTTAACTGGGGTGTTTTAATTAAAAAATCATTGCTTGTGTTTGTGAAATTTAATCCAAAAAAGATTCCCGATAAAAAAATAATTGATACTATTGCAAATGTAATTTTCCTTTCGGTATGAATTTCTCTCAAGTTATTCTACTTTTTCACAGAAAGTTGCTTTTCCCACATTATTGCTGCTGGCAAGAACATCTGCAAATGAATAGTTCTGAGTATCAATACTTGTCTGCGTGTATGAAATAATATCGATGATAGTCATTGGATAATTTATTTCAGGATTTGCCGCATTTAGTAATGCTGCAACAGAGTGTCTGGTTAGTTTGTTTATTCCGTCGCCTTGTGATTGTAATGCCTCCTGTAGTGTTGGATCTGTTCCTGACGAGATTGCAATTAATTTATTGAAATAAGCAGGAGAGCTAAATTTGTCATCCGGAAGGTATCCTACAGGCCAATTTTCGTTTTGATCTAATGCACCCACAGATTCCCAATAACTTGGAGAACAACCTTCAAGAGAACCAAAAACTCCGGATGAAAAATCATCACCGGCAATATCTGGATCTTCGTAGGCCACAAGTGATGTCTCACCTATCTCATCTGTTGCATTACAAAAATATCCTCCTCCATTATTAAGGCATATTACTTTCCAACCAAAAACGCCAATACCTTCACTGTTGACTTCAATAGTGTTGGTAAGTGCTGCTGCTCCAGTAACTCCTGCTACTACTAGTATTGATAACCAAAGAAACATCAGTTTCATTATGGTACTTCTCCTGCTCCATTATTGAGTAAAGGACATGAATCCTCATTTAGTTCAACGAAATGTTGTGTCATGGAATTATCTTCTACGTCAGAAGTAAAGGATCCGTAGAAGCCAATTACAACCTCATCTGAAGTCATTGGATAATCAATTGCACTCTCAGAGTTTAGTAGTGCAGCTACTGATTCTCTTGCCAAGGCATTAATTCCCGAACCCTCAGCCTGTAAAGCTTGCAAAAGGGTAGGATTTTCAAGTTCTTCACCTTCAAAGGTAATTGCAAAGGTAGCATTTCCAACGCCAAATGTAGTTCTAAAGTCAGCATCAGTTGGTACAGGAATTAATTCCCATGCCCAAAGATTTGCTGACCAAAATGCTACAGAACATGCCTCAGTATCTATGCATACCTCTAAAAATACAGCATCAGCTGCAAAGGCATTGTTTTGACCTTCAAAGTTTTCACCTGAAATTTGGATTGGGATGGTGTCGCTTGAATCATATCCATTTGGAAGTTCAGTGGTTCCAGAACCCAAAGGTTGTTCAGATCCATCAAGTATAGTACATTTTACACATGTATCCCCTTCAATATCCTCAGCAGAGTGAAAATTACATACTGAAACGACATTAATGAAATGCTCATCACCTGTATCTGGTATTTCGTCTGGGTCAACTTTAAGAATACCAATCTCAAAATCAAGATTTGCAGCCGTTATAGATTCTGCACCAATATTTTGATCCTCATCGTTTAATCCGAGTATTTCTAATCCAGATAAAATATCATTGGAAAAAGTTTCCAACCCATTTGCCATTTGAGCTATAGGAAGTTTATCTGCTGTTAAACCAAAACTAAAAACAACACCGAAAATTAATGATGCAACAATCAAAACTTTAATCATTATTTATCATTCCCCATCAGCCAATCTATTATTGAGAATTTTTTTTGCGGCATTGTTTGTGTTTGTGCAGTCCCTCCAAATTTTGGCTCTGTCTTTTTTCCAATTAGTGAATCTAAGCTACGTCTATCAAATGAAAACCCATCTTTTTTTGTATTGATAATATTAGTCATAGAACCTCCTCTATTTTTTGTTTTGGTATAAACAAAGTAACCAGCGATTCCGAGAGCTCCTAAAATTATTCCATTAATAATTCCTGGAGTGTTATCTACTTGCCACTCTGCAACAACTGACCTTGGACCTGACATGATAACTTTAGCAGTAGGACTTTGACTTTCAATATCTCCAGACCATCCCACAAATGAATATGACGACCACATACCTGGTGGTTGAGTGGGGTTACTAACAGAAATTGGAACTACTGATCCTGGTTGATACCAGCCAGACCCCTTTACATCCCCTTGAGATGATCTAACGTTCAAATAATACTGATCAGTCCACTGTGCAGTTACATTTCGTGGTGCATCTGCAACAACCATAAGATTAGGTCTTGTTATATCTTCAAGACTTTGACTTCCCTCAGAAGAAAAGTCCATTATCTTGGCACCACGAGTATCCCAGCCATTGAATGTTTTTTTAATCTGACCAGGTTTTACAATAACTTCATTTGAAACAACTTTAATTTCTGCGATATCGCCCTCATCATAAAAACCACTTCCGGATATTGAGCCATATGGTGTCCAAGCATTAATTAGATATGATTTTGTGTAACGGGCTTCAATAATGTATGGGTTTTGGATCGAAATACTAGTTGAGGGTGAAACAGTGTTTGAGATAATTACAGGATTTGGACCTATACTGACCCACCTGTCAAAAACATAATTAATGTCAGCTGATTCTGAGCGTATTTCAGTTTCAGCAATCAATGCAAGTGATTTTCCTTGTGGATAGAATCCAGAACCTGCAGGTACATAATCAGGAATGTTTGATCGGATATCCAAATAATATTCCTCATCCCATGATGCCTTAACAGTCATAGGTCCTTGAATTGGAATAGAGTTTTCAACGGATTTGATATAATCTCCAGAATCCCAGGATTTGAAAGCATATCGAATGCTATCGTCATTATCTGTAACAAATTCTTCTGTTACTTTAAAACGAGCAGTAGAATCTTTATCATACCAACCTCCTCCCTCAATAGAACCATATTCTGTAATTGCCCTCAAATAATACTGAGTGTCATAAAGTGCAATTAAACTATCAACCTCACCAGCTGTAACTATCCTTACGGTTCCTGATTCAGTGTCCTTCCATTGATCAAAAGAATATCTCATGTCTGCTCCCTCATTTACAACATTTTCAACAGAAACAACGTGGGTTGTTCCCTCATCCCATTCTAAGGTAACTGGAAGTTCATCTGGGAGATATACCTCATCATCAATTGTTATAGTAGATACTCTAGGAATTGAATCAATAAGGATTCCTGTTTGAGTGACAAACCCCTCATCAGTTTTTTCAAAAACAGCCAGCACTTCATGAGGCCTATCCATTTTAATTGTAGGTGGGTTGTCTTTAGCCCACGCACCGTCTATCTTGTATCCAATAAAAGTATAATCTTTCCATATCTCAGGTATTTTTGTTAGAGTAATTGATTCTCCATCATCATAGAATCCTTGTCCGGGAATAAATATCACATCTCTAGGTTGACTATCAACTCTGAGATGATGTTGCCCTGAACCAGCTTCTGCATTCTCAAAACTACTTACAAGTAGAACTAGTGAAAATAAAAATAAAATTGCAAAGAAAGTTTTTTTCAGATTTTTTTCCCTCCAAATTTCATCTAACTGTCCGACTTTGTTTTTGCTTTTTTCATAATATCTACGAATGCTTTTCCATCCCCAGTAATTAGGTAAGATCGAAATGGTTTCTTTTCTTCCTTGACAAACCCATACTCTTTCAGCGAGTCCATGTATTTTACCAGTTGAGAGTAACTCATGTTTGAGCCGTAAAGTACATGAGTTAATTTTTTAGGTTCTTGAATGGTGTGGAGTAAGTCAAGCATAATAGTTATTTGATCTCGTCGATTAGTGATTTGCATACTACTCATTTCCATAATATTGACACTTTTTTGTGCTAAAAAGAATTATGGTGTTATGATCAGTGTTTTTAACCAGTATTTGCTAATACATAAAATCACCCACATTAAATGTGAGTAAATATGAAATAATGTTATTATGAATTAATTAAAATAATATTGCTTTACTGGCAAGCAAATATTGCCAAAACACCCCTTAGAGATATTATGATTGTAATTAATCCTACTTTTAAATTCTAAGATTCTCTTTCAGCGGTATCATGCCTAGATTAGATAATTTAGAACAGTTTGTACATGTTTTTAATGTCAAAAGACTTTAAGTTATAATTTATCACAAATTTTGTTGTCAAAATCCTCTCCTAAATTTAAAATGTTTTTTGTATTTTGTATTGTATGTGCATTAATTATTCCAAGCAATGTTTTTGCCGATGAAGAGAACCTGCAAGAGTCAACAGAGATAAAAAAATCAATATTAAATTTTACAGAACCTACCCCTAATCCTAACGGTGTCGATAAAAATTTTATTGTGATTTTCAAGGAAGTTCCAACCCAAAGTGATATTGATGATATGGAATCTGTTGGAAAAGTAAAGAATCAATTCAAAGTCATTCCAGCATTATTAACAGAGTTAAAAGAAAGTCAATTAGATAATTTAAAAAATAATGGACGTGTTTTTGAGATTTATGAAGATATCAAAGTTTCTGCATTTATGGATGATTCTGTAAATATAATTAATGCCAATCTAGTTCAAGCTCAAGGCATAACAGGATCAAATGTCAAAGTATGCATAATTGATTCTGGTGTGGATGACTCTCATCTGGCGTTAAATCCCCTCTTTGCAGAAATAGATTTTGTAAATAATGATTCAAATGCTATGGATGATTATGGTCATGGAACTCATGTTGCCGGAACAATAGCATCTCAGGATTCTACGTTTGGCGGAGTTGCTCCAGGAGCTTCTCTTATGGCAGTAAAAGCTTTAGATCAAAATGGTAGTGGATTTGCATCAGATGTTATAGCAGGAATAGATTGGTGTGTTTTCGGACCAGATGGTAATATAGACAGTGGAGATGAGGCAGATATTATTACTATGAGTTTAGGAGGTGGTGGTTCATCATCATCATGCGATTTGGAT
>Ga0224497_10002316_pt1 | contig 11397 bp, 7 predicted proteins | sample SF_Jul11_sed_USG_4_FD_167970 | JGI IMG/M metagenome (GOLD analysis project Ga0224497, IMG submission 167970) | Sediment microbial communities from San Francisco Bay, California, United States - SF_Jul11_sed_USGS_13 | ecosystem: Environmental > Aquatic > Marine > Sediment | place: USA: California...
TCTACACGAATCGTCTCGTTCTGATCCACAAATAAGGGCACTCGAACAACCGCGCCTGTCGATAACGTCGCCGGTTTTACGCCACCGCTTGCAGTATCGCCCTTGACACCGGGATCAGTCTCGACAATTTCGAGTTCTACAAAGTTAGGTGGCGCGACAAGTAACGGCGAGTTATTCCACAACGTGACCTGGCAGATGTCCCCGTCACTAATCCAGTCTTTTGCTTCACCAACAGCTTTCTCATCAGCCGCGTACTGTTCATATGTGTCAGCCACCATAAAGTGCCAAAACTCACCGTCGGCATAGAGGTACTGCATATCGGTATCCATGACATCGGCAGACTCAACACTCTCTCCCGACTTAAATGTCTTATCGACTGTCTTGCCGGTTTTGAGGTTTTTTATCCGCACACGGCTGAACGCCTGTCCCTTACCCGGTTTTACGAATTCATTCTCAACAATGATGCACGGATCGCTATCAATGATGATCCGGAGCCCCGATTTGAATTCACTAGTGTTGTAATTTGCCATAACGTCGGATGATACCGCAGTCCCAAAAGAGTGCCACTGAAAGACGGATTATCACAGCGATTGCACCGAAAGCACACCGAAATTTGATACCCGTCACGGTTTTGGCATACCGACCGCGACAGCTGCAACGGCGGTGCTAGACTCACTACTTCTTAACAGAATCCGAGCCGATACGGAAATCGCCGGACCGTCGCAAGGAACGCAATTTGAACGGGCGACATAGCATCTCGATCGCTATCCTGAGTGAAAGTCAGGATGACGTTGCGCTGATAAACAGCACGCTTCGCGATGCCGGGCATGCGGCGCAATGCCATTGGATCAAAACCCCCACCGATCTCAGTAAGCTACTTGCCAACGAACCTGTTGAGCTGTTGATTCTAAATTGCGACCGCTATCCGGATACCATCAAACAGGTCATAAAACAAAAAGACCGGCATAACCCTGAAGTGCCGGTTATTGCTCTGCAGGAAGAAGCAGACGAAAAACGCATTCTGGAAGCAATGAAAAACGGCGCGTGCGATCTTGTTTCCATTGGTCTTCGAGATCGACTGCAGTCAGTCGTTACGCGCGAATTGCGCGCACTGCGCGTCGAGCGAGCGTTGAATTCGACCATTCACTCCGCCACCGAATACAAGCGCCAGCTAAAAGACCACATGCAGTCGTCGTCAAGCGCAATCGCGCTTGTTGAAGAAGGCATCATTACCGACGTCAACGATGCCTGGCTGGGTCTGTTTCGGGCAGCAAGCAATGACGAGGTAAGTGGCCTGCCACTTATGGATAATTTCGAACGTGAAAGTCAGGCCGCCATCAAGGGTGCTCTGGTTGCGGCTATCGCTGGAAAATGGGCCGCGGGTGAAAAGCTTATCGCAAAGTCACACATCACGAGTGACGATAGCAACGAAGTCCATCTCGAATTTCGCAAATTCGTTTTCGACAATGGACCGTGTGTGCAGGTGCGCATCTCCGCAGCTGCAAAACAAATTCAAGAGCCGACTAAACTGGTCCACGACGCGTTAAAGCGGGATCCTACAACGCTGCTGTTTCATCGGGCACAATTCCTGGAACGGATCGAGAAGCGACTCCGCAGAAAGCCGGCGTCTGGCCTGCACGCTTTAGCCTACGTACGAATCGACAATTTCGCCGATGTTTGCGAAAGAGTAGGCATCCTCAACTCAGAGGAAATTCTTGCGCAGTTCGCTGAAGCGGTACGAAAACGCATGCACCCTCGCGACGTGGCCGGCCGGTTTGAGGGAACAGCGCTTATGGTGCTTCTCGAACGAGGAAAAGCACGTGACGCCGAAGTCTGGGCAAACAACTCTGCGAACACGTTCGCACACTGACGTTTGATGTCGACGACAAATCAACACCGTTGACGTGCACGGTCGGCGTCTGCGCAGCAAACGAGGTCTTTAGTACGCTCGAGCAATTTGTCACGGCCACCGTAGACGCACACAAAATCGCAAAACAGGCCGGCGGCAATACGGTCGCGCTTAGCGACAGCGCTGCAGAGGATACGAAACAAAAGGAATTCGACGCGATTTGGGTCAAACACCTCAAGTCGGCACTTATGGACGATCGCTTTCGTCTTGCTCAACTGCCCATAGCGGGTCTGCGCAGCGATGGCATCGAAATGTATGACTTGCTCGTTCGGATGCTCGACGAACAAGGCAACTCGGTACTACCGTCGGAGTTCTTGCCAGCAGCCGAACGCAACAACATGATGAAGAACATCGATCGGTGGATGGTTAAAGCCGCTATCAACTTCTGCAACAATTCGAATGCAGATCGCGTTTTCGTTCGGCTTTCCAGGCAGTCGGTGCTCGACTCTTCGACGATTGCGTGGATGGAGCAGGAATTTGATAAACGCGAATTCGATTGCACCCGCCTTGTCATGCAACTGCCAGAGCGCGACGCCGCCAAACACATCAAGCAGACTCGCTCGGTTGTCAGGAAACTGCGCAAACTGGGCGTCGGATTTGCCCTCGAACACTATGGTGTAGATCAAGAACGCTTTCAGATTCTGGACATTCTCAAGCCCGACTACATCAAGGTTGACGGCGAATTGATGCATACGCTGATCACCGACTCCAGCATGCAAAAAGCGGTTGAACGAATCGTGCGAGCCGCAGGTGAGCGGAGTATCAAGACCGTCGCCGAGAGAGTCGAGAATGCAAACGCCATGGCGGTGCTGTTTCAACTCGGCCTCGACTTCATGCAAGGACATTATGTTCACGAACCTGCGGTGGTTTTGGAGGACACAGGCTCCGGGAAGAACGTCACTTTGGACGATTTGGTCGCCGCTAGCGCGAACTGACTGATCAATGAAGAATTTAGAGTGTGACGTGGTTCACACTGCGGTGTTGGAACCATCCGCTAACGACTGCGAAACGGCAAAATATAGAATGTACTGGCAAATCGTCATAGCGAGGATACAGAGACTCGCTGATGCTGATATCACGGAGTGCTGAGAAGTGAAGAAAGCAACTAAATCCAGGCTTGATCCGGTCGCGCGAGCGGATGTGGGACAAAGAATACTGATTCCGGCCCTGGTTGCCGTCGGCGGCAGCCTCGCCATTGCCCCGGCTTCGGCGCTCGAACTCAGTGACATCAAGGTCCACTCGACGCTTGGACAGCCGCTGCGCGCGAGCATCGCGTATGCGCTGGCACCGAATGAAGCATTGTCCGACACTTGCGTGTCGCTGCAGCCCGGCCTTTCATCGGGTGGCTTACCGTCAGTTAGTCGCGCATCGCTCATCGTCGCCAATGGCGTCATCGCGATTACTGGCAGTTCGCTTGTGCGCGAACCGCTCATGACCCTGCGGGTCAATGTCCGTTGCCCGTACACGCCGAACCTGAGCCGCGAATACATGCTTATGGTTGACCCCGCCGGGCGCGCAGATACGGCTGTGGCACCAGCTGTTGCGGCCACGCCTATTGCGTCCCGTCCTGCTGTATCAGCACCGGTTGCTGCACCTGCGCGCAGCGTTGCTCGCCAACGCCCGGTTAACACTGATCCGATCAGCGACACCACCCGCTACCAGGTACAACCCGGTGACTCGCTGTCTGAGATTGCACAGCGTGTCGAGAATCGTCCGGTCGGACTCTGGTCTACCGTTAACGCGATTTTTGACGCCAATCCAGGTGCTTTTCTCGACGGCGACCCGAACAAACTCAAAGCTGGCAGCTGGCTGGATCTTCCAGACTTCGCCGCGGCCGACGCTCCGAGCGTCGCTCCGAGCATCGACACAGTAACGGCAACAGCCGCAGCGACGGTCATTGAAGACATCGATCCGGTTGCGGACAGCGCTGCCTACGAACCCGCGGCCAGCGCCATGTCCGAGGCACCTATGGCTGATTTGCAGCCAGGGGATGTCATTCTGGACAGCGACAATCCGTTCGTGACGCGTGCTGGCTCCGCGGATGCTGGCACTACCATTATTCCTGAGACCGTGCTCGATGCCGCCGATGCATCGTCGACGTCGCCCAACGTTCCCGTTGCGGTAATTCAAACATCGACGGCAGCTGAACCCTCAACAACAAACTGGTTTCTGTGGTTTGTTGGCGGCGGCATGACGCTAATTGCTGGTCTGTTTCTATTTGGTCGATTCGGCAACCGCTTCGGTTCAACGCCAATTAGCGCAGCCGTCGTGGCACCGACCAGACGTCCATCCGATGGCGATTCGGCAACGGTCGAGACAATTGCAGAACCGGATTTCGTATTTCCTGACGAAGCCCCGCTCCCCGGGCAGCTCGAGCTGGATGCCGACCTGATCGTTGGCACCGGATTGCAGGAAGGTACAGACGTCGATATCGCGCAGGACTTCGCATTTGCTGCAACGACGACCGTCGATTTTGATCTACCTGAAGAAATGTCCAGCGGTGATACGACAATAGAAACAGACATCATAGCTCCGGTTCGTATCGATACGGACTCAATCCTCGAGAGTGAGGTTTTGCCGGAAGACGATGACTACGACATGTCGGTGATTGTGGACGCGACCAAGATGCCGCATCCGGACGACGTTACGGAACGCGATTTCGAAGCGATTCAGATGGATACAGACGATGACAGCACCCTGATCACCAATGATTACACGGTGAGCCAGGAAGTCGACTACAAGATCCTCGAGCAGGACTACGAGGATGAGATGACGGCGACCCAGGCGCTCAACGTTGAAATCTCCAAGGCTTCTGCCGAGCTCTCCGCAAGGTTGGATGAAGATCAAGTCGACGCAACTGCAGAAATGCCGCTGGCAACCGTCACCGAACTTGACGTGACAGCTCAGCTACCCGCCACGAACGACGAAATCGGCGACGCGGACGATACGGGCATCAACCCGACGGTCGATATAGACGGCGATAACAACACCGTTGAAATGCCGAGAGGCGATAATGAGAAGACGGTGGAGATGGAAGTCGAGCCGGGCAAGGTCGACACCAAAACCGGCTAGTGCAGGAGCGCCCCGTGCTATTGGCACCCTGAGCTGATCGACTGGTTCAGCGGCCTTTGCAGGACGGGCGCGATCGCGGCCATGGGCCGCTCCTACTTGGTCAAACCAACAAGGCGATCAACAGTACGCCAGCCACGCGGTAACAGACTGCCCCGTAGCGCGCGCTCTCCGTAGTACTGATCTGTGTCGTTCCACTTGATCGTCATGATGCGGCTGCCGCTGTACACCTGCAGATTGCCGTCCTCAGGAACGACGGCCGCTGCGACGAGTTTCTCTTCACCGCCCTGATATTTCTTTGTTGGAATATTAATTAGCTTGTTGCCTTTACCTTTGGCAAGTTCCGGCAATTCATCCATTTCGAACATCAACAATCGACCGATCGAACTAACAGCTGCGATCAGGCACTCAGTTTCTGCCGGCACCGCAGCAGGCACAACTGCCCTGCCACCGGCCGGGACGCGCAAGATGGCCTTACCGGCCTTGTTACGGGTAACCAGATCCTCAAGCGTCACGATAAAGCCGTAGCCTGCATCACTTGCGAGCAGGTACTTCTGGTTATTGTCACCGATCATGGCGCCACAAAATTCAGCGCCATCGGGTGGCTTGAAACGACTGGACAATGGCTCGCCCTGCCCACGAGCAGACGGCAACGTGTGTGCAGCGACGCTGTAAACGCGACCGGTACTGTCAATAAACATTGCCAGCTGATTGCTACGACCTTGTACAGCAGCGAGATAGCCATCGCCGGACTTGTAGCTCAGTGCCAGTGCATCGACTTCATGGCCTTTCGCCGCGCGCGCGAAGCCCCGTTTCGATAAAACAACCGTCACCGGTTCGCTCGACACGAGTTGAGTTTCGTCGAGGGCCTGGGCGGCCTGGCGTTCCACAATCTCAGTACGGCGATCGTCTCCATAGGCCTCCGCGTCCGCGAGAATCTCTTTCTTGATGAGCGTCTTCAATCGCGCAGCACTCTTAAGCGTTTTCTCGAGCGACTCACGCTCTTCGTTCAGCTCATCCTGCTCGCCGCGAATCTTCATCTCTTCAAGTTTGGCGAGATTGCGCAACCTGAGGTTTAGAATTGCCTCGGCCTGGACGTCGGTCAGCTTGAAGCGTTTCATCAACACTGGCTTGGGCTCATCCTCTTCGCGGATGATCTTGATGACCGCGTCAATACTGAGATAGGCAACCAGCAGGCCGTCGAGGATGTGCAGGCGGTCAGTGACGATCTGTAAACGATGACTCAGGCGACGCCGGACCGTTTCCTTCCTGAATTTCAGCCATTCAGTCAGCAACCCGACGAGGTTGAACGCTTGCGGCCGGCCATCCAGGCCAATGATGTTCATATTGACGCGGCAAGTGCGTTCGAGTGACGTCGTCGAAAACAGATGTGACATCAACTCGTCTTTGTTGACGCGATTTGATTTAGGGCTGATGACAAGACGCGTCGGATCTTCATGATCCGATTCATCGCGCAGGTCTTCAACTTGCGGCAACTTCTTGGCGCGCATCTGCATCGCGATTTGCTCGAGCACCTTGCCACCGGATATCTGGTGCGGCAGCGAAGTAATCACAATGTCCCCATTCTCAACTTTATACGCCGCACGCAAGCGCAACGTACCGCTGCCGGTTTCATAAATCTCTTTGATGTCATCGCGCGGTGAAACAAGCTCGCCCCCGGTCGGGTAATCGGGGCCTTTGACGTGTTTCATTAAAGCCGTGACATTGGCTTTCGGATTGTCAATCAAGTGGATCAGCGCACTCGCGACTTCTTTCAGGTTATGCGGCGGCACATCTGTGGACAGGCCGACAGCAATGCCGGTTGTGCCATTTAACAACAGGTTCGGCAAGCGCGCCGGCAATACCACCGGCTCGTTCATTGTGCCGTCGAAGTTCGGCACCCAATCTACCGTACCGTCTGCGAGTTCCTGCAACAGGCTCTTCGCATACGGCGTAAGCCGCGACTCCGTGTATCGCATCGCTGCGAATGACTTGGGATCGTCAGTTGATCCCCAATTGCCCTGCCCGTCGATAACCGTATAGCGGTAAGAAAAGTCCTGCGCCATCAGAACCATCGCTTCGTAGCAGGCTGAATCGCCGTGCGGATGGAATTTGCCAATAACGTCGCCGACCGTGCGCGCTGATTTTTTTGGTTTTTGCCCAGCGGACAGGCCAAGCTCGCTCATCGCATAAATAATGCGTCTCTGCACGGGCTTCAAGCCATCGCCGATCTGGGGCAGCGCCCTGTCCATGATGACGTACATCGAGTAGTCGAGGTACGCCTTCTCGGTGTATTCCTTTAGCGGTTGTTGCTCGACGCCTTCGAGATTCAGACTATTCTGCATTCTTTATACCTCGGCAAGATTGCCCTTGGTTTCGAGCCATTTGCGGCGATCTTTGGCCCGCTTCTTCGCCAGTAACATGTCCATGAGCTGGTCGGTCTTGTCTTTGCCGCTAATGGTCAGTTGCACGAGCCGTCGTGTGTCGCGATTCATGGTTGTTTCGCGTAATTGCCCCGGGTTCATCTCGCCAAGGCCTTTAAAGCGCGTGACGGTTACCTTACCGCGCAGCTTTTCCGCCTCGATACGATCGAGTATGCCTTTACGTTCGCTGTCGTCGAGGGCATAGAACACCTGCTTGCCAACATCAATCCGATACAGCGGCGGCATCGCAACGTACACATGTCCCGCCAACACCAGTTCGCGGAAGTGTCGCAGGAACAGTGCGCAGATCAGTGTCGCGATATGCAGGCCGTCGGAATCCGCATCGGCCAAAATACAGACTTTATGATAACGAAGACTATCGAGGTCGGTGTCGCCCGGGTCGATGCCCAACGCGATGCTGATGTCATGCACCTCCTGCGATGCCAGGATCTCGCTGGAGTCGACCTCCCAGGTGTTCAGGATCTTGCCCCTCAGGGGCATGATCGCCTGCGTATTGCGATCACGCGCCTGCTTGGCAGAGCCACCGGCCGAGTCACCCTCCACAAGAAACAACTCGCAGAGTTCAGGTTCCTGGGATGTGCAATCGGCCAGTTTTCCGGGCAAGGCTGGACCCGAAACGATCTTCTTGCGAATGACTTTCTTCGCGGCCTTGAGTCGACTCTGCGCCTTGTTTATCGCAAGTTGCGCGATAAGGTCGCCGGTTTCGGGATGCTGGTTGAGCCACAGTGAGAAGCTGTCTTTCATAACGCCGCTAACGAATGCGGCAGACTCCCGAGACGACAGCCTTTCTTTCGTTTGCCCCGAGAATTGCGGATCCTCAAGCTTGACGCTAAGTACGAAATTCAGGCCATCCCAAACATCCTCAGGCGCAATTGTGATGCCCCGCGGCAATAAGCTCCTGAAGTCGGCGAACTCGCGAATGGAATTTGTGAGCCCGGTACGCATGCCATTAACATGTGTTCCACCCTGTGGGGTTGGAATCAGGTTGACGTAACTTTCACTGACCGCCTGCCCGCCTGCAAGCTGCCATACCGCGGCCCAATCGACGGCCTCGTTATTGCCGGTCAGGCTTCCCGAGAACGGATCAGCGGGCAGCAACTCGCCGCCGCCGATGGCCTCGACCAGGTACTCTTCAAGGCCACCTGAGTAACACCACTCGATTTTTTCTTTCGTCTGCTCGATGTTGAGCTTGACCGTCAACCCGGGACAAAGCACAGCCTTGGCACGTAGCGCGTGTTTGAGTCGCGATATGGAGATCTTCGCAGAATCGAAATACTGCGGATCAGGCCAGAAACGAATTGTCGTGCCAGTGTTGGCCTTTCCAACAGTGCCGACTACTTCAAGCTTGCCGCGTTTCTTGCCGCCGGCGAAGCTCATGTTGTATTCCTTGCCGTTACGGCGGATCCAGATCTCGAGATTCCTCGATAACGCGTTTACGACCGACACACCAACGCCGTGCAGGCCGCCCGAGTACTGGTAGTTGTCATGATTAAATTTGCCGCCCGCGTGCAAGCGCGTCAGGATCAACTCGACGCCAGGTATTTTTTCTTTCGGGTGCTTGTCAACGGGCATGCCGCGGCCATCGTCGACAACCTCAAGCGAGCCGTCTTTGTACACCGTAACTTCAATTTTCTTGCAGTGGCCAGACAGCGCTTCATCGACGCTGTTGTCGACCACTTCGTGAGCAAGGTGATTCGGCCGAGTCGTGTCGGTGTACATGCCGGGCCGGCGCCGCACAGGTTCCAGCCCGCTAAGGACTTCAATATCCGCAGCGTCGTAGCGATTAGCCATTTAATAAATTTTCAGAGGTTGCCAAGCGAAGCACGGGCGGATTCTAGCTTGATTTGGAGGGACAGGCACCTTAATTAAGGTCATTGTTCCCCGAATTAATCGAGATCACCGAGCAGTGAAAGGCGAATATTGCCAGCAACTGGCGAGATTTTGACCTTGTAATTTTCATGATCGATGCCAGCGGTCAACTCGGCGCCGTCCTTTAAGGCAGCCACCTGATCGTTAGACAACTCGAAGCGCATGAAGTGAACGGCCGATGTCTTGGTTTCATCCGCACGTTCCAGGTCCTCATCAGCGACCGCATAACACTTGTCCATCTCGCCAATCTGCATGAAGACAAGGTTTTCGATGTCGACAAGTTGCGCCAACATCTCTCGACGCTCTTCTTCTTCCGGAAATTCGACCATGAATGTCGCTTTCCAGTTCGAGCCATCGGGGATCAGCGGATTGTAGGCCTCAAGTTCTTCGTTAACGCCATCCGCCTCGAAAATGCGCTCGATACGCAGCATTTCCTGAACCTGGTACTGCATCGTCAAGCGATCTTCAAAATACAACGCTGCATTGGTGCCCAGTGCCAGACGTCTGTTGCGCTTGTGCTGCAAGACTTTGTCGCGAAAGGCATCGCGAGCGTCAGAGTATTCCTCGAGGCTGTACAGATCGTCCCGTGTGAGTTTTTGCATTACTGTCAAAGTCCGTAGGCGAGCTTGAGAAGTCCCATAGGGTTTTCGGCATCACGGCCGTCGACGCCTTGGGCTATTTGTTCGGCTGCCATCGGGCAATCACTGGTGAAATGATCAGCTTCGGCTTTCTTCACCTTGTTAACCACGGGGCGTGCGATCTTTCTGGACGTGTCGTGAAACTCCTTCTTTACAGCATAGGTACCGTCGTGGCCCGAGCAACGCTCAATCGCATCAACCTGCGTATCCGGTACAAGCTGCAAGAGATCTCGCGTTTTGAGGCCAATGTTCTGCACGCGCAGGTGACACGGCACCTGGTAAGAAACTTTGCCCAATGAATTCTTGAACTCAGTCTTCAGTTTGCCGTCCTTGTGGCGCAGCATCAGGTATTCGAACGGGTCAAACATAGCGTCGCGAACTTTGAGGACATCCGCGTCGTCCGGGAACATCAGCGGCAATTCCTGTTTAAACATTAGCGTGCACGATGGAATCGGTGTGACGATGTCCCAGCCTTCGTCAACCATCGCTGCGAGAATCGGAATATTGACGTCTTTGGCTTTCGCGACGGCTTCAAGATTACCCAACTCGAGCTTCGGCATGCCGCAACAGACTTCTTTTTCCGATAATGCGACGGGAATGCCATTGTGTTCGAAAACCGTAACGAGATCCTCGTCGATGGCTGGATGATTTCGATTGCCGTAGCAAGTCGTGTACAGGACGACCTTGCCGCTCGTGCTTTCGGTTGCTTCGGCACCATCACCCGATGCACCTCGATAGGTCTTCAGACGCTTGCGGGCAGGTCTGGAGTGGTAATCGGGGACTGGCGCATCGCGATGTACACGAAACGTTTTTTCGAGGATGCTGCGTCCCAGCCTGCTACGGTTTGTCGCATTGACTATCTGGGCGACAACCGGAATACCTGCGACTTTGCCCACCGTATCTGTCGCGCTGAGCACTTTGTCACGCAACGGCGCACCTTGCTGCCTGAAGCGCGCGGCTTTTGCCCTGAGCATCAGGTGCGGGAAGTCGATATTGAATTCGTGCGGCGGCACATACGGACACTTGCTCATGTAGCACATGTCACACAGGTAGCAATGATCAACTACATCCCAGTAGACCGACCTGGGAACCGTATCGAGCTCCATGCTCTCGGACTCGTCGACCGCATCGAACAGTGTCGGAAACGAATTACACAGGTTGAAGCAACGTCGACAACCGTGGCAAATATCGAAAACGCGCTCCAGCTCTTCGAAGAGCGCGGGCTCGTCGTAGAATTCCTCCGACCGCCAGTCAAGCGGGTGGCGAGTGGGAGCCTCAAGGCTCCCCTCGCGATTGTTGGCCATTTTAGTCGTCTAGTGAATCGAGAGCTTTCTGGAAGCGATTGGCGTGCGAGCGCTCAGCTTTTGCCAGCGTCTCAAACCAATCGGCGATCTCGTCGAAGTCTTCGTCTCGAGCCGTCTTGGCCATGCCCGGGTACATATCGGTGTACTCGTGCGTCTCGCCGGCG
>Ga0224497_10002317_pt1 | contig 11395 bp, 12 predicted proteins | sample SF_Jul11_sed_USG_4_FD_167970 | JGI IMG/M metagenome (GOLD analysis project Ga0224497, IMG submission 167970) | Sediment microbial communities from San Francisco Bay, California, United States - SF_Jul11_sed_USGS_13 | ecosystem: Environmental > Aquatic > Marine > Sediment | place: USA...
AGCCGATGGTGGATGGAAACCTTGTGGCCCTGGAGCTACGATTGCGTCTTCTAGTTCTTTCGTTAATTCCACGTTGGACTCCGATTCACATTAAATAGGAAATCAGCAAGTACGCGATCGAGTTTAAGACTGCCACGGACTTGCTAAAACCGCTATGGTGTTTTTTTCTTGGTAAGTAATATTTGGGGTAAGTGCAGCATCACCAATCTGGTCAATCATTTCCATCTTAATGGCCTTATGTTTCGCCATGTTATCGCACACCCACACACATTGGGCACAGCCTTTACAACGATCTACCGCCACATAGGCCGAACCATATTTCAACCCCTTATCTTTGCCTGCTTCGGTATCATATTGAATGGTATTGGCTTCTGGACAATATTGCGTACATAACTTACAACTGGTGGCGGCACAGATTTCCTGATCAATATTCGCTACAAGATACATGTTATTCCCCTTTCAATTTTCTCTTTTTAGGCAGAAGCCTTTGCAGCTGCATCTGCTGCTGCAGATGCTGCTGCACCTGTTTGGTCGGCCATTGAGGACGCCCCAAGAGTCCATCCATTATCAACGGCATAATCCCAACCAGCCTTTACCACCGCTAAGTTTTTCTCAATCAATTCTGCCTTTTTCTTGAACTTTCTTTCCACCACACTATCCAGGGCAGCCGTTCCTCCAGAAACCACGAAACCTTTTCCGAGAAATCGATCTTTCACAGCCGTGCCGCAGGCCTCTAAAGTTGAAAGTCCCGTAATTGCGCCGATTGCCCCAACCATCGCCATATTCGTGGCCAGATCGATTCCCGCCACATCTAGCGACATTTGGGTCGCCGGGAGGTAATAAATTTTGGCATTTAAGTCTTTTAATTCCGCAGCTTGGTCAGGCTCAAGAGTCATTGGGTTGTTGCTATTGATCAGAACAACTCCATCCTGTTTTAACCCATAATAAAAAGGATTCGTGTAGCTCTTTCCATGGGTGATGCACTGCGGATGAAAGATCATGAGAATGTGAGGAAAGGTAATTTCTCCAATTTCATAAATTGGCTCATTCGAGACGCGCACATAACTTTCTACGGGAGCCATTCGCTTTTCAGATCCATAGAACGGAACGATGGTACTTTCACCACCGGCATTAATGACCGCCGTACTAAAAATGTGGGATGCGGTCACCACACCCTGGCCACCAACGCCTGCCATACGAATGTTATAACGAATAGCCATCTCTACACCTCCCTCATCAGAATGTGAGAACCCACCACTCTTAGTACCAAGTCAAGAAGTTACCCCTTCGCTATTGCTGCTGCAGGCTTCGGGAGATATTCTTTATACCCATAGAGTCCAGCTAAATGCTCTTTTGCTTCGTCCGAAATATATTCAGTAAATGCATAACGATCATTTTCAACATCCTTACAATCTTGCAACACTTGATCGGTCGGAATCGCATATTCAATGTTACAGGATGTATAGGCTTGGATATACGTTGGCCCCACTTCTCGTGCAATCAAGATGGCTTTTTTAATGACACTTTCTACTCTTCTTGGGTTGTTGGGAACCACAGTCGCCACATACGCACACCCTGCAACCTTGGCCATTCCTAACATATCCATCTTTTCAAACTTTTTCCCCAAAGGTGCCATCTTCAAAACCTGGCCCTTGTTGGTCATTCCGCTTTCTTGACCACCCGTATTTCCATAGACTTCGTTATCCAACATGATGGTCGTGAACTTTTCTTTTCGAAACCAGGAATGCAGGGTTTGCGCAAAGCCAATGTCTGCCATTCCCCCATCACCCGCCATCACGACAACATCTTTGGGGCGATCTCCAAACCTCAAGCGAAGTCCGCGTGATAACCCACTGGCCACCCCATTTTGGTCGCCGTAATTTCCATAGACGAAAGGAACGGCAGCTTGAGAAATCGCCAACCGTCCACACCCAGCCGTTCCGACCGTAATCGTATCTTCAGGATTGGGGAAGGCAATAAACGCTAAACGAATAAACAACGTCATCGCGCATCCGGCGCACATGGGATGTTCTTCCATAATTTCCTTAAAGGTACCGACCTGGGACACAGTTGTCTTTTTGCCAAAGGGACCATGCTCCACCATATCGCGATATTCTTTGGGCATAAACTTTCCAAAGCCCGGTGTAAATTTCACATAATCGAGACTCATATCCTGTCTCCTCCTTGTTAAAAAAAACGATATAAGATGCAACCGTTCATTAAGTGAGAAACTTCATCTGTGTGCTAAAAAAAAACTGAAACTACTTATCCTTCAACAAACTAACAGAGAAACCAGACTTTATCAATTTTAGAAGGGAATAATCTAGGTGAATTTGATTGACAATTCAATACTAAAGAAGGCCCACTACCTAAAAAAGAAGCCCCATAGGCCTTCTGACCGCTTAGGTCCTTTGTCCCAGACGACCCGAAAATCAAAAATGTGGAGAAACTAACTTGGAGAGATGGAAATGAAAAAGGGAAAGGCGCCTGTTCTTGCTAAACGAAGAAAGGACTTTAGTCTAGGATGTAATGGATGGGATTGACAACCTTGTCATTGACTGCAACCTGATAATGCAGATGGGGACCAGTGGAGAATTTTCCTGTGCTGCCAACTAGCCCAATGAGATCCCCTCGATGCACTCGATCGCCATATTTCACATGAATTTTTGACAAGTGGCCATACGTTGTCTCCATGCCATACCCATGATCAATGCGGATGAATTTCCCCATTCGACCATCATAGGCTGCCACAACCACTTTTCCTGAGGCAGGAGATCGAATCTCCGTGCCCCTTCGCGCACCAATATCAATCCCGGCATGGAGGGCCTTTTTGCCCGTAAAGGGGGAGACCCTTGGCCCAAAACGTGACGTTATCGATCCCTTTACCGGCCAGATTGAGGGAGTCGAGGCCCATTGAACCACTTTTTTCTCGGCCACAGCGGAAAGTTCATCAAGAATTTTGGTCTCTGACTTACTCTGTTCGCCTAACCATTCTAGGCCGTCTTTAATTTCTTTGATTTGTTGGTCTGTGGATAGAGGTCCTGGGGAAGCTGCCTGGTCCACCAGACCAGTTTTTTGGGTCAACCCATCAGTCGCCTCAACCGCTTCCTCTGGAAGTGTGTCATAAGGAATTTCTTCACCCCCCTGCCCAGGAATCCCGGAAGGCAAACCCTGGGTATCATCAGGCTCTAACCCAAACATCGTTTGCAATTTGCGATTGAGGGATTCTAATACCAGCATCCGCTTTTTCATACCATCAACTTCCGTTGAAAAGGTGCCAGTTTTGGCTCGAGAAAAATTCAACTCCTTCTTAACGTCCTCCAACTCACTCAGTTGACTCCATTGGTAAACATAATGCGTCACAATTCCAACCTGAAGGAGTAGCAACGCCACACCCCAGATCAATCCATGCTTCACAAACACTTTGCGGATCTTTAAACGCCAAGGGTTGGCGCGTGCCCCGCGAAAAACAATAACAGTTAGGGATTCTTCGGATTCTTTCATTACGTTCACCGATGGGGTTGAAGGAAATTATTTAGAATTGCGATTACCGTTTTTGTCAAAACTTGATTTATGCCGTTTGACCGGTCTGCTTGGTCACATCTCGAACCCAGCTCAGATATTCAGGCAGCCCATGCTGAATCGGAAGCGCGATCACTTCTGGGAGACTATAGCTATGCATCGATTTCACCGCAATCGCCACCCGCTCAAAGGCCTGACTCACCGTTTTGGCCATCAATAAAAATTCCTGTTCTTCTACGACCTGGCCTTCCCATCGAAAAATTGATCGAACTCCCGGAAGGACATTCACACAGGCCACTAATTCTTGCTCGACTAATGCTCTGGCAATGCCTTTCGCCTCGGCTTCAGATCCCGTGGTTATCAATACGACAATTTCGTCCATAACCAGAGAGAGCATATTCCAAATTTCAGGGAACCGCGACCAAGGACCCTCCATATATCATGGCCACGAAGAAGGTCTCTATCGGATACCCCTCATTCTTTATCATTATCGGTTGTTTTTTGATTGCCTAAAGTCTAAAAATAATCTTCTTGGGACAAAAGATCAACCCGCCACCATACCTTTTTTTAGTCTTCAATAATTCCAACAACTTAGCGCGGCAACAACCTGTTGGGATCTTGGGTGGCCAAACCCACCAAATCCGCGATGGCTGGCTTAAGAGCCTCCTGCAGGGCTTCTGGGTAGCTTTCCACCGCATTCTTGAGGTTGTAATAGGGACCATCAAACTGGCTACCTTCATAATCCATCGTCATACTCCAAAGGACCTTATTGGGTTCATTGACAGGGGTGAGACGAAGGTCCAATTCGAGATCGGTCGTTGTTTCACTCATGGGCGCCCCCAACATCCAAAAAACCACGCCTACGGGCGCGAGTAAATAGCTATATAATCGCCGTTTCCACTCCGTAGAGCGCAACTGCCCACGGAACGCGACCTCAGCGGGTTCCTGTTGCACATCTTTCACATATTTGACGGATGAAAAAATTCCTGCCTGGTTCAGTTCTGCAGCAATGGCCTTTGCAAAATCTTGCGGCGGATCAAAGCGGACGACATCCACTTGCTCTGGATTTTCAACCGCCTCGGGACGCTCATATATAGTATCCCCATAAGGCACAAGCGGAATCGTCGCTTTCCAATATTCCTCCTTAACTCCTTTTCCCCTCAAGTCCTCTAGCGGAAGGACAACAGCTTTGGCAGGTACAACCGCATCTGCTTTGGCACTCAGGTATGTCCCAGATGCTGAAGGAGGATATTGCCAATCCCGGTTACCAAGACAACCCGTTAAAGACAGCCACCCAACCATTAACACCATACAGACAACCAGCCGTGTGAAAGAAACACGCATCCTTAATACTCCTTTGTTTTTATGTGGTATTGAGCTCCGTCCATTCCCCTATCGCTTGGGTGTATTGGAAAGGGAGTCATTTCATGGGGGAGAAAAACAACTCAGAGATCAGAAAGATCTCTACAAGACGGGGAACTTAGCACAATTTATCTTACATGGCACGCCCTCTCAAGGAGAAAATCCACCAGCTCGGCCTAAATACTCTTGAAATTCCGGGTAGGTTTTGGCCACTGGAAACTGTGGATACTCCAGCACAATAGATTCAGGGGGACAGAAGAAAAACCCGGCATCGGCTTCCTGTAACATGGAGACATCATTATACGAATCGCCTCCAGCTAATACTCGAAACCGAAGATTCTTCAAGGCAATGACTGCCTGTCGTTTTTGATCCTTCTGGCGAAGAAAATAATCCGTAATCATGCCATCAGCATCAATACCCAGACTATGGCAAAAAATAGTGGGAAATTGAAGCTGCTCCATGAGAGGCTGCACAAACTCATAAAAGGTATCTGACAGAATGACCACCTGCGACCGTGGTCGCAACCAGGCCATAAATTCAGGCACGCCAGGAAGAGGCGCAATCGTTCGAACCACTTCATGAATATCGTGAATGGTAATGCGGTGGGTCCGTAACACATCCAGCCGTTTTTTCATTAAGACATCGTAATCAGAAATATCACGAGTCGTCAGCCGCAATTCCGGCAAACCAACCTTCTCAGCTAATCCCAGCCAAATTTCAGGGAATAAGACCCCCTCCATATCCAGACATGTGATGACCGGTTGAGCCAATTCAATCCTCCCCTAATGTTTCAGTGATCGGCATTTTGGACAAAACAATAAAAATTCTCGGTGATCATAAAAGAATTCCGGTCTGCGTCACAACTCTCAGAAAAAATTTACTGAGATGGGTACGAGCGTTACCACAGATCGATAAGATCGTGAGGAGTCTCACAATAAAAGTCAGGTTGCAGCGCAGCGACTCGTTCGCGGTTGCCATAGCCATAACCCACGGCACAGGCTCGAATGCCAGCAGCTTGAGCCGCCCGAACATCATTAGTGCTGTCGCCAATCATGACGGTATGCTTGATATCGGCTCCCAGTACGGCAAGGGCTCGCTTTAGCATCACGGGTTCAGGCTTCAGCTCAGCCGTATCTCGTGGAGCTTCCACATGCTGAAACAGATCACGAGCCTGCAAGCCATCGACGATAGCCAGGGTATATTCAAGTGATTTGTTGGTCACGATCACTTTCCTGCGATCCTTATAATGCTGAAGCACCTCCCAAATCCCCGGATACCATCTCGTGGTTTGGACACAGTGCTCCAAGTAATGACCTCGAAACACCTCTAAGGCTTTATCATACTGATCGGGATTGTCTTCTCCCACAGAAAGTCGAAGCAGGCGTTTCACGCCATCTCCCACAAAACTAAATATCTCCTCGACAGAACGAAGAGGTAATCCCAAATCTCCAAGCGTAAGATTCACTGCTGTCGCAATGTCTACCTTGGAATCAATTAAGGTGCCATCAAAATCAAAAAGTAACACCTCTGCGCGCCATTTTGTCATTGCTGAAGATCTTCCCTATTTCGCTTTCAGTTGTTGATGTAACGAGGCAAACAAAGCCTTTCGTGTTTCCTCAGTTTCACTCAATTCCGTCCAACGCACAAAATCCATCAAGCGTTGTCGGCCTACATGAGGGGGGAGGTGGGGGTGAACAATTTGCCATCGGTCATAGACGGCTTTGATATGAAACATATACGACGCCTGATGAGGATCAAGTACAAACGTCACGCTTTCCCAATGCATCGTTCCGATTACATCAAACACCACAGGAATTTTGGCCTCAAGGCCACTCACAATGTCCCATTTGGTCACATCCTGCTCAATGTGAAAATTCGAAATGACGACCACTTGCCCCCACGCCACGTCTTCCTTCCACTCTACATAGGGTGCAACCACTTGCCAGGAAGAGGTCTCAAGCCTGGCCCCTTTTTTATCCAACGACAAATACTTGTCTAATGTTTTTGTGGGATCTTCAGTAATGTATCGATTGAAGGCGTTTAAAGAAGTCGCACTCCCGACTACCATTCCTAGGGCAATTGATAGAATAATCTTGATCACCCCTGATACACCCTTCATCATCACCCCAAATATACCCTAACAAGACAACCAACACAGGAGAGCAACAGCAAGGAAGGAGCCGCTTTTACCCTTTAAAAAGGATCACCAGAATAATCCCAAGCAGCAGCCAGAGAGGTATGGACAACATGAGACCCCAGGCCAGACCTTGTGCAGTTTTAAGCCGGCCTTTCAAGGTTTGTTTTTCCAATGCTTTTGAAATGCGTAGCTTTACATCTTCTAAATGGAACGGCTTGGTAATGTAATCATCCGCCCCACGATTGATGGCTTCCACCGCCGTACCTATTGAGGGATGGCCCGTAATCATCAGAAAGATCACTTCACTGTTTTTTATCTCACGAATGCGCCGTAACAACTCCATGCCATCCATATTGGGCATAATTAAATCGGCCATCACCACATCAAAATCACCCTTCCCATATTCGGTCAAAGCAGCCTCACCATTATCAACTGCCACCACAACATACCCAAGAGAGAGTAAGAATTCTGACAGCGCTTCCCGGACCCCAGTATCATCGTCCACAACTAAGATACGTTCAGCCATGAGGGTTTACCTTTCTTGGAAATTCCCTGAGACTCCCCACTGGTCACACCTTGTTCCTTAAAAAGTAGGAAAATCAACCACCACCACATCCGGTGGGAGCGTAAACTTTAGCAAGCTATCAGAAAGTCCTTGATTCGCTTGAAGATGATCAAAACGCACTCGTGAAATATTCCCGCTCGATTCAAAGATCGTGATGGTCTGGATGAGATATGAATCAGGATATAAGTGCAATTCGATTTTTTTGATCGTTGGGGCTGTCTCACCATCCGGCTTAGGGATTAAGGTCAAATCCGACAATTTTTTAGAATGGTTGGAAGCGTCCGGTGACTCGACCACCGTGAATTGTTGGGAAAGCTTGCCCACACCCAGAAGGAGGGCTAACGGACCTTTGGACGCCGCGATTTGTGTCAACGTGCCTTTCACGACTTGTTGATGCTCAGGCACATACATCATCACGGCATCGCCATCCACATAAATATGCTCTTTCGACGGTTCAAGATAATCCCAGCGTAAAAGACCGGGCTTTTTCAAATAAAACTTCCCTGTCGATTGAAAGCCTGTTTCAAATCCTTCGATAATCGTTTCTTGGGTGAACTCCCCTTGTAAATCCTGAGTCTTGGCATAGCGATCATCAACCCGACCAACCACATCATCAACATTAGAGGCAAAAGCCATGACCCCATAAGACAGGAAAAAGCAGGCTGCAAGAACACTGAGTCTCAACACCTTTAGTCCCTTCATACAATCTCTGCCGTGGCCGTCCCTCGGGCCAGCACTTCCCGTCGCCCATCACGCCCTGGCGCACTCACAAGGCCCTCTTCTTCCATTTGCTCAATCATACGAGCCGCACGAGGGTACCCCACCCGAAGGCGACGCTGAATAAAGGAAGCTGAGGCTTGCCCCGTCGTCATGATTAATTCTCGAGCTCGTTCATAGGTTTCATCTTCAGCTTGATCTTCGGTAGATGAGTCTTGCACCGAGGCCAAAGCAGTTTGATCGTAGACCGGAGACGCCTGTGCTTTCACCCACTCCACCACATTCCGGACTTCATCATCTGACACGTATGGCCCGTGCAACCGAACAAGGCGCCCTGTCCCTGAGGCTAAAAACAGCATATCACCTCTCCCCAATAAACTCTCGGCACCATTGGCATCTAAAATTGTCCGCGAATCAGTTTTCGAGGACACTTGATACGCAATGCGCGCAGGGAAATTGGCCTTGATGATTCCGGTCACCACATCCACGGAAGGCCGCTGCGTCGCTAAAATGAGATGGATCCCTGAGGCCCTCGCCATTTGCGCCAGTCGGGCAATGCGATCCTCAATATCTTTCGGGGCCACCATCATCAGGTCCGCAAACTCATCGATCACCACCACGATATAGGGTAACGTCGTACGTTCCTCAATAGGGGTCTCTAAATCAGGAGCCTCATCGACCTCCATCGACTGCCCTTTGGTCAACTTCATTTTTTTTCTGTGACTGGTGGAGCCGGATTCTTGAAGCTCGACCACTTTTCGATTATAGGCATCAATATTCCGAACACCTAATTCGGCCAGCACCCGGTAACGCCGTTCCATTTCTTGCACCACCCAGCTCAGGCCTCGGGCAGCTTCTTTCGGATTCGTAATCACAGGCCGGATGAGATGGGGTATCCCGTCATACACCTGTAACTCCAACACTTTAGGATCAACTAAAAGGAGCTTCACTTCATCGGGATGGGCCGTGAACAATATATTTAAGAGCAGGCAATTTAACCCCACACTTTTGCCGGAGCCGGTTGCGCCAGCTACCAACAGATGAGGCATTGTGCGCAAATCGGTGACAACAGGCCGACCATAAATATCCTTCCCCAGAGCAAGTGCCAATTTTGACCGCGCCTTAACAAACGCTTCCGAAGTCAACATATCTTTTAAGCCGACCGTTTCCCGCTGAGGATTGGGCACTTCAATGCCCACCGTCGATTTGTTAGGCAGAGGCGCCACAACCCGCACCTTCAACGCCTTCAGGGCCATCGCCAAATCATCCGCCAAGGTCACAATTCGCGCGACTTTAATGCCTGGTCCTGGTGCAAATTCATACATCGTAATCACCGGCCCGGGATGCACATCAGTCACGCTTCCCTCAATCCCAAAGCTGGCCAGGGTCTGCACTAGAATGTCGGATTGAGATTTCAACACCGAATCGGTCTGATGCGCAGCCCGAGCCGCATGTGTATCCAGGAGATCTGCGGGAGAAGGCATTTGATAAGCTTCCCCGACAGTTTTTCGCACTAGATAGTCATGATCTGTTTGGTCAGTCAAAGCCAGACGTGGCTCGGCACCGAGCAGAATGGGGTTCGTCTCAGGTGGTATCTTTGACCCTTTGGACGATTCCAGAATGGAACCTAACCCCAAACTCCCAATTCCTCCCCGTGCTGCTAACTCTCGATTAATACGAATCGATTTATTCTTTTTGGGTTCGGCATCTTGCGCCCACCATTCACGCTCTTTCATGGCCAGGAGAGATGAAGCCACGCGTTCCCAAATTCCTCCCCCAAGCGCAATTGTCCCACGAGCCATTTGACCAAGAGACACAGGCACCAACAACAAAAAGGCCACCAATAACATGGCGCCCAAAATAATCATGGCGCCAGTCGCGGCAAAATAGGTTCCTAAGACTTCCGAAAGTCCCTGGCCCACCAACCCACCAGTATTGAGTCCAAAAGTATCAGCTGAAACAAGAGGAAGCACCTGCAAATGTAGCAACGCGCTCACGGACAAGATGGCCAATAACGAACCCAACAATCCAACCAGGCTCACATGCAGTCGTTCCGACCACAGCACCGTCAGCCCAAACCCCACAAAAAGCAACGGGAGCACAAAGGAGCCCCCACCCACCATCTTCAACAATGAAAACGCGAGCGTCGAACCCACAAGACCCACGGCATTATCTGGAACCAGTTGCGATGAAGAATGGGGGAAAAAGAGAACGGGGTCGGTTGGGGAGAAAGTCAAAAGGCTCAGCAACCACAAAATTCCAACCGTGGCCAGAAAAACCCCTGCAATTTGAACGGTTACCGAAGAAGCTTCTTGAGTTGGCTTTTTCTTTTTGTCTTCTTTCTTACTCGGGAAAATACTCATACAAAAAATCGTACCATAAGGGTTTCTATCGAGCAATCAACCCTTACGCAATTCCTACAAGTATTCGCAAGAATAATAGATATTTTAAGGAACAGGAGTTACAAGGAAGGCATCGAACTGCTCAATATTCGAAACTCCTGGATGGAAAGAGTTTCGGCGCGACGGGTGAGGGAGATGCCAGTATCCTGTTGAGCCTGTTGCAAGGAACTATCCGAGATGCCCGATGCCCGTAACGCATTCATAAGAGTTTTGCGGCGTTGGCCAAAAGCGGCACGGACAATTCGTTGGAAATGGGCCAGGTCTTCTGGTTGCTCCTTCCGATCCTGATGAATATCCAATCGCACCACGCCGGAATCCACATCTGGCACCGGACGGAAACATTTTCTGGAGACTTTAAACCCGAACCTCACCTCGGCCAGATGCTGCACCATCACAGACAACACTCCATAGTCTTTTGTACTCGGCTTCGCCACCAATCGTTTGGCCACTTCCAGTTGGAGCATCAACACCATTCGACTTATGTGTTGTTGTGCCTCTAATAACCGAAACATGATGGGCGTTGAAATATTATAAGGCAGATTGGCCACCACTACGGTAGACGGTTCTAGCTGGTCGAAGGGATATTTGAGGGCGTCCCGTTCCTGGACATTGAGATTGTCGTGCCCAGCCAATTCAGTCTTCAAAAATTCCACCATCCGAGGATCCACCTCCAAGGCCAGCACCTGCTT
>Ga0224497_10002318_pt1 | contig 11394 bp, 8 predicted proteins | sample SF_Jul11_sed_USG_4_FD_167970 | JGI IMG/M metagenome (GOLD analysis project Ga0224497, IMG submission 167970) | Sediment microbial communities from San Francisco Bay, California, United States - SF_Jul11_sed_USGS_13 | ecosystem: Environmental > Aquatic > Marine > Sediment | place: USA: California...
CAAGATAGCGATAGAAATAACCTCTGTATATTGTCCTTTAGTACGAGTGTTGTCTTCGAGAGCCGTTCTCATCTGACTAGTACATTTGTATTACTCGGGTCATTCCATTGATCTATATCAGTACTCTACTGCTTCTAATGCTGTATGTGTCGAAAGGACTAGCCAGCTATAAAAATGATTCAGGCTGGAATAATTAGGGAACCTCTGATTAATTCCTTTATCGTCATCCCGGCGCATGCCGGGATCCATGCTATTCAATACATTGGATGCCGGCCTTCGCCGGCATGACGAATAAATCAGAGCTTCCTTAGAATTTACGGAGGGACATTTTTTAGAACGACCCATACAGGAAGTTTGTTAGTTGCTGTATTGATGGCCTTTATTATCACAGATAAGGAACGGCCCCCGAAGGGGCCGAAATCAGGTATCAGATAAGAAATTACTTTGCTTTTTTATTTACTTTGAAACCACCCGACAGTGATTTCATAAATGCAACAATTGCATCCTCTTCCTCGTCAGTTAATCCAGGATTGCCTAGCTTATCAGTGTTGACGTTTTCCGAAACTTCCGGCGCAGGCCAGCAGTCCATCCTCAGCGCGTCCTTTTCAGTAGTAAATGGGTCTGGACACTGATCTTTTACATCCCTTGTGTTATAGAAGTGTACTATGCTTTTCAAGGTCTTGAAGTAGCCGCCTTTTAGCGAATTCTTATTTTAGAATCAGTCCCCTGGTCCGTTGTCGGCCAAGAAAAGACCTTCCCTGGTTTTTCTTGAAGGTCTCAGTTACCACAATATCGGGCATACAGCCAGGGCCATATTTCATACATTTCCCGATACGTTGTCATTCCTCATACTATCGCTCTATTGGTTTTCTGCGAACTGTATCTAAACAATCAATAGTGAATATTCGTGGCTGGAATTCATGCTGAGTTGTCCATGCTTCTGACCTCTATCCAGCTATTTAAGCTGAACGGGAACCACGAAAAGATGTCATAGCTGTTTTTCATTCTGATAGGGCCGTGAAATCTTTAGTACCAGCAATGTCAATGCAGGTAAGAACGTTAGACTAACCATAGCGGTGCCAAGCAGGCCGAACATAACGATTACGCCCACGCCCCTGTAAAGCTCTGTACCTTCACCAGCCAAAAACACCAGCGGTGCAAGACCGAATACGGTGGTGAGTGTCGACATGGCAATCGGTCGCAACCGGGCGTCGACTGCATGGCGCACGGCGTCCATAGCATCCATGCCCCTATCGCGCATATTGATCATAGCCTGGTGAACGATCAGGATTGGATTATTGACTACAGTGCCCATGAGGATCAGGAAACCTAGCATCGCGATCATGTCAAAGGACAAGTGCAGTTGGTTCATGCCGATCAGCGGCAGCCATGCACCACCAAGATTAAACAACCAAAGGCCGAAGATGCCGCCGGCAACGCCGAGTGGGATCGTGGTCATGATCAGCAGCGGATAGCCCCAGTGGGTGAAGATAGCGACCAGCAGCAGGTAGATGATGACAATGGCGACAACATAGTTCGCGGCCAGGGCATCACGCGTGGCCTGCAGCTGGTCGCTGGCGCCGGAGATGGTCATATTGATACTGCTAGGCACGGCGCCGGTCTCGCGCAGGTAGTCCACCACGTCTCGTCTGACGATCTCGACGCCGGTTTCGAGCGCTACTCTGTCCGGCGGGATGATGTTGAGTGTGACAGTGCGCAGGCTGTTGAGGCGGCGGATGATGTTAGTGTCCACGGTTTCCTCGATGCGGGCGATGGAGCTAAGCGGCACCACGGTGCCGATCGGGGTGTACACAGAAATCTGGTTGAGGCTATCGAGCGAAGCGTTGCGGCCTGCCTTGCTGTACAGGTAAATGTCAACCTTGTCGTCGTCCAGGTAGAACTCATCAACGAAAGCACCATCAGCGAGTGCAGCGATGGTGTAGCCGAAGTCCTGCGTAGTCATGCCAACTTCGCTGGCGCGTGCCCATTTCGGCCGGACCTCGACCAGCGGCTGTGATAGCGACAGGGTGGACGGATCGGCTCGCAGGCGCGGCGAATCGAACACTTCCCCGGCACGTCGGTAGGCTGCCAGCGCTGCATCGTAAATGTCCGACAGGTTGGGCCCGGAGATATCGAGGTTGACACTACGCGTACCGCCGGAGTTGCTAGTGATGATAGAACCGCGCGTGACGAAACCGCGCATAGCCGGGTACTCGCTGTATTTCTTCTGCAATGCCGCCATGAGCGGCTTGATATGCGCCGGATCCTTCGGTTGCGAGATGATACGGATGCTGCTCGCTTCGATGCTCATATTGATGTATTTCAGCGCCGGCACATGGATCTCGCCTTTGTCGAACTGTTCCGATTCATGTTGCGTGAACGGCAAGAGATACTCCTGTAGTTCGTTGCCGATCCTAACCATCGTCTCGAGGTTATAGCCGGGCGGTGAGGTCAGCGAGGCGAAGGTCTTCGGTTCTTCGCCTTCGGGCAGGTACTCCGCTGGCGGCGTGAGAAAGACGAAGATGCCGGTGCTGAGCAGTGCGACGCCTGCGATGATTGTGCCGCGTCTGCCGGGGCTCCCGATAAGCCAGTGGATGCGGTCGATCACACGTTGGTGCAGGTCATGCGTCTGCCCATCGGCATGCAGGTTGTCGGTGGAGAACTCCAGGTGTGCGGTGGCGGTGGGTATCACGGCGATGGCGACCAGCATCGAGGTCAGGATGGAAGCCGATATCGCGATCGCGATATCAGAGTAGAGCTGGCCGGCTTCTTCCTGAATGAACAGGATGGGCACGAAGACCAATACCGTGGTCAGCGTGGATGCAAGCACTGCGGGCCACACCAGCTGCACGCCGACCACAGCCGCGCGCAGGCGATCAAGGCCCTTTCGGCGCTGGTGCTCGATGCTCTCCAGCACCACGATGCCATTGTCCAGCGTCATGCCGATCGCGAAGGCAATACCGGCGAGCGAGATCACGTTGATGGTGCGGCCGGCGATCAGCAGACCGATAAAGCCGGCGATGGTACAGACCGGGATGCCCATCACGCCGACGAGTGTGGCCCGGCCCGAGCGCAGGAACAGGAACATGACCAGACTGGCAAGTATTGCGCCGAGGCTGAGATTGATCCAGACATTCTGCACCGAGGCTTGTACATAGCCGACATCATCAGCAATCAGGCGCATGAACATGCCGGCCGGCTCGAGAATGTCGTTGTTGATTTGTTCCATCTCGAACATCAGTTTTTCTTTGATGTCGATTACGTTGGAACCCGCCTGGCGCCGTACCGACAGCCCGATAACCGGGTCTCCGTCTGTGTAGGAAATACGGCTCAGTTCATGGTGATCGAGCCTGACCTCGGCTACGTCACCGAGGCGGATCAGCGAGTCGCCGCGCCGCACCAGGATCAGGTCGCGCAACTCCTGCAGGTTCTTGAAACGGCCCACGGTGCGCAACAGGTAGCGGCGCTTGCCGGACTCGATCTCACCGCCGGAGATGTCACGGTTGCGCTCGTTGATCGCCCGGCGTACGTCCTGGATGCTGATGTCGCGCTCGGACAGACGCTCGGGCTCAAGCAGCACCTGCACCTGGCGCTCGGCGCCGCCGTAGACATTCACCAGCGACACGCCGGGCACGGTTTCCATGTGTGTACGCACGTGGTCGTCGATGAAGTCCTGCATCAGGACCATGTCGAGCTTGCGCGGGTTACCGGGTAGCGGCGCGACACGGAAGTACATAAAGGAGTTGGCTGAGAACGAGGTCGCATAGATGCGTGGTTCGTCCACGTTGATAGGGTATGATGGCACCTGAGACAGCGCGTTGTTGACGTTGATAAGGGTCTCGTTCAGGTTAATTCCAAACGGGAACTCAAGCTCGATCGATGCGCGGCCGAAGGACGAGGAGGAGATGATACGCTGCAGGCCGGGTATGCTGCGCAGGTATTCTTCCTGCTCGATCACGATTTCCTTTTCGATGTCCTGCGGCGTTGCACCGGGCCATGAGGTGCGTACGGTGATGGTACGCACTTCGAGATCGGGGATCATCTGCACCGGGATGCGCAGTGCGGCCATCACACCGAGTACGCTGACGATCAAGATAATGACCGTCATCAGGGTGCCACGTTTTACGATGGCCTCAAACATGATCCAAGGGATCCTTTATTCACTGCGTTGGATACGCACCTGCTGGCCTTCCTGAAGGGACTCATTACCGCGTACGACGATGACATCGTCCGCCTGGATACCCTCACGGATATGGATCAGGCCGTTGAAACTGTGCCCGGTGATGACACGTCTTTCGGAGACGGTCGGTGGCTTGCTGTCCCGGTTGATCACCCATACGGTGACGCGGCCGTCAGGGTAGCGCAGGATCGCATCGCGCGAAAGCACAACGCCCCGACGGCCGGTCGACAGGTTGAGCTTGCCATGTACGGACATTCCCGGTGTCAGGCGTGCATCACCGGCATCTATCCCGACGTGTATAAGAAAGGTGCGTGAACTCGCATCACTGACAGGGACCACGGCATCGATGGTGCCGTCGATTTCGCGGTCGGGCATGGCGTCTAGTGTGACACTGATCGCGCTTTGCGAGTTGATGCGGGGGAAAAACTCCTGCGGCACGCGGAATTCGATACGCAGGTCGTCGATTGCCACGAGGGTAACCACCGGCCTGCCGGGTTCGATCCATTCACCGGCTTCGGTCATGCGTTCACTGATCACACCGCTAAACGGCGCCTGTATCGTATGGCGAGCCACGAGCGCCTGCTGACGACGCTCCTCGGCATTTTTCTGCTTGAGCTTGGCCTCATCGATTTCCACTTCGGCTACGAGCAATCGCAACTGGTTTTCGGAGATGTTGTTCTGTTCGCGTAGACGTTTCGCGTCCTGGTAGCGGCGCTTCGAATCGGCGAGTTCGGCCCTAGCCTGTTGGGTTGAAGCCAGCAGCGCCTCCAGCGTGAGCTGTTCAATCTCGCGGTCGAGTTCCACTAGCGCAGTGCCGCTTTCGATACGATCGCCGACCTCGACATTCACTGCCTCGACCTGGCCGCTTGTCTCGGCCGAAACCTTTGCTACCCGTGCCGAGGTGATAGTACCGGTCAACGGCACCTGTTGGATCACTGTATCGGTCTGCGCGGTACTTACCACGACTAGCGGTGAGAGGTCGGCTGCAGCGAGTAAAGTGACAGGTGACAGAATGATCAATGCGGTTGCGGACAAAGCAAAAGCCAGTCGATTCAGGCACCTGGCAGCATACTGCATTTCCGTGCGGACCGGCGTACCAATACGGTACGCAGCCCAGATGAACCCAAGCATGAATCGCAAGACCTTACTGGTTACCCCACTTATATTGTACAGGTAAAAACGACCTGGCGGTGGTAAACATGGCCGGGAAATACTGCCTGTAACCGCTAGGTTTCATTTAATGCGCCTTACGCTGCAGAGAAGTAAAATTTACCAGACTTTGGTGACTACTGCGATGATTGAGATTGTCTTCCAGTTGCAGATCTTCACGGGACAAATGGGAGCGACCAGTCGAAGTGGGCTTATGCTGGTGTGAGGAGACCAAATGACATTCACGGGTCGCTGACAACAAGAGGCCAGCTGAACAGGAACGTTCACTACCTTCCTGACTTACAGAGAAAAATTATCTGCATCTTGGTTGGATCGTTAGTCGTCGTTAAGCAGGTGTTTATAGTTAGTAGGGACGAAACGACCGATTCAGTCAATTCAAGACATAGCCCCACTACAAGACCCCAGCCACTAGGGCGCGAGGTTATGGGCCTGTAGGTAAGCGTGTGATTCCTTGATCTGCAGGCGAGCGATTTCGGCGTCGCCAAAAGGCACAATCTCAATGAAGTCGTGGACGTCACCCGCACTCATGCCGCGCACTTTCAGCGCGAGTTCGCTCATCCTGATCTTGATGATGCCGCCAACCGACAGGCTGCGTGCCCGCTCGACGAGCTGTTTATGTGTCGTGTACTCGTCTTTGGCGAAGAACGCCACTTCATTGCCACGCAGCACAAGCACGATCGAGCCTTCCAGCGGATCAGCACCGGTCATGTTACTCAGGTGGCTGGCGCGCGCCAGCGCATTGTCTACGGCCTCAGGCGTATCAACCGCTACATCATAGACGACCCGGAGGGGCAGCATGTCATCGGACAAGGCCATACCGCCGTGGCAGAGGCAGATCAGGGTAAGTATGAGTGGGCCTACAAATTGATTTCGAATCTCGGTGGTCATGGTATACCTCCTTTACGGAAGTCGCTTCTCGGCGCAAATGGTATGTGAATAACAAGCAGCGCCCTGTAGCTACCCGTAACAGATGTAGAAACAAACATAATGTATTATATGTGTAGCATCTCCCGGATAATTTGCAAAAGCGTGCAGGAAATCATGAGGCGGATGCGCAAACCACTCACTACTCGAACTTTAATACCCGTGTCAGCTGCTGTACCCAGGATATCATCGCTAAGCCAGCTGTGGCGAGATGGGTTTACCGACAGGTTGCAAACGACCGTAATGGGGCTGCAATTGTCGTTAATTGATTGTTATATAAGTGCTGTCTAAAGTACTGAATCCGGCCAGAAGCCGCTATTCGTGCATGGTTAATGTTCTCTGGCCGTTTCTTTCCTGCCTCTACTTCTTCCGTTCTACTACCCATTCACAATGTGGGTCGCCATGGAGCATGTTCTTGGTAAGTTTGAACGTAAAATCTGGGTTCATACTTTCGACAGCCCCATTACCCCATCTTTGATGCCCTACGCCGCAGGTATCGAAGTCAAGGCCTTAGAAATTGCAATGTATGCGCCGGTCAATCCTTTCGTTGCAATCTCCCATCTCGTCTTCTCAGGAATCGTTTCTATTGTGTTAGTCATCGAGACAATCTCCTAATCTGGATTTCCTTTATATTGTGCCTCTACTACGGCAGGAACCGGCCAGGAACGAGCATATCCGTCGTTAACAATTTTGCACCAGACGCAGCCGTGCTTGGTCATTGCCTGTCATAGCCACCGTTAAATATTGGAACGGTTGTTGCCAGTATAGACACTCAGCAAACGCGGTGGGGCACTGTGCCTAGGAATGTTTTACCAAGCGGCCAAAGTCGATTCGAGAGGCGGCTTTGGCTCTTTCGCTGCCGCCTACTAGTTGATATATAAGCAGCTGCTAAACGTGCGAGAAGGGTCGACTCCCGCTGTTTAAGGTATCGACCAGCCTTGCTGCGCTTCTATAGCTGGCTGCCGACGTCCTGCCTTTATGAAATCCGTCATGGGATCTTGCAGCGTATCGGCAGCAGGCAGTGGCGGGCGACCAGATAGCGCCCGGATCGAGAGGATTCAGCGGGAGGGGTGCTGGTGAGACGGGCAGCTCCCGGGTAAATTCTCGCGGAATATGTGGGTTATGCTTCCTATACACAACCCCATTCACGGGTAATTCGCATTAGAGTTGACCGATATCAAATCCAGGATAATTTAGAATGAGTATAATTCAAGTTGAGGCAATGCGCTTAAGAGTATCAGGGGGGTTTCCTCTTGCTAAAACAGAGATCGGCTTGGTATTTCAGCTCCCTCTGATAACAACTGTGCCATAGCACAGAACCTGTAAAGCATAGAACAATGTAAGGAGGCTACCATGAAGAATCTGTTCTTGATTGCGGTATTCGCGCTGGTATCCCATGTAACGGTTTCGGCACAAGCCCTCACGCCCATCGAGGAACTTGGCAAGAACATCTTCTTCGACAGACTCTCGGCAGGACCGCCGCGGCAAGCCTGTGCAAGCTGTCACCATCCTTCCGCGGGTTGGACCGGAGGGATCGCGGGGATCAATATTCACGGAGCGGTGTACCCGGGCGCTGAGCCGCGGGCCTTCGGTAACCGCAAGCCGCCCAGCAGCGCGTATGCGACATTCAGTCCAAATTTTTATTTCGATTCGGATACCGGGGAATTTATTGGTGGTAACCTGTGGGACGGTCGCGCGACAGGCTGGCTGCGAGGGAGTCCGACCGCGGATCAGGCACTGGGTCCCTTTGCGGCTGACGTCGAGCAAAATATAAGTCTGCAGAAGGTCTGCATGAAGATCCAGGCCTCGAAGTATGCAATGCTGTTCGAGCAGGTTTGGGGGCCGGGATCACTGGACTGCACTGATTCTGGTTACCTTTACACCGGGGACAGGATTGCTTGGTCTATTGCCGCATATGAGGCATCGGCGGAAGTCATTCCCTTCAGCTCGAGATTCGATGACTACTGGAGAGTATGTCTGAATGCGGGTAACGATGCGGAGGCCTGCGGGAAGGCCGAGGGTGACAAGGCAGTTCTCGATCCAGACAACCTGCTTACGGAGCAGGAGTTCGAGGGCCTTGTCCAGTTTGGCGAGTACTGCTCGGCTTGTCACGTGAGCCACGAACCCGGGCCGGACGGTTTGCCACCGGTCTTCTCATCTCACGAATTCGACAATATCGGCGTGCCGCGAAATCCCGAAAATCCCGTCTATGAATACGATCCCGGCTTTGTAGATCTCGGGCTTGGGGGGTTCCTGGATACTGCTGATGAGTGGGCTCACCTCGCTCGCCTCAATGACGGAAAGATGAAGATTCCCACGGTACGCAATGTTGCGGCGGGACTAGGAGAAGGTTTCACCCGTTCCTACATGCACAACGGTGTATTCAAGAGCCTGGAGCAAGTCGTGCATTTCTACAATACACGTGATGTGCCGGAAGCGGGATGGCCGCCGCCTGAAGTGGAGGCAAATGTCAACAGAGAACTTTTTGAAGGAGTACCGCTAGGTGACCTCCAGTTGCCTGCTGAGGACGAAGCGGCGATCGTCGCATTCTTGGCAACACTCACGGATCGTGTGGCACCGGGGAAACCGATCGGTGTTATCGCTCCGCGTGCAGTCCCCCGATGATTTGACTGTGTTGTCAGGGGACATGGCGGGACGCGACCATTGGGTCGTGTCCCGCGCATGTGATGTCATTCCAGCGTATCAGAGCTTACTCCTGATAAACTGGGTCAGGTTGAACTTCCCCCGGTTTAACGGACACCCGGAAAGGGGCTACCAGTTGAAGACGCCATACCGCGACGGCACCATGCATGTGGTGTTCGAGCTGCTGGATTTCATGGCGCGGCTGGCAGCGCTTGTGCCGCGGCCGCAGGTGAATCTGACCCGCTACCAGAGGGTGTTCGTTGCGTTAACCCGGTTATCGGTTTATATGGCGAAGCGACAATACCGCAGTCGAAAATAAAGGAGACACTCATCAGCCAACACTTTTCACCCGAATGATTTAATCATCTACTGTGAATGTCGTTTATAGATCAATGTCTGCAGATCTGCATCCAGCCCCTAAACAACAACTATCAGCACAATTCCTGAACTTTAAGCGAAATTTCTGTACTTCCATGTTGGGTCGTCTCCTGCTTTTTATAGAAATCTTATTTAGAATCAGTCTGTAGGTCGCATTCAGGGCCAATACTTGCCGTCATTATCATTTATGAAATATCTACTCATCTAAACGAATGCCTGATAATTCTCGACTTTATAAAAAAACCCGCAAGGCGTGCTTAAATCTCTTTCAATATACAAACCAGTAGGCTGCCATAGTCAGCCAACTGATAACGAGCAAAGCCAAGGGTAACCTGTATTGTCTATAGACGATCTTCTCCTGAGCCTCAATTTCGCACATATCAGGTGACACGAGTTCCCGCTTGACCTTCTTGAGATTCTTGTCTAATTCTCTGGCCTTGGCATTTTGCCGCTTCTTGAATTGCTCGATACCTTTTTGAATCACTTGCGCAATTAGCTTTGTCTGTTCTTTGTGCCGACCGGGTCGTTGTATGCCGCGTGCAATTCACATGGCATCGTCTTGGGTTGCTTGTGATTGGTGGTGCTTTTGGGAGTGCTTGCCCATGAGTTATTCCAATTCGGTAATAAATGACCATCAGCCCATCGTTAATCCAGTGCAGCAACGGCTTGGCAATTTCGAAATTACCGATCCTTAATTCAGCCGGGGTGCCAAGCAATGCGTCATAGAGATGCTCCGCTGCCGAATTTTCAACCACCATTGCAAGCAATGCCGCGATCATGAGCAGGATGCCACTGGCGGATTCCAGGCGTAAAAAATGTTTTAAATTTGTCTTTCACAATCGGTGTCTTCCTTACTGTTTGGATGGGCGACAACTACTCAGTAGAGCCTGAGCGTCAGACAAAACCTATGGCTGCTGGATAGACAAGGCAATAAAGGGACATTCTGTTTTTTGTCAATACTCACCGAGCCGGGACAAACTGCAGATGATCTCCTTTCATGCCCATCTGCGTATAAAAAATTATAAAAACAGATAGATAGTGCAACTTGCCAAATGGTTGGCAGGTGATAGGGCGCTCTCCTTGACATGTACAATATCTATGCAATAATTATACACTCACTATCACTGTTGTAGGGCTCGGTAGCCAGGAGGTGCTGCCGGACCCGGGAGAATGATTATGCAACGCAGCATGCTGGCAAGTGCAGACTGTTTCCTCAAATGGAGATCGGCCGATGCCCTGCATACCGACAGACAGCATTTCGGCAAAATAGATTTCTGGCGCGATATCCTGCCGGGCGATCTGGGCGAGCTGCTTCAGGAATCCGGGCCAGGAAGCCGTGCCGAAGTCGATGTTGACCCGGGTGGGTCCCTACCCGAAGTGGATGCCGGCGCGGTTCACAGCGTCCCCAGGCAGGCAGTGAATTCGGCGTTGACCTCGCGACATATGCCGGGTCTCAAGGACGGCCGCTTCTACCCGCGCGGATTGCTGGCGAGCTGCGCGGGTCTCAGTGATATCTTCAGTCAGGACCTGCACCCGTTCCGGGTCAGCGGTATTCAGGACGAGGTCATCATGGCAGATCTGAATCACCCGCTGGCCGGTTATCCCGTCAAGGCAGGTGTCAGGATCGATCAGCTGCTGGGTGCCCGCGAGGAGCGCGGCGGCCACTGCAATGACATTGTGTCCGACATCGCGGAGATGGGGCCTGGCATGCAATGTCGGCCCGACAGCCGCAGCGTGAGCCTGATCCACCCGCGTGCCTTTGATCGCATGGACAGTTCGGATGACGCCGGGTTTTATCAGGCAACACGACTGGTGCATCACGTCGATTTGCAGGCACGTGCATTCATAAGCCAGATCTACAGCCGCTTCATTGCCCCCGAAATGCAGGTCCTGGACTTGATGAGCAGCTGGGTTTCGCATCTGGAGGGCGTGCCCGGGTCTGTCGAGGTCACCGGGCTGGGTATGAATCAGGCGGAGCTCGAGGCCAACCCGCGACTGGCCCGCTCCCTGCTGCATGACCTCAACAAACAGCCCTGCCTGCCCTTCGACGATGCCAGCTTTGACGCGGTTGTCTGCAGTGTGTCGGTGGAATACCTGGT
>Ga0224497_10002319_pt1 | contig 11393 bp, 11 predicted proteins | sample SF_Jul11_sed_USG_4_FD_167970 | JGI IMG/M metagenome (GOLD analysis project Ga0224497, IMG submission 167970) | Sediment microbial communities from San Francisco Bay, California, United States - SF_Jul11_sed_USGS_13 | ecosystem: Environmental > Aquatic > Marine > Sediment | place: USA...
TTTTTTTAATTTAGGATTGAAAAAATGCAGTTTGATAAATCTTGTAGTCATACAAAAAGAGAAATAGGGATTTACATTTACTTAATGAACCATAAACTGGATAGGTGGGATCTGAGAAATTAAAAAACATGAATTGGGTGAAGAAAAAATGTTTTTTCCAGTATTTCTTGGAGAGGGTAAAGATGATCATTCATTCCATTATTTCCTAAATTCAGATCACATTCCAATAAATCCACTTAACTTTTTAATCACTAACTTATTGGTATCAGCATCTATTTTTAGAATATGTCCATTTTTCCAATCAAGTTTTGATATATATTTTTCTGGAATTTCAATTTGATATGTTCCATCATTTTGTTTTATGAGTTTGGTGTTTTTGTCACATCTTGATAATATTAGATATTATCATACCTAAAAATTACCATATCAACATGACTACAAATTATTCAATTATTATGGAAAAACTAAATGAATGTTCATTTTTCTAAAAAGTAGTTTTTATTTCATGTTGATGTAATTAAACAAAGCAGCAATTAACAAAGAAAAACTGTAATTAAATTAAGTTAACCAAGAAATTAACCATGTTATTTTTAATTTCAATTAACTAGTCTAAAAAAAGATTCCATGGGTTCACGAGAATTTGAATTTTATTTTTGGGGTTTAAACAATGCTAGAATAAAATTCCATCAAGGGGATTATCTAATTAGTTTGATTCCATCACAAAATTAACAATAAAATTTTATTCTATGCCCAAAATTTGACCTTAAATCAGAATTCATATCTTGAAATTACTTGAACTATGATCTTTGACGCTAATTTTTTTATCGTCTAGCCCATTCTCTTTGTACTAATTTTGAGGCACTTGAAGGGGTAAAACAGGCAGGTTCTCCATTACTTGATTTGAAGATAAGCTCCAAGCCTTCATTGCATATAATTTCTTGAGGTTCTACAAGCCATCGCATTTGTTGTTTAGGAGGCAATACATAGTCTGAACCATATTTTGCCATTCTCTTATGCTTAAAAGATTCAGAAAACTGCTTTCCATAATTGGTGTAATCATTTATGGTTTTGAATTGTAGTGCAGCATTATGATATTGTATTCCTGCTTGATAGTGGTATTTTGTTGATTCTTGTAGTTTGCCAGATTTTTCTAGTTGGAATGCTGTATAATGATATTGCAATCCTGATTCTTGATAAAATTTTGCAGCATTTTGATTTTCTTCCAACAGAGAATATTCCAGTGCAGCATCATTATAATGACGAGCAGCTTGACGATGTGAATTGATTACAACATCAAATTCATTGAATGTTAATGCCAGCTCAGCAATCTTGTCTCCTTGTACAACTTGCATCTCTGCCAATTCAATAGAACCAGATTTGGCTATGCGTGTAACAGGAATGCCTTCAGGATCTTGAACTTCTACAATACCATTTACCCAAGGATGGATTGTACAAAAATATGTCACGATACCACTATCTTTCCAAAGAAATCGATAACTAAAAGAATCACCTGGTTCCAAGGGACCACTATTAAAAATTCCATCAGGGCCACTGCTATAGGTACCCGAAGTCACAGTATGGATAACTGAATCGTTATTTTCCCATCTAATTGTATCAAGTACAAGTATTTGCAAATCTGAAGGAATGAAATGAAAGGGATTTGTAGGATCTGATGCTCTTGGAGGAATAATTACTTTAAGTGCTTCTGCATGAACTGAATCAATTTCTAGTGAGAATAGAAAAAGAACACAAACAAACAAAGACACCACAATAACTTTCAAATCAACACCTTTCTAAAATAAAATTAGATAACCACCTAATTAACTCCATTTTTAAAAATCATATTTGAAAAATAGGTAAATTTCTAATCTAAATTTAATTTATTAGAATTTAATTCTAGAAATTTAATCAGAAGATTAAGTTTCTAATTGTAATTAATAACAAAACAAAGGTAATGCTAAGCACAAAGATGGAAATTAAACCAAATTCAGGAACAATATTTACAGAAATCCATGTAAGATCAACATCATGGTTACCTTCTTTTCCATCAGTTATTTGACTTGGAATTGTTATTGGAAATTTGATGATGGGTGAATTCGCAAGAAAATAAACTTAGTTTCTGACGTAGTTTGCATATTTTTTATTGTACATTTTAGTCTAAGATCCTCTAAGGTAAATGGGTCCACATATATTCACCCAGTTATTTGGGGATAATTTTGGGAGCAGATAAGTGTAAAAATTAATGTTTAATCAAGGTTTTTTTATTTCAAATTGCTTAGCAAGGTTTTTTTTCAAGATTTCCAATCATGTATTACCAAATACAACTAGAAGGGATTATTTTACTCCAAAGTCTATAATTGCACGAAATCCTCTGATTCTGTTTATGAAATGTTAAGAGTTATGGTGAAAGTGGATTTTTTTGTGATTCAGTTAGCTGAGCTTTCCAAACATCGGGCAGGTTTTGTACCCAGCCATTGTAGACATTTGGAATTGGCATAAGGCCCTGTCCACCCATTCTATGTAATGAGACTATTTCATCATCAGATATGATACCAACATCTGGGTTTAAGAGAATTCTTCCCACTATACTAAGACTATCCATATCAATTACGATTAGATCGTTAGCGAACTTGCTTGAGACATATGAGTAATAACCACCACCTGATTTTGCACCAAATTGTGCTCCGTGGCATCCTGGATCACATGGGAGAGTTGCTGCAATAAACCAGTTGTTTGGATCAGGATCTGATACATCAGTGATTGTGATATTTGCAGTTAGAGTGTTAGCAGTTACCATGTATTGTCCATCAGGACCAATTGGAGTCTGAATTGGTAGTGCTGCAACATCACCTGTTGCTACAGGACCCAAATCGATACCAAGAAGAGAACCAGGACCATCATTGATGCCTACAAGGACAACTGGGTTATAGGTACCAAGAAGATTAATGTCTCTAATGTGAGTTCCGTCATCCAAGTCAACAACACTGATTGTGCTGCTAAGCAAGTTTGCTACTGTACCAAACTCGTCATCAGGAGTCATTGCAGTTGCAATGGGGATTATTCCAGTAGCAGTTCTGGAATTAATTGTTTCAGTATCAAATCCATAGATTGTTGCATCATGTGTAAATGCGTTTGGTGTAATCATAGTTTGCCCATCAGAGCTAATCCATTGGGCGTGTGGATGTGTAGAGTCTAGGCCAAATCCTTGCGTTGCAATTATTCTATTTACTTCAGATGGTGAAGTTGTTGCTAATATCTCTACAACTCCTTCTTCTCCGTTTAGTGCAACAGTGATATCATCATTATTTGGCCTAGTCATTACGTGAGATGGTGACTCACCAACTTTTATTTGTGAAATTGGTGCTCCAGTTGCTCTATCAAATGTGGTGAGTTTGTTGCTAAACCACTCGGTTTGATAAATTACTGTTTGATCTTTATCGGTCCACATGTTGTGTGGATTGTTCTTGTCTCTCCTGGAGCTGCACCCTGGTCTGAAACCCCGTTGACAGACATTAGAGTTCCATCACTGGTAATTTCGTAATGAACTCCATGAACATGAAGACTTACTATGTTACTTGCAAAAGAGGAATTTTCAGGAATATTATTTGTCAGGGAGATATCTATTTCATCACCCTCATCAACTACAATGATTGGGCCGGGAATTGATGGATCACCACTATAATTTGATGTAAGATCAGTCTCTACTGACCCATGAGTTACAACGTGGCTTAGCATCTCGTAAGCCAATTGTCCATTTGAAAGAGGTACTGCCGACAATTTTATCACATGTGATTTTGATTCTGATGCTTCTGCAGAATCTAAAATTTTGTTAAATAATAAAGTTTGATTTTGTGAATCTATAGTAAACAATGTTAGGAAACCAAATAATGAAACAACACAAATTCCTGTTATCAAGAATTTTGTTTTTCCAAATAGCATTTTTTTTTTAGAATTTTGTGTTAAATACAAACATATTGTCTTAATTTCATTAAATCAGAGTTTCATAAATTATAAAAAAAGAAATTTCAATTAATTATTTTGCAAAATTTTGTCTGATGAATGTATTATTTTCAAAAAAAGAAAATTTTTGTAATAATTATTATCATTTATAATAATAAAAAGTTACAATTTCAGATTTTCCACAAAACTGAAAACCAGGTTTTCATCTTTTCATCTTTCTCAAAAAATAATTAAATCATCATACTTTCATAAGGTATGGGCCCACGGGGATTTGAACCCCGGATCTTCGCCGTGTAAGGGCGACGTCATAACCGATCTGGACTATGAGCCCAGAAACCTACCTTCTTAAAAACCATTTAAACTTTGAGACAAAAAACAATCTAAAAATTTGATCATATTTTTTTAAGATTATGATTGATTTAGAATTTTTTTCCAGTCCAATTGGATTGGGTCATGCAACAAGAGATATTGCTATTGCAGAAAAAATCAGAGATCACACATTCAAATTTGTATCAGGAAGTGGTGCAGCCAAAATTATTGAAAATTCAAAATTTAATGTTGAAAGCATTTACAATCCACCAAATTTCATTGTAGAGAATGGTTCCCTGAAAAATCCTGCCAGATGGCTGTGGAATTATTTTCAATATTACAAAGAATGTAAAAAAATTTCAAACAGAGTGATTCAGAATGATAATCCCAATCTAATTGTAAGTGATGAAGATTTTGCTTCACTCACTGTTGGGCAGGAGAAAAAAATACCTACAGTTCTAATTACAGATATTTTAGAAACTCATTTTGTAAAAGGGTTCAGTTCATTTATTGAAAAAAAGATGAATAAATCAATGCAAAGTATTATTCAAAAGTGTGACATGGTCATAATTCCAGAAACAGGTGATGATGAAGGAAACATAAAAAGAGTTGGGCCAATTGTGAGACAAACACAATCTACAAGAGAGGAATTACGAAATAAACTATCATTTGAAAAGAAAACAATTCTAATATCTATTGGTGGGACAGACGCAGGGTTATTTTTAATTGAAAAAACACTTAGTATTATTCCTAAATTAAAACAAGATGTAGATGTTGTCGTGGTTTCAGGACCATCAGTATCTAAAAAATTTGGAAAGAACATTAGAAATTTTGGATTTGTAGATAATCTTCATGAAGTAATTTTTGCATCTGATGTTCTAGTTTCACTTGCAGGTAAATCAACAATAGATGAGGCCAAAACATATGGTACTCCAAGCATATTCATTCCAATCAAAGGACATTTTGAACAAGAAGATAATGCGAGGAATGAAGGATACCTATTTGATGATATTTTTAAATTGGAAGAATTAATTACTAAAAAGTTAGAACAAAAAAGAATGCCATTAGAAACAAATGGTGCAACAGTAGCATCTGAATTAATCCAGAAGATGATTTGATAAATTTTTGATCCAATGCTTAATAGATGGCCAATAATTTTTTTAATTTATCATGACAAAATTAGTTGTAGCCAAGTTTGGAGGCAGTGCCATCGGTCCTAATGGAGAAACAATTCCTTTAATTATTGATCGAATTACTGATTTAAAAAAGAATTCAAAGATTCTTGCTGTATTTTCAGCACCACTTACAGTGTATAATGAGAAAAAGCGTTCTTTGACTGATGTTATTTTGGAGCAAGGAAAAAATGCTGAAAATGGTACAAAAGCAAATCTTGAACTTGTAAAATCAACATATGTGAAAATTTTGGAGATGGTTAACCCTGAAAACAAGAATGAATGTAAGAAAACAATTGATTTGTTCCTAGAAATGACCCAAACAGCATTAGATGAGGCATATGAAAAAAGGGAATTTGCAGATGAGATAAGAGCACGTTCTTTGGCATTCTCTGGAGAAATTTTGATGTCTCATGTAATGAATTACATTTTAAGAAGTAATAAAATGAAGAGTGAGGCAGTAAACTTTGATGATTGGCCAATCATTACGGATAATAATATAGAATCAACGAATTTTCTTGCAGTAAAATCTCATGAGAAATTAGGGAAAACAGAAAAACTAGTTGAGGAAAATGACATTGTTACAATTGGAGGATTTATTGGAAAAACAGTTGATGGAACAATCACAACTTTTGAGCGTGGCGGTTCTGATAGAACAGCTGCGGATTTGGGGATATTGTTCCATAAAAAATATGATACCAAAATAGATTTTGAGAAAGATAATTCTGTAGTGTCAGCTGATCCAAAAATTGTAGATAGTGAACTGACTGAAGTTGATCAGTTATCATACAATGAGGCAAGACTTGCAGGGATGTTTGGTATGAAAATTTTGGACCCTATTGCAATCAAGGAGATTGTTGAAAATGGAGTAGATATACCAATTGTTATCACTAATATGAGAAAACCATCAAAAACCACCACAATAAAAAGAAATACAGATAACAAAGATAATCATCCCATAAAAATTGTAACTGGAAAAGAAAACTGTGCGATTTTTAGAATAGAAACAACTAACGTTCAAAAATTGTTAACATCACTTGAAAAAGATAAGAGATATGGTGAATTCATAATTTTGTCTCCATTTACCAAAGATGGAGTAGAGTTTTCACGAATTCTCTTTCTTAACGGGGATTATGTGAAGAGAAATGAGAAATATTTTCTAGGGTTTGATTCTCTTGCAACAATAACATACAACAGAGGTGTTATTACATTAATTGGAGATGAAATGTGGCGAGTTCAACATGTTGCATCAAAAACGAGTGCAAAGATTGGTGAAGTTGGTCTTAATATATTGAATATGGATGCACAAGAAGAGACCTCAAGAATCATTATTGTAATTGATGATTCTAAAGGAAACATTAGAAAAGCTATTAATGCAGTACATCAAGAAAAATCAAAGATTAATTTTATTTAATTAAGTATTACAGGCGGTACTGATTTTCATCAGTAACGCCAACATGGGTTTGTTCTTGAGCCTTTATCTAGATTCAGCTCGGCGTTACCCAAAACACGCGATAATAATTGTTATTATTTCTAGTATTTAGAGCTGATCTATATAGATCTAATTACATTTGCTCAGCCAAATACCACAAAAAAATTCCCAAGCCAATTATTGCATACCACTTAAAGTTTTTTTTATTCATGAAAATGTTGGCTGAGGCCAATTCCTCATCTTTGTAGATTGTAAGCCTAATCTTTCTCATTTCAAAAGCTTGACCAATCAGACCTAGAATCAAAAGAGCAATTGCAGGAAATCCCAAAACCCACTCCATATTAAAATCTGTAACTTCATTGAATATTTAGTTTGTAGGTTTTCTTGCAATGATCATTTAAGATAATTCTTTAAATTGGTAAAGTTTTTTTGTCATTTATGCAAGAAGTTGGGAAAATTTGGATGAATGGAAAATTAGTACCATTCAAAGATGCCAAGGTACATGTTTTGACTCATGCATTGCATTATTCTACATCAATTTTCGAGGGAATAAGATGTTACAATACATCAAAGAGTTCGGCCATCTTTAGATTACCAGAACATGTTGATAGATTATTCAAATCGGCAAAATTGTATTCTATGAAGATGCAGTTTTCTAAAAAAGAAATTTCTGATGCAATTATCAAGACAGTAATTGCAAGTGGATTGAAGGAATGTTACATTAGACCTTTGGTTTATTATGGTTATGGAACAATGGGATTAACACCAACTCAAAATAAAGTAGATGTTTCTATCGCATGCTGGGAATGGAAGATGGGAGAATCAAAAGCAGGGAAATTTTCTGGAGCAAAGTGCAAGGTTTCAAGTTGGATTAAGATTGATTCAAGATCTCAGCCAATGCAGGCAAAGGCTGCATCAAATTATGCAAATGCAGCTTTAGCAAGAATGGAAGCACTTGATAATGGATATGATGAAGCAATTATGTTAAATAATCAGGGGAAAATTGCAGAAGGAAGTGCAGAAAATATCTTTATTGTAAAAGATGGTATAATTCAAACACCTCCACTTTCAGCTGGTGGATTAGAAGGAATTACCAGAGACAGTGTTATCCAAGTTATAGAACAGAATGGGGGATTTGTTATTGAAAGAGATCTTGAAAGAGATGATCTCTATTCGGCTGATGAGATATTCATGACAGGTACAGCAGCTGAGGTAAAATCTGTTACTCAAATTGATAAAGTCAAAATAGGAAGTGGAAAGATGGGGAAAATTACACAAGCATTGCAGAAATCATTTTCTGATGTAACTTTGGGCAAAGATGAAAGATTTTTGTCGTGGTTGACATTTGTCTAGATTACAAGAAGTTTTTTACCTCCAAATTTAACAGATTAACATGGAATCTTGTTCATCAGGTAATACGCAAGAGATTTGTTGGTTTTGTAGAAAGGGACGCCATGATGACTGTATGAAGGAAATTCCAACAGACGGAAGATCTGAAGGACCGCATGACTGTACCTTTGATACAAAGCTAATACCATGTAAATGCCAGCATTAAGCAATTAGTAAAAAATACTAGAGAATTAAGAAGTATATCATGAGTTATAAAAAGGAATTTTGGGACAAATATTCCTCTGAAAATGAGGTAAGGTATAATGAGGAATTTGCAAAATTTATAAGAGATCTGGCAATATCGCTTCGCTGTAATAGTGTCTTAGAGATAGGATGTGGAACTGGAATTGATTTAAGACTATTTCCTGAATCTTGTGAAATTTTTGGAGTGGATTTAAATGATTTAGCACTTGATATTGCGAGACAAAAACTACCTGCTGGCAAATTTAAAAAAGGAAACATTACAGAGTTACCATTTGAAGATTCTTCAGTAGACTTTGTTTTTACTCATCAGCTTTTAAATTATCTTGATGATCAAACATTGGAGAAGGGAGTTTCAGAAATGTATAGGGTTACTAGAAAATACATTATGAACTGTGAAAAGTTTGAAGAGTCTGAAAAACAAATTACTGAAAATCAAAAATATAGAAACATGAAGAAGCGATGGTTGGATTATAACGTAAAAATTATTAGTGATGTTGATATGCATGAAGAAATTGATCCTGATAAAACAAGGTTTACTTTGCTCAAGAAGATATAGAATGTTTTAAGAAAGATCTATATGCAGAATTGCAATTATATCAGTTATGACAAATTGGTGGAAAGGAATGCCAAAAGAGATTGAATTAGATTTAGAAAGTTTGTCAGAGTTAGATTCTTTGAAGTAATTGTTAAAAAAATTTAAAAAAGCGGGTCTAGTGGGATTCGGACCCACGACAGCAGGATTAAGAGTCCTGTGCGCTACCTGGCTGCGCCATAGACCCACAAAAATAAAAATGTCCAGAGTTGTTATTAATCTTAAGATTGTAAAATAAAGGAAAATTTAGTTGTGAGCTTTGGCTTCAATTTCACTGTACTTTTCAAGAATTGCTGTGAGTGCAGTTGAAACTGGTACATCGTTCATCTTTTTCTTTTCGGCAAGAAGTTTTTGGTATGCATCTAGCGTGATGTAAACTGGGATTGAGCCATTTCCTTCTAGTAATCCTCTAACATTATAAAGTGCAGTTTCCATTCCTCTTTCAGCAGACTTGGCAAACTTTGCTTTATCCATTATTGCCCCTAATGGACCAAATGGCATTTCATAATCCACCGTCATGGTTACTTTAGTGAGATTGTTACCAAGTGCTTTGAATTCATTGGTTATTTGCCAGTGCTTAAATGGACCATCAACTTGTTTTGCAGAAATTTTTTCATTTCTGACAAACTCTATTGTTTCACAGTCCCATTCTAGACGTTTGCCGCTAAAGTCACCGATAATTCTAAATGTTGTTCCAACACCCATTCCCTCTTTAATATCCATAGGGACAACAGTCATGCCTACTGCATCAGTTTTGATTTGATCAGAAACATGTTCTGGTCTTGCAAAATAGGTAAAAACATTTTCTATGGGTGTCTTGATATCGATTGATTTGGTTACGACAGTCAACGATTCAATGTCTTGCCAATAAGGATTTAAAGGTTTTGAAGATTTTCCCGTGTAAATTGATTAACACTATATTCTTCTTTAAACATAATAAACTTGTGGCAAAATTACGATCAACAATTTTACTAGTTTTAATCATATTCACTTTAATACCAATATTTTCAGAAGTACATGGTCATTCTATGTTTAACTCTGCAGAACAATATTATGGTGGGTATAGAGTCCAAGTTGCAACATTACCAGAATTTCCACAGATTGATGAACCATCTCAGTTGTTAGTAAGAGTTACTGATTCAGATTTAAATGAAGTTGATCGCTTTACAATGGGAATTAGATTTTTTTATAATGAACAACAAATTGATGCAATTAGACCTCAATCTCATGAAGGTGGACATTGGGATTATGATTATGTTTGGAGAAATCCAGGAAATCACATAGTAAAAATCGATCTATATGATATGGGAAAAGAATCAGGCATACTTACTTATACTTTCAATATGGGAACACAAAGTCCGTTTGGAGTTATTTTTTTCATATCAATAATTATTGGTGCACTAACATTAACAGTAGTTGTAGCATACATCTACATTCCAAAGAAACTCAAGAGAACTAGATCCTAGATTGCAATGATATCTTTGCAATTCTAAATGCAAACAAAGTTGTCAAAAGTACCATTGAGAATAGTAAAATACCTACTCCCAAATGAATTGCAACAAGTACAGCATGAAGTTTTAGATCAATTACCAATGCACCTAATGTGATTTGTGTAATTACAAATATTGTGGCAAGAGAACTAGTAATTTTGATTTTCTTGTCTGAATTCTTGTTAATCCAGCTTGCTACCATTGTCGCAATTACCAAAGTTCCAGTGGTAGCTGCAACCAGTCTATGTGTCCATTCAATAAAATATTCGTCATCAGGCATTATTCCATTTGGACATAATGGCCATTCAGGACATGTTAGTCCAAGCCCTGCAGCTGATATATATCCGCCAAGAAACATTAATGAATACAATATAATCATTGTTGATAAAGCAAGGTATTGAATTGCCAAAATTATTCTACTATGAAATTACCTTGCATGCCTTGTAATGCATGACCTGGAACGGTACAAATGTAATAGTAAGTGCCGGGTGCACCAGCAGTAAATGTAATTTTTCCACTTTCATTTGGTTTAAGTGGATTCGATGGTGCTGCGATTGCAGAATCCCAAAGTATATTGGTAAAGTCTTCAGGATCTGCAACTACTCCAAATGCATGAAATGATTTACCTAGATTAGCAGAAGATATTGTTACAGAATCACCAGAATTTACACGAATTTCAGGGTTGTAACCCTCTTCTCCCGGTAATGCGTTAAATGCCAAAGTTCTGAAATCCGATGATTCTACAAAGTTTAACTCAAAGTCATGTGAAACTCCTGTTGGGGCTGCTGCTTGTGCAGAACCACCTGCTTGTGCTGCACCGACAATGATTTCACCAACCATTCCTT
>Ga0224497_10002320_pt1 | contig 11392 bp, 14 predicted proteins | sample SF_Jul11_sed_USG_4_FD_167970 | JGI IMG/M metagenome (GOLD analysis project Ga0224497, IMG submission 167970) | Sediment microbial communities from San Francisco Bay, California, United States - SF_Jul11_sed_USGS_13 | ecosystem: Environmental > Aquatic > Marine > Sediment | place: USA...
GACCCACACGGAGCAAACATGGACTTCGAACCCTCGGACAAGGTCAAGCTGCTGCAGGAGCAGCTCGAGCGCTTCATGAACGAGTACGTCTACCCCAACGAAGCGGAGGCGATCCAGCAGATCGACGAGTGCATGGAGGCCGACCCGCCGCTCATGAAGGAGATCCGGGGCAAGGCGAAGGCGCTGGGCCTGTGGAACCTCTTCCTGCCCGACAAGGAGTACGGCGCCGGCCTCACGAACCTCGAGTACGCGCCGCTGTGCGAGGTGATGGGCCGCAGCGGCATCGCGCCGCGGGTGTTCAACTGCAACGCGCCGGACACGGGCAACATGGAGATCCTCGCCGAGTTCGGGACGCCCGAGCAGAAGCAGCAGTGGCTCGAGCCGCTTCTCGAGGGCGATACGCGCTCGTGCTTCTCGATGACCGAGCCCGAGGTGTCGGGCGCGGATCCCACCGGGCTCCAGTCCCGCGCCGTGCTCGACGGAGACGAGTGGGTGATCAACGGGCACAAGTGGTACACGTCGGGCGCCGTCGGCGCCCGGCTCGCCATCGCGATGGTCGTGACCGACCCGAAGGCGGCGCCGCACATGCGCGCCAGCCAGATCATCGTCCCCACCGACGCGCCCGGCTTCGAGCTGATCCGGCGCGTCTCGGTGATGGGCCACGACACCGGCCCGGGACACTGCGAGATCCGCTACGACAACTGCCGCGTGCCGAAGGAGAACCTGCTGGGGCCGCTCCACGGCGGCTTCGTGATCGCCCAGGCGCGGCTCGGGCCGGGCCGCATCCACCACTGCATGCGCGCCATCGGCATGGCCGAGCGCGCCTTCGAGATCATGTGCCGCCACGCCAACACCCGCGTGGCCTTCGGCGGCCCGATCGGCGAGAAGCAGTTCGTGCAGGAGTGGATCGCCACCTCGCGCATGGAGATCGACCAGGCGCGCCTGCTGGTGCTCTACGCCGCCTGGAAGATGGACACCTACGGCAAGCAGGTGGCGCGCCAGGAGATCTCGATGATCAAGGTGGTCGTGCCCAACATGCTGATGCAGGTCTGCGACCGGGTGATCCAGTGCCTGGGCTCGCTGGGCATGTCCGACGACACGCCCGTCGCCCGGATCTGGCGCGAGGGCCGCTCGCTGCGCATCGCCGACGGTCCCGATGAGGTCCACAAGATGGTGGTGGCCCGCCGCGAGCTCAAGCGCTTCGCCTGACGATCACCGCTTGGGCCGGCTGCCGTAATCCTGAAACGGGTCGTCGCGCTCGCGGACGGCCTGGCGGAAGCCCACGTCCTGGGCGCGCTTCACGAAGTCGAGGCCCTCCTGGGTGTGGCGCGCGATGCCGTCGAAGAGGGTGCCGAGCGTGCGGCTGGAGGCGAAGCCCATGTTCTCGACGGTCTGGTTGGCGAGGAGCTTGAGCATGACGAGCTGGCTGGTCGGCACCCGCGCCATGCGCGTTGCGAGGGCCATGGCGTGCGCGTCGAGATCCGCATCGGGCACCGCCTCGAGAATCATCCCGATCTCGGCGGCGGTCTTCGCGGGGATCTCGTCGCCGGTCAGCAGGTAGCGCTTCGCGCGTTCCAGCCCCATGCGGTAGACCCACATGGCGGTGGTCGGCGTGCCCCACACGCGGGAGGGCGGGTAGCCGAAGCTCGCGCCCTCGCCGGCGACGATGAGGTCGGCGCACAGCACCATGTCGGTGCCGCCGCCGATGCACCAACCCTGCACGGCTGCGAGGGTGGGCTTGCGGGCGTACCAGAGCTTCATGTACGCGTCGACGAAGCTTCCGATCATGCGCATGTCCGATACCGAGTCCCAGACCTTTCGACTTCGCTCACCTTCGGCTCGCTGCGCGCGCCCCTGCGGGGCGCTTGCGGGGTCGCCGCTGAGAAGCTCCTGCGCTTGTGCGGTGGTGGACCAGTCGAGGCCGTAGCCGGCGCAGAAAGCGGGACCTTCGGCGCGCAGCAGGATCACGTGCACGGCCGGGTCGGCGTCGGCGGCGTCGATGGCAGCCGCCAGCTCGTCGCGCAGCGCGGGCGTGATGGTGTTGTAGGCCTCGGGGCGGCAGAGCACGATCGAGCCCACGCCGTCTCGGGTCTCGGTGCGAAGCGTCTCCATGTCTCTCTCCTCGGAAGTCGCGATCAGTCTGCGCGCGGCGGGTGCGCGACGTTGCCGAAGCGCCAGGCGCGCAGACACAGCCAGCCCAGGTCCTCCAAGGGGTCGCCGACGGAGGCGCGCAGGCGCTCCGCCATCACCTCCGGGCTCAGGGCCGCGCGCGCTGCGTCCCTCTTCACGGCCCGCGCAGGGTACCGCAGGCGGCAGAGCTCAAACCGGCGCCCGGATGTCCGATAATGGAGGGGTATGGAGCCCACCGGCATGCGCCTTCACACCGCGATGGCATGGGTCCTGGGGCTCGCGTGCGCGGTGGGCTGCACGTTTTCCCTCGCGGGCGACCCGGGCGCCGCCGCGGAGGCCCACGCGCAGGCCGGGCGCTACGACGAGGCGACCCGTGAGATCGAGCTGGCGGTGCGCAGCCACCCGCGCGATTCGGCCCTGCGCCGGCAGGCGGCGCGCATCTACAGCGAGGGCGGCAACCTGGGTCGCGCGCTCGGGCACCTGGAGGTCGTCGCAGTCGAGCTCGCGCCCGGCGACGCCGAGGCCTGGATCGAGATCGGCGAGCTGGAGACGCAGCGCGGGAACATCGCGGACGCCTACGTGGCGTTTCGGCGGGCCGCCCAGCTGGCGCCGGATGACATCCGCGCGGTGTCGGGGCTGGCGCTCAGCGCGGACAGCCTCGGCTTCGACGCGGAGGCCGAGGCGGCCTACGCGGCCTGGGCCGAGCTCGAGCAGCGGCAGAACGAGGCCCCGGCGAACGCGCGGTAGCCGGCGCCAGTCCAGCCGGGCCTCGCGCGAGGGATCCCGCGACAGGTCCTGGGTGAGGTTTCGGGGCCTCAGAGCGCGATGAGCGCCTCTTTGACGAACAGACCGATCGCGGCGCGGTCGTCCGGGCTGGTCGCGTGGAAGATCACGCCGGTATCGGGTACGAGCTGGTAGGCGGTCTCGGCCATCAGCTCCAGCGGTCCCGAGTGCGGCAGCGCGAAGCGCAGTTCGATGCGCGTGCCCAGGAGCAGGGGCTCCGGCGAGCGTAGGAGGCAGCCGTTCTCCGACAGGCTGAGGATGGCGACCTTCCACTCCACGCCGCGGCGCCGGCAGCGCGCCACGATGTGCGTGGGCACCCGAGGCGTCGTGCGCGGCGTCTCCTCCAGCACCTGCTGGATGAGTCGGTAGAGCTCGTGCATGCCGGCGGGTCGGCGGACGGCGCCCACGATCCGGGGGTCCGCGCCCGTCACGCCGTGGCGCCCGGTCAGCACCAGGATCGGCACCGGGGCGCCCTTTTCTTCGGGGATGTCGGCGAGGTTGCGCTCGTCCACGATCCGGATCTCCGGACCGCGCCGGACGATCTCCGGCCCCAGGGATGCGAACTCCTCCTGGGTGACGATCACGAAGCCGAGCTTCGCCAGGATGACCCGGGTCATCGGCGCGATGGCCTCCGGGGCGGCGTGGGCCACAAGGAGGCGGTGCGGGAGCGGCTGCGGGCTCATACCCGCGTTCCATCGGCTGCGCGCCCCGAAGAATTGAGGGGAGGTACGGGATTTCGGGGGATTAGCCGTTAAACTGCCGATGTGATCCACAACCCCGAGCTCGCATCCTGGCTCATCGCGCAACGCGGCGAGATCGAGGCCGTGATGACCCAGCGGCTGGGTCCCGCGGCCCCGAGGGCGGACGCCGCCGAGGCCGAGGTGCTGCGCCGCTTCCGCTCGTTCGCCGCCGCGGCGCTCAAGCGTGGGACCGCCGCCGAGCCGGCCCTGGACGGAATCCGGGCCAACGAGCGCCGGGTGACGGCGCTGCTGGCGGCCTGGTCCGACGCCGCCACGGCGGTCGCCGGGCCCCGCTCGAACGCGGTGGAAGAGGCCCTGCAGCCGCTGCTGGTGCGCTTCCGCAGCTCGCTGCGCGTGACGAGCAGCGGCCGCCGATCGCGCGGCGCGCCGCGCACGAGCCGTCGCGCCGTGGCGGCGGCCATCGACCGGGTCGCCGACATATTCCTGGCGATCGACCCCGATTCGGGCCGCATCGTCGACGCCAACCCCGCCGCCGGTGCGCTGCTGGGCGTGGCCCGCGACGCCCTCCTCGACGTCGAGGCCATGTCCTTCGTACCGCCGAACGCGCAGAACGTGTGGTGGACGCACCTCGACGCCGTGACCGAGGGGGCCGAGCCGCAGCGCTTCAGCGCGATCTTCCAGGATGCGACGGGCGTGGCGATCCCCGTCGAATGCACGATCACGCGCTTCGCCACGCGCAACCGGACGCTCGCCCTGGTCCTCGCCCGCCCGCTCTAGAGGCATTCCGAAAAGCAGGAAGCACCCCGAAAGCGGCCGGGATCGCGAGGGATCCCTCCGCGAATGGCTCGGCCGCCAACGAGCCACGTGCCGTGCGGGCAGGAAATCACCCGGGCGCGATGTGCTGCCGTGCGTAGACCGAGGGCGGCCTGCGCTTGATTTCGCTGCGGGATCCCTCGCGATCCCGGCCGCGCCACTACCGCAGATGCTCGCGAAAGAACGCCAGCATCCGGCCCCAGGCGTCGCGGGCGACCTCCGGACGGTAGGCCTCGGGCCGGGTGTCGTTCAGGAAGGCGTGACCGGCGCCCGGGTACACCACGACGTCGGAGGGCTGCGCCGTCGCCCCGAGACGCTCGTTCAGGACCGCGATGTCGGCCGCCGGGATGAACGCATCCTCCGCCCCGAAGAACGCGAGCAGCGGGCAGCGCAGATCGGCGACGGCGTCGAGGGGCTGGCGCGGCTTGCGCTCGCGGTCGAGGCCCCCCTCGGCGTGCAGGAGCCCGTGCTCGTAGGAGAGCATCCCGTAGAAGGGAACCGCCGCCGCCAGACCCCGGCACGTACAGGCGGCCAGCAGCGCGTACATCCCGCCCATGCAGACGCCGGTCACACCCACCGGCCGGCCCGCCGTCGGTGCTTCGCGGGCGAGGAAATCGATCCCCGCCTGCACGTCGGCGATCACCTGGGGGTCCGAGAGCGCGCGCATCCACGCCCCGGGATCTCCGATCTTCACCTCGCCCTCGCGCCGGTAGAGGTCGAGCGCCAGCGCGCCGAAGCCGGCGTCGGCCAGCCGGCGCGCGAGGTCCCGCGAATGATCGCCGAGGCCCCAGACGTCGTGAATCAGGACGATCCCCGGCGGCGCACCCGCTTCCGGAGCCGCGAAATGCCCCAGCTCGACGTCTCGCGTCTGCACGCGAGCCAGTATACTCGCGCGCCATGTCACACGAACGAGAGCTGGAGACCGCCCTCGAGGCGGCGCGCGAAGCGGCAGCCGTCCTGCGGCGTCACTACGCGGGAGACCGCAAGAGCTGGGAGAAGTCCGAGGACAACCCGGTCACGCTCGCGGACCTCGAGTCCGACCGCGCCATCGCGGAGGTGCTGCGGGCGGCGTTTCCGGACGACGCGATCCTCTCGGAAGAGACGCAGAGCGATCCGGCGCGCACCCGGCAGCGCCGCGTCTGGATCGTCGACCCCATGGACGGCACCAAGGAGTTCACCCAGAAGATCCCCGAGTTCGCCGTCTCGATCGCGCTCGCCGTCGACCAGGAGCCGGTGGTCGGCGTCATCCTCAATCCCGTCACCGACGTCGCCGTCTGGGCCACACGCGGCGACGGCACCTACCGCGACGGTGCCCGCGTGCGCGTCTCATCGTGCCCGTCTCTCGACGCAGCGATCGTGATCGCGAGCCGCACGGAGATCTCGCGCCGGCAGTTCGGGCCCTACGACGGCTGGTTCAAGGAGATCCGGCCCGTCGGCTCGATCGCCTGGAAGCTCGCCTGCGTCGCCTGCGGCGACAGCGACCTCAACATCTCGGTCGCGCCCAAGAATGAGTGGGACGTCTGCGCCGGCGATCTCCTGGTGCGCGAGGCCGGCGGGGCCTACCTGGCCTTCGACGGCTCCCGGCGCGCCTACAACCAGGCCAAGACGCTGATCGACGCCGGCATGGCGGCGGGCCCCACCCCGCTGCTCGAGGCCTTCTTCGCCCGCGAACGCGCGCGCAAGCCTGCATAGACCGCGCTGCGGAGCAGCGCGCGCAGCGAGCCGGAGGCGGGCGAAGTCGAGAAGGCCCGCGCTCTCAGGCGTCCCCCCCGTCCATCCGATCCCTACTCCGGCACCAGCCGGAGGGTTCAGCCATGGGCAAGATCTTCGGAATCCTGCTCGTCGTCATCGGGATCTGGGTCGGCATGGAGGTCTACCTGAAGGGGACCGACCAGGCGCTCGGGGGCGCGCTCGCGTTCCTCGAGGACGGGGACGGCACCGAGGTCCACGACCGCCGCACGACGCCCCAGCGAGCCGGCGACGCCGCGCGCCGCGCCCACGACGCGGCGGAAGCGCGCCGCAACCGCCTGCTGGGCGAGGACTAGGGCCCGCGCCTACCGGAACTGCCGGACCGCCTCGACCATCTTGAGGATGGTGTCCTTGGCGTCGCCGAAGACCATCATCGTGTTGTCGTTGTAGAAGAGCGGGTTCTGGACGCCGGCGAAGCCGGGGTTCATGCTGCGCTTGAGCACGAAGACGTGCTTCGCGCGGTCCACGTCGAGGATGGGCATCCCGTAGATCGGGCTCGACTTCTCGGTACGCGCGTCGGGGTTCACGACGTCGTTCGCCCCGATCACGAGCGCCACGTCCGTTTCCGGGAACTCCGGATTGATCTCGTCCATCTCGATGAGCTGTTCGTAGGGAACGTCCGCCTCGGCCAGCAGCACGTTCATGTGCCCCGGCATGCGGCCCGCCACCGGGTGGATGGCGTACTTCACGCGCACGCCCTGCTTCTCGAGCTCGTCCGCCAGCTCGCGCACGGCGTGCTGGGCCTGCGCCACGGCCATGCCGTAGCCGGGCACCACGATGGCGGAGCGAGAGTTCGAGAAGATCACCGCGGCGTCCTCGGGCGTGTAGCCCTTGACCGTTCCGCGGGCCGCGGCGGCGCCCGACGCGACGGCCGCCTCGTCCACCGCGCCGAAGGCCCCGAACAGCACGTTGGCCAGCGAGCGGTTCATGGCGTCGCACATGATCTTCGTGAGGATGATCCCGGAGGCACCGACCAGGGAGCCGCTGATCACGAGGCCGCTGTTGCCGAGCACGAAGCCCGTGGCGCAGGCGGCGAGGCCCGAGTACGAGTTCAGGAGCGAGATCACCACGGGCATGTCCGCCCCGCCGATGGGAATCACCAGGAGCACGCCCAGCAGCAGCGACATCGCGACGAGCCCGCTGAAGACCGGCATGTCGAAGGGATCGAGGACGACGCCGACGCAGAGCGCGACCGCGCCGAGACCGAGCAGGGCGTTCACGAACTGCTGGCCCCGGTACGTGATCGGGGCCCCGCGCATCATCTCCTGCAGCTTCGCAAAGGCGATGAGGCTGCCCGTGAAGGTCACGCCTCCGATCAGCACGCCGAGCACGATGGCGATGGGAACGATGCCTTCGGGGCTCTCGGCCCGGCGCATGTACCGCAGCAGCTCCGCCGAGGCGACCAGCGTCGACGCCGCCCCGCCGAAGCCGTTGAGCAGAGCCACCATCTGCGGCATGGCCGTCATCTGGATGCGCAGGGCCAGGACGGCGCCGATCGCCGAGCCCACGACGACGCCGGCCAGGATGACCCAGTAGTCCACGACGCCCGTGACCAGGAGCGTCGCGACGATCGCGATCAGCATGCCGACGGCGGCCATCATGTTGCCGCGGGGCGCCGTCCGGGGCGAAGAGAGATTGTGCAGGCCGAGGATGAAGAGCACGGCCGCCAGCAGGTACGCGAACTGGACGATCTGGTCGCTCAAGGCCGGTCCCGCTTCCGCTTGAACATGGCGAGCATGCGGTTGGTGACGAGGAAGCCGCCCACGACGTTGATGGTGGCGACCACGATCGCGACGAAGCCGAGCACGGTCGAGAGCGTCCGCTCCTCGTGCCCCGCGGCGAGCAGCGCCCCCACGATCGTGATGCCCGAGATCGCGTTGGAGCCGGACATGAGCGGCGTGTGGAGCAGGGGCGGCACCTTGGCGATCACCTCGAAGCCCACGAAGAGCGCGAGCACGAGGATCGTGAGGGCCACCGCCGGGTCGTCGAGCATCAGCGGGATCCTCCCGGGTCGCCTTCGGCGCGAGCGCGCACGGCTTCGTTGACGATCTTGCCTTCGTGGGTGAGCAACGCCCCGCTCGTGATCTCGTCCTCGAGGTCGAGGACGAGCTGACCGTCGCTCATCAGGTGCTTGAGGAACGTGACGACGACCTTCGCGTACATCTGGCTGGAGTTGGCCGGAATCTCGCTCGGGAGGTTCGTCGCTCCGATGATCGAGACGCCTCCCACGCTCACGGTGCGATCGGGCTGCGTGCCCGCGCAGTTGCCGCCCTGCTCCGCAGCCAGATCGACGATCACCGAGCCGGGCCGCATCGCGCCCACCGCGGCCTCGTCGATCAGCAGCGGCGCCCTCTGACCCGGTACCAGCGCCGTCGTGATGACGACGTCCGCCGCCGCGACCCGCTTGCCCAGCAGCTCGCGCTGCCGGGCGTAGAAGGCCTCGTCCTGTGCCTTGGCGTAGCCCCCGGCGCCCTCGGCATCGGCGGTGTCGAGGTCGAGCTCGACGAAGCGCGCGCCGAGGCTCTCCACCTGCTCCTTGACGGCCGGACGGGTGTCGTAGGCGTCGACCACGGCGCCCAGGCGCCGCGCCGTCGCGATGGCCTGGAGCCCCGCCACGCCGGCGCCGATGACCAGCACGCGCGCCGGGGAGATGGTGCCGGCTGCCGTCACCATCATGGGGAAGATCTTGGGCAGCGCCGCGGCGGCCAGCAGGACGGCCCGGTAGCCCGCGATCGTGCTCATGGCCGAGAGCGCGTCCATGGACTGGGCGCGCGTGATCCGCGGCATCAGCTCCATGGAGAAGGCCGTCACGCCCTGGGCGGCCAGACGCTTTGCCAGCTGGGGCTCGTCGAGGGGCCGCAGGAACGCGATCAGGGTCGATCCGGCGCGCAGGTCGTCGACCTCGTGTCCGCCATCCGGCCGCTCCCGGGGCGGCTGCACCTTCAGCACGAGGTCCGAGCCCCCGAGGATCGCCGCCGCGCCGCTCTCCAGGCGCGCACCGGCCGCCGCGTAGGCCTCGTCGGAGAATCCGGCCTCCGTGCCGGCTCCGGTCTCGACGCGTACCTCGAGGCCGTCCGCGCAGAGCCCCTTCACGGCGTCGGGCACGAGGGCCACCCGCCGCTCTCCCGGTGCGATCTCCCTGGGAACGCCGACGATCACGACCTGGCCTGCCCCCCCACCTACGGCTCGGCCGCGCCGCGCCGGTGCCGGCGCGCACTATAGGGCAGACCGCGGCGCGCGGCATGAGGTCGGGCAGCCGACAGGCTCGCCGCTAGGTGACGAGCGTCTCCACGGACTGCGGCATCTCCTGCGCCACGCGTACGATGGGGATGCCCGTCTGGACGTTCTGGTGCATCTCTTCGAAGGCGCGCGGGAGATCGCCGAAGGCGTAGATCTCCCGATGCACGGTGGGCTTGAACACGCGTCCGTACAGCTCGGTGGCGGCGCCGCAGCCGGTGATGGTCTCCAGGTGGCTGTGGTCCAGCGTGATCTGTCGCACCGACAGGCCGGCCGAGTCGTAGCGGATGCTCTTGTCGAGCTGCCAGCCGGCGCTGACGTTGACGCCCGCCCGCGCCGCAGCCGCGATCCCGGCCGCGAAGACCGGTCCGCGCAGCATGTCGCACACCACGTGAGCGCCCTCCCCGTCGGTCAGCTTCTTCACGTGCTTGCTGAACGCCTTGACGTCGTCGCGATCCACGAAGCGGTTGAAGCGCTTCTGATCGATGGTCTCGATGCCCAGGCCCTCCAGGTGCCGGCGCCGCTCCGGGCTGCCGGAGCAGAAGATCGCGCGGTGCCCCTCGTGTCGGGCGAGCATCAGGAACAGCTCCGACACGCCGCCGCCGAAGCCGAGGACGTTGAGGCGCGCGAGCTGCTCGCGTGCAACCTTGACGCGGAAGATCCCCAGGCCGCGGCGCCACAGGTGATAGGCGGTGGGGGCGCGCAGCGGAAGCGCGGCGATCTCCCACAGGTTCAGGCCGCAGTCGAGGGGCGCCGGCAGGATCTGCCAGTCGCCGACCATCGCCTCCTCCCCGTACCAGCCGATGGAGTCGGGCTGGTCGTAGGCCCAGATGCGCAGGGGATAGCCGTAGGCGTCGGGCTCTCCGTTGGCGTGGGTGATGACGACGTCGCCGGGCTTGAAGCGGGTGACGTCGCGCCCGACGGCGAGCACCTCGCCGACGGCGCTGTTGCCCGGGTAGATCTTGCCCCCGCGGAACTCCGCGATGTTCAGGGTGTCGGCGAGGGCGGCGTGATCGACGTTGTGCTCGGCCGAAGCGACCAGGATCTTCAGGTGGACGTCCTTCGGCCCCATCTCGCGCAGCGCGAGCTCATCGAGCGCGATCACCTTCGAGACGTCGAACTTCTCGAGATCGCCAGCGACCCGCGCGTTCTCCGCGGCGATGGCTTCGGCGGTGATGGCGTAGGCTCTGGGCATGGCTCCTCCGTCGCATCGCGAGTCCGCCGGACGCTGGATCGTATCACGCCTCGGGGGACATCCGGTCCGTGCGCTCGGACTCGACCTCGAGCGGGAGGAGGACCTGGGACGCTGGCTGGTGGCGGCGTGCCTGCTCGCGGGCCGGGCGGACGAGGCCGTCGCGGAGCGCGGGTTCCGGGCGCTGGCCGACGCCCGACTCGCGACCCCCGCCGCGATCGCCGGCGGGGCCCTCGCACCCGTCGAACGCACCCTGGCGGAAGCCGGCTACCCGCAGCCCGACCGGACGGCGGCGAAGCTGATGCGCGCGTGCACGGCCCTGGCGCAGCGCCACCGCGGCTCGCTGGAGGCCCTCGCCGCCGGCGCCGAAGGGCTCGACGACCTGGCGGCCCGGCTGGCGGCGTTGGCGCCGGGCATCGGGGCCGCCACCGTCGCCACGTTCCTGCGCCCGCTGCGCGACCGCTGGCCGGCGGCGCCGGAGGTCCCGCTCGCGCCAGCGGCGCGCGCGGCCGCCGTGCACCTCGGACTGCTCGCCGAGGGCGAGGACGAGGAGGGCGAGCCTGGCGCGCTGCGCGCCGCCCTCGCGCGCGATCCCGGGGCGCCGGCGCTGTCGGACGTGGAAGCCGCACTCGATCGCCTGGGCCGCCGCGCCTGCCTGCGCGGGCGCAGCGACCGCTGCCCGCTCGGCGCCGACTGCCCGGCTCGCAGCGAGGGGCTGATGTCTGGCGACTAGAGCTTGCCGGGGGCCGGGGCCGAGACGGATCCCTCCGCGAATGGCTCGGCCGCC
>Ga0224497_10002325_pt1 | contig 11384 bp, 9 predicted proteins | sample SF_Jul11_sed_USG_4_FD_167970 | JGI IMG/M metagenome (GOLD analysis project Ga0224497, IMG submission 167970) | Sediment microbial communities from San Francisco Bay, California, United States - SF_Jul11_sed_USGS_13 | ecosystem: Environmental > Aquatic > Marine > Sediment | place: USA: California...
CACGACGCTCTTCCGATCTGATGACTTCGATACGCATTCAGCTTCGCCTAGTGGTGACGACAAATGGTGATGATAAATAGTGATAAGACATGGTGATGTACGCCCTGCTTTTCATCACCAGTACTTATCACCATCATTCATAACCAGGTTTCATCACCACCTGCGGCCGGCGCCCCCGCGCGTCCGGCTACAGCTCCTTGATCTGTACTTTGCGGAACTTCACGATGCCCTGGCCATACTGCAGCGCGAACGGCCCACTGGCAAACTGGCTGTGGTTGAGCTCCGTAGTCTTGGTGCCGTTTAGTACGACGACCAGGTTCGGCCCTCGGGCCGTGATCTCGTACGTGTTCCACTTGCCGCCCGCCTTGATCGGGACCACCACCGGGGCGTGACGGACGATGCTTCCCGTCGCATACTTCTGATCCCTGAACGTGTCGAAGATGTTGGCCTCGTAGCAACTCCTGTCCGTGATCCTTTCGGGATCCGCGCAGCGCATGAAGATACCGCTGTTGGAATCGTGGCTGGCCCAGAACTCGATCTTCAGCTGGAAGTCCGTGTAGGTTTTCTTGGAGACCAGGTAGCCGGGGTTCTTGCCGGTTCTCTTGTCCGCCATGATGACCCCGTCCCCAGCACTCCAATTAGCCTCGCCGACACGGTTCCAGTTTTCCAGGCCTTTGTCGCCGTCGATCAGCGTGACCCCGCCTCCTATAGAATCCCACTGCGTACTGAACCAGTCTCCCATAGATTCCATTTGCGCACAGCCGAAGACAGCCAACGTGAGCGCAAGCAGGCTCGCCGCAAGAGACAAGCGTTTCATCGTAACGACCTCCTTTGTTGATGACGATACGGACTGCCAATTGCTCCAAGCAGCATGGCTCCCCCGCGCCCGGCCGTCAAGACACCCGGGAATCTGAAGCACAACCATGCCCGGTAATGGTGACTCGTTGTCTCTTCGGTCGGCCCCGCAGAATGCTGGTGAATGATGGTGATGATCCAAGCTAACTGGTAATGATTAATGGAGATGAAAAATAGTTATGAAAAGTGGTGATATACAAGAGGTTTCCATCACCAGCACTCATCACCAGTTCCCGTCACCAGTAATCGTCACCAGTACCTCCCTGTGACCCGGTCTAGCCGGGTCACTCATCGCAGCCGTAGTGTATCCGCCGATACGGCAGCGTCACGACGCTGCGCGAGATCCGCGCGTCGATCATCATGGGGCCGGGCTTGGCCAGCCACTCTTCGGCCGCAGCGCGCAGCTCGTCCATGCTGCGCACCATTGCGCCCCGGCCGCCGAAGGCCCTGCCGACGGCCCCCAAGTCCGGCATGGAGATCGTGGCGAGCGCCGACTTCATCTTGTGCGCGTCGAGCTTGTAGTACTCCGAGCCGAGCGCCTCGTTATCCATACAGACGACCAATAGTGGCATCCCGTAGCGCACTGCCGTCTCGAATTCCGCGATGTGCATCATGATGCTGGCGTCGCCGTCGACGAGAACGGTCGGCTTGTTGCCCTGAGCCACCACCGCGCCCATCGCCGCGGGCAGCATTTGCCCGATACAGCCGAAGAAATGGCCGGCAAGCACCAGCGAGCGCGGACGGTTGAATAGCATGTTCGAGAAGCCCGCGGTCGCTCCGCTGCCCGTGATCACGTTGATCTCCGCAGGGATCATCTCGTCCAGCGCGAGGCAGACCTCGCGCGGATCAACCGTGTTCGGGTCGAGCGGAAATTCCGTCCGATCAATGTGCTTGCCCGCGAGCTGCTTTTTGACCTCGGGCGTACGATAGCCGGTATTCTTCACCGAACGCTTCGCAAGCGCGCTTTCGAGCGCCTCCGCTCCCGTGCGCCCATCGGCCTGGAGATAACAGTCGGCGGCGCGGCCGCCACTCATGACCAGGTGCGGCTTCCGGTCGATATGCACGAAGCGCGCGTTGGGAAAGAGATAACCGTGCTCGGTCGTGTAGCGGTTCATGCTGGCGCCGACGGCGATGACGCAATCCGCTTCCTCGAAGAGCTGCATGGACGTGCGCGTGCCGTAGGTCCCCGAAATTCCGGCGTGGTAATCCTCTTCTCCCAGCCAGCCCTTCACCATCAACGAGGTTGCGATCAGCGCGCCGATTCGATTGCCGAGCTTCCGGATCGCGTCGCCCGCACCCGACCACTTCGCCCCGCGTCCGACGATGATCACGGGATGCTTGCTGGCGGCGACGATGTCGGCGGCTTTTTCCAGCTCTGCCGGATCGGGATGAAGGACCCCTTTCGGCAGCAGAGCGGTCGACGGCTCGTACGGATCGTCGTCGTCGAAATTCTTCTGCTGAACATCCATCGGCGCGCTCAGCATGACGGGACGCGATTCAAGCCGCGCCGTGTAGAAGGCCTTGCGCACCGTGTCGTCCGCGGTGTCCGGCGAGGTCACCCGGAAGAATGCGGTCTCGCAGCCCGCCGCGAACCGCGCCTGGTCAAGCCGTTGGTTGTATTCGTCGTCGTTCGAGGGAAACTCGCCCACGAACGCCACGAGCGGCGACTCGGCGCGGCTCGCGGTGAGCAATGCGGTCGCAAGCTGGGAGACGCCCGGTCCGCAGGTCGCGGTGGCAATGCCGGGCGTGCGCGTCACCCGCGCCCAGCCGTCGGCCATCCCGAGCCCCGCGCCTTCATGGCGCACCTCGAGCATCTGAACGCCGCCGAGCTTGTCCAACTCGTGCATCCAGTACATGTTGCCGTCGCCCATGATGCCGAAGAGGTGCGTCGTGCCCTCCGCGATGAATGCGCTCGCCAGCCTTTGATATACCTTCATGCTTCCTCTCCCTCAAAAACTTTACTGGTGATGATTACTGGTGATGAGAAATGGTGATGAGTACTAGTGATGGGAAACCACTCGCAGATCACCATCTTTCATCACCATTATTCATCACCATTTATCATCACCTTCTAAGCAGGCCGGCAGCGGGCGGCGAGCCGCTCCGAGAATTCCGACGTCATCCGCTTCACCACCAGCCCTGCGCCGCCTTCCACCAGCGAAGCAAGGCGGCCGCCTATGTCGACCTCGGCGTCGATCGGGATTGCCGAGCCCGGGGCTTCAGCCTGCTCCACGACCTTGAAGCTCATCGTCGCGGTGAAACGCGTGCCACCTTGCTTGTCCTTGCCCTTGGAGGTCACGCGCCCGGCCATCGCCGCTTCATCCAGCTCCAATGCAACCTGCGCGCGAAAGGTGACCTTCGCCGGCCCGAATTTGACCGTCAACGTCGCATCAAACGACCCGTCCTCGTGCTGGTCCCCCAATGCCGCCCCCGGCACACAGTCGACGACGGCGCGCGGATCGGACAACAACGCCCACACCGTGCTCGTGGGTGCGGGCACCTCGATCCGTTCGCTGACTTCGATCATGATGTGGACGCGCGAGAAAGTGAACCGCGGGCAGCATAGTAGCAGGCTGACGAAAAAGCTTCACCGCAAGGGGCGCCCAATTTCCGCGATGGGTGTTGAGTGATGGGTGATGAGTGATGGGTGATGAGTGATGGGTGATGAATGATGGGTGATGGGTCCTAGAACACCTAAAAAGCCTTACCGCCAAGGCCGCCATCCCCTCATCCCTTCCCTTCTCCCGAATGGAGAAGGGAAGGCTCAAGCCTCCCCTCTCAGCTTGGGAGAGGGGCGGGGGTGAGGATGGGCGCCAAGGAAGAGAAAAGCCTCACCGCGAAGCCCGCAAGGACGCGAAGGAAAAATAATCAAAAAGCCAGACCCCAAAGGCGTGGAGGTAACGCTAAGGATGGCATACGGGAAAACGGTTAGTTATCCTTCCGCCTTCCGCTTTGCCGGTCACTGGTTCCCGGAGTTCCGACCCGTTTTCCCAAAAGCGCGCGCTGTGTGATCGTAACCCAGCTCGATCAGCTCTTCCGCGCGCCAAAACTCGTGAAACAGACATGCATTGCTCGGGATGTCGACCGTCACGTCCGGGGAGTAGGCAGCGAGCTTGAGGCGCGCGATCGTGTTCTGCATCGTTTCCATCGACGCCAGTATGATCGCGGTCAAGCCGACCGAGGGTGCATCGGGCGTGCGCGCGAGGCCGAGGCTCTCGATGAATGTCCTGATGCGCTCGCGATAGGCATAGATACCGGGACTCGACGGCGCCGGAGGTGGAGGCGGCCTCGCCTCCTCGGGACCGCTCAGATTCACAGCGATGGTGAGATCAGTCGTGTCATTGAGCGTAGGGGCGATCGGGATCGGATTGACCAGCCCGCCGTCGAGCAGTTGCCGGCCGCCGTCGTTGAAGGGCGTGAAGATCAAGGGGAGCGAAATCGAGGCGCGGATGGCATCGAACAGCTTCCCTTGGCGCAGCCAGACTTCCTTGCCGGAGCCGAGATCGGTCGCGACCGCGGTGAATGAGATCGGCAAATCTTCAATTAGGCACTCGCCGATTAACTCGCGCAGCACGCTGATGATGCGCTCACCCTTGAACAAGCCGGCGCGGCCAAAGGATGGGTCGAGCAGCCGCACGACGTCCATGCGCTCGAGCGCCGACACCCACTCGGCATAAACTTCGAGCTTGCCGGTGGCATAGATTCCGCCCACGAGCGCGCCCATGGAGGAGCCCGCAATCGAGCGTATGACGTAGCCGTTATCGGTCAGCCATTGAATCACGCCGATGTGCGCCAGACCGCGGGCGCCGCCGGCACCAAGAACGAGGGAAATCGTTATCGGTTGAGCCATGACTCATGTTACCCCGGAATGGGTGACGGGGCGGCGCTACCTGAGGGATGAAGTCAGAAGGTGGGACTCGGAAGTCGAGAGTAAAACAGGAACACAGCCGCCGAGAACGCCGAGGAAGACAAGAGCTTTACAGCATGGACACAGAGGACACGAAGGACACAACGGAAAACAAGAATTGAACCACGGAGACGCGGAGGGAAACCAGATCGGAATTGAACCGCCAAGACGCCAAGCACGCCAAGAAAACTTCGATTCACGATTCACGAGTCACTATTCACGATTCACGGAATTTGATGAACCGCCACGACGCCAAGGCCGCCCAGGAAGATGTTGGTGAGGAATGATTGTGATGGATGATATTGATGAAAAGTGGTGATGTACTGCACGCCGCTCATCACCAGTAATCATCACCACCTCGCATCACCAGTTCCGATCACTGGGTCCAGGCCCATTACCCATCGTCCATCGCCTATCGGATGCTCAGATAGGCCTGGTAGAGGCACAACACCCCGGCGACGATGAGCACAAGAAAGGTGAGCGCTGCACCGGCCACGCGGCCGAACCGAAAGTGCCCCGTGAAGGAAAGCGCGTAGCCATGCAGCAGCCGGGCGGCAAGCAGCGTCGCGCCGAGGCCGTGCAGCACGTAGAGCGGGAAACGGGACAGTTCGAGGATTGCGAGGAGCAGCAGCGCAAGCGGCACGTATTCCGAAAAGTTGGCATGTCCTCGGATCGCCCGCTGCAGCTGCGGATTGCCGCCGTCGCCGAGACTTACCTTGCCGCGGCGGCGCTGGTCAATGACGCGCGCTCCCAGGACGAAGAACCAGAGGGCAAGCAATCCGGCATATAGTGGTGTAATGACCATCGTGTATTCTCTCTTCGGACCAAAAAGTGATGACTACTGGTGATGCATACTGGTGATGCATACTGGTGATGGTACCTGGTGATGCAAGCTGGTACGAGAACCGATCACAGCAAGACGATTGTACATCACCATTTTTCATCACCACTAATCATCACCATTTGTCATCACCAGTATGTGTGGCGGATATGATTGGCCGGTACAATCGCAATTCTTGGCAGGATTGAAGATCATGACGAAACGCTGGAAGAAGCGCCCGGAAGGCTCGAGCTGGGGAGAGTTTGGCAACGACGACCAGCGCGGCCGGATGAACCTGTTAACCGATGAAGGCCGGTTGCAGGCGCTCAAGGAGGTAAACACCGGCCGTGCGTTCTGCCTGAGCCACCCCCTCGACCGGCCGGGAGGCAGCGTCCTCAACGCTTTCCGCAAGCCGCCCGTGTTCCATCCGGTGATGCGGGACGACTTGCTCTATTTCAACCTGGCGATGGAGAAAGCCGATCCACGACACACCGACGTCGGCTCCGACGAGGCCGTCATGCTCTACACCCAGTACTCGACGCACTGGGACGGCTTCGCGCACAAGGGCTCGCTTTTCGACGCGGACGACGACGGCGTCGCGGAGAAGGTCTTCTACAACGGATTCCAGATCGTCGACCGCGAAGGCCGCGGCACGCAAGGACAGCTCGGCGCGATCAATCTTTCGGTCGCGGCCATGGCCGAGACCGGCGTGCAGGGGCGCGGTGTCATGATCGACCTTCGCCATCATTTCAAGGACGAGCGCGTCGAGGTTACCTGGGAGTTGCTCGAGCGCGTCCTGAAAGCGGACTCGGTGACCGTAGAGAAAGGGGACATCCTCTGCCTCCATACCGGCCTGGGTCAGCTCATTCGCGAAGCCGACGGCAAGCTCGACAACTCGATCAGGACGAAGTGCGCTGTGCTCGACGGCTACGATAAGCGACTGCTGGAATGGATCGCCGACACCGGCGTCGCGGCGATCGCCGCGGACAATCTCGCGGTCGAGCGTTCGTCCACGCTGGGCACCGATCCGCGGTTGCCCCACCGCGGGCCGGGGCTACCGCTGCACGAGCATTGCTTGTTCAAGCTCGGCATCCACCTGGGCGAGCTGTGGTACCTCACGGAACTCGCCGGCTGGCTGCGGGAGAACGGTCGCAGGCGCTTCCTGCTCACCGCGCCGCCGTTGCGGCTGCCCGGCGCCGCGGGCTCTCCGGTCACTCCTGTCGCAACGGTATGAGCGGTCGGGACAAAAGGGCTGAGCTCGCGGTCTCGAGCGTTGGAAACTGGTGATGGGTGACGAGTGACGAGTGATGGGCAATGGATGATGCGCAACAGAAAAACTTCACTGCTAAAAAAGATCGAAGGCAATAATGCGTGGATTCGAAACCGAAGGGGCCGGAGACAACGTGAAAGGAGTAGTTGGATGCCAATTTGGAAGTACTGGCGGAACGAACCCGTCACTCATCACCCGTCACCGGTCACGGGTGTTATGGCCTTCTGCCTTTGGGTGCTGCTGTTAATCGCGCCGGCGGCGCCGGCGAGCGAGTTCAAGGCCTGCCTCGGCAAGCTCCGCGGCGAGGCGGCAGCCCAAGGCATCAGCCCGCAGATGTTCGACGTGGTCATGGACGGCGTCGAGCCCGACGAGAGCGTGCTTAAAGCGATGGACTACCAACCGGAGTTCACGGTTCCCGTCTGGGATTACGTCGCGAGCTTCGTGGACGAGCAACGCATCGCCGACGGTCAGGCGAAGCTCAACGAGTGGGCTGAAGTTTTATCCGAAGTCGAGCGCCAGTTCGGCGTCGACCGACATGTCGTCGTCGCGCTGTGGGGCGTCGAGACGGATTACGGCCGGATCTTGGGCAGGCGGCCGCTGATGCGCTCGCTTGCGACGACCTCGTGCTTCGGCCGCCGGCAGCCGTTCTTTCGCGGCGAGCTCATGGCAGCCCTGCGCATCCTGCAAGACGGCGATATGCCGCCCGAGGCGCTGGCGGGCTCCTGGGCCGGGGCGTTCGGGCAGACGCAGTTCATGCCTTCCACGTTCCAGCGTCTCGCGGTCGACGTCGACGGAGACGGCCACCGCAATATCGTCAGCTCAGTGCCGGATGCGCTCGGATCTGCGGCGAACTACCTTCAGGATGCAGGCTGGCTGAGCAGCGAGCCTTGGGGCTACGAGGTACGCCTGCCGCAAAACTACAACGGTCCGGCAGGGCGCCGCGCGCGGCGGGAACTCGAGGAATGGAGCCGACTCGGGATCCGGCAGATCGACGGCGCCGCGGTTGTGGGCAATGGCCGCGCGGCGCTCCTCCTCCCCGCTGGCGAGGACGGTCCTGCGTTCATGGTGTTCGGCAACTTCGATGCGATTCATTCCTACAACCCGTCGGAATCCTATGCGCTCTCGATCGCGCATCTGTCGGACCGACTCCGCGGTGCCGGCCCGTTCAAGACGCCGTGGCCGACGGACGACCTGGGCCTCGCGCGGGCCGAGCGCCGCGAGCTTCAAAAGCTGCTGATCAAGAATGGCTACGACATCGGCGAGGCGGACGGCATCATCGGTTCACGGACTCGCGCGGCGATCGAGGCCTTCCAGGAATCTGCCGGCCTGCCGGTGGACGGTCACCCGGGTCAGAAGGTGCTGGGGGCGCTGCGCGAAGCTTCGCGGTGAAAAAGCCTCACCGCGGAGGACGCCCAAATTCAGTGACGGGTGATGAGTGATGGGTGATGGGTGCCGGAGCAGCTACAAAGCCTCGCCGCGGAGTGCGCCAAGAAACCAATAAATAATAAAGTCAAACCCCAGAAACCCGAAGGCGACAGCAAGGGGGATATGGAGGACGCCGTCTGCGCCCGTGTACGCACCAAAGCTGCTTGATCTGTAATAGGCTAAATTTGATCTGACAAGCGATGTCCGCTTTCGGCCTATTCTGTTGAAAAACTCCGTTTGTGGAGCCGCTCGAAAGTTTTCAGGTCCTCAGCGGCGTCGCTATTTCTCGGACGTAGGAAGTGACCTCGTTTGCTCGTCCACGCGACTACGAGCATTCTCGCCAACCCTCGAGCGATTACTCGAGCGATTTGCTGATCGCAGTGCACCCTCGCCAGAACTGAGGGCCAAGGCATTTTCGAGTTTTTCAACACAATAGGCCAGAAGCGGACACTTCACTTGGTTGGGGATGAGCATGGATTTTCCATAACTCAAGCGCCCGGGTCCTATCGCGTCAGGCCCTTTTGTGGTGTCTAGCATGTCGCCAACTGCTGAACGTTGGCCTCAGCAACCAGATCAAACATCAATTAAGTCAGGAGAGGAGAAGCACGCTATGCTGCTGCATCGAAGGTCAATGCTGCGTACCCTGTTGTTTGTAGTCGCCCTTTCACTGGCTCACCTTGCCGTCGCCGCGCCTACGCCGTTGGTCAAGGCGCCGCAGGTCGATACGCCCACCCACGTGTTGTTTGTCGGAAACAGCTACCTCTATTACGGCGACAGTCTGCACAACCATGTGCGCCGGATGGCGATCGCTGGAAATCCCACTCTCGCAAAGAAGATGAAGTACAAGTCGGCCACCATCGGTGGCGCCTCCTTGGCCCACCACAATATCGATTACCTCACGCAGCCGGGGCGGATTGGCGTGAAGGAGCCGTTTCAGCTGGTCATCCTGCAAGGCTTCAGCTCAGCCGCGCTGTCGGAGAAGCGGCGCACGCAGTTTCGGGAGAAGGTGATCGAGTTCAACAAGGTGATCACGGAGCGTGGCGGCAAGACGGCCCTCTACCTCACGCACGCTTATGTCAAGCCGCACAAGCTCGCCAAGTCCGAAAATATCCGGCTCACGGAGGAGCTCTACGTTTCCGTGGGCAATGAGGTGGGTGCGCTCGTGATCCCCGTGGGTTTGGCCTTCGAAGAGGCCTACCGTCGGCGTCCCGACCTGAAGCTGCAAAAGCAGTACGACGGCTCGCACCCGGACCTCATCGGCACCTATCTGGCGGCTTGCACCGTCTACGCGAGCATCTACGGCAAGTCCCCAGTGGGAAACAGCTACGATTACTTCGGAAAGATCGACAAGGAAATGGCCACATTCCTGCAGCAGGTCGCCCAGGACACCGTGACTAAGTTCTACGGGCGCCAAGCCGATTAGCGCAAGCTAATCGTCATAGCGAAGGTGGGATATACCACGCAGTTCCCCGAACATCCGCTAATTAGCAGGTTAGACAAACCCCGTTGCGGCGGGGTTTGTTTTTCGTGTTTCTGAGTGTCCGCTTCACGCCCTGAGGTAGTCCGTCAAGCGTTTTACACATTCAGTTCGAGGTGCTTAAGTAGCGGCGAGCCGCGCTTCCTAAGGGCGTTGAGATATTTGGATTCGTCGTATGGCGTGCGGGTTTGCCAACAGCGATAGAGAATCCGAACCCATTTGAACGCCAACGAGCGCACGGCCGCTTGATAGGAGCTGCTCTTTGCGCGCTGCTGGCGATAGTAGGCGCCGGCCCAGAACGATTTGTTGATTGTCTGGCCCGCCCATTCGACAAAGGTCTGTCGCATGAAAGTCGGACATTGCCAGCGCCAATGGACCCAACTCTTCTTGCCACTGCGTTCCGTGACGGGCGCGATGCCGGCATATTTCTGCAACTCATCGACGTGCTGGTATCGTTGGCGGTCCTCTCCGAAGGCGACGAGCAGGCGTGGCGTCAGATGAGGGCCGGCACCCGGTAAGTGTTGGAATAAGCAGTAGTCGGGCAACTGCGGCGCGAGCTCGGCAATCTCCCGATCGAAGCGCTCAATCGCTTGCAGTGTGATACGCAGTTGTTCGACCAGCACCAGGATCTGTAGTCGACAGGGAGCGATCACGCCCCAGTCTTCGGTGAGGGCTATGGCCGCTTTGATGGCATCCAGAGGAGCGCTGATCACGTGGACGCGCCGGCCGTTATGGGCATAGAAGAAGGCCTCCAGGCTGGCGCGTCGAGCGCGCTTGACCTGAGCGAGCGTTGGCCAGCGGGTGAGAAAGTCGCAGAACAGGAGGGTGTCACGCTGGTCAAACCAGTCCAGAGCGTGCGGATAGTATTGCTTGAGGGTATTGGTCAGGCGATTGGTGAAGCGCGTTTTGTCGCCGACCAACTCACGACGGTGTTCAGTGAGGCTGAGCAGTGTGCGCATCTTCACGCTCTGCGGTTGCAGCGGGGTAAATCGCTCCGGATGCCGCATGAGAAGATCCAAGGCAAGTTCGGCATCGGTTGGATCATCCTTGGCGCGGCTAGGCGCGAAGGCCTCACGGTACTTGGCCAGGGTCAAAGGATTGATGGGAAAGAGCACAAAGAAGTCGTATTTCTGCAATGCATAGACGATCGGGCCCTTGGCCAATTCCAGTGCAACGGCGATCTGACCGCCGAAGCGCTGGTGCAATGACTGCGCCCATTGATCGATGTCCGCCATCTGGTGTCCAATACAATCGAATTCGCGTGACTCGTTACCTAGCGCTTGCAGGCAAATGTCATGCTTGGTATCCGCCCAATCGATGCCGACATAGGCGGTGAACTGTTGAGTAGTTGGAGGCTTCACATCGTACCTCCCAGAGTGATAAATTGATGTCCAGGGACGTGCACGCTTGCGTTCTGCGAAGGCAATATAGTGAGCCGGTAGGACGGCAAACCCTGAGTATTCGTTGTCGAGCGCAAGCGCACCCGCGGACTCGAAGTTAAAGCGGCGAACCTCGGACGTTTGGGTCGGTTTATTCGTAGTCCGCGGGTGCATGTCCCGCCTTCACTGACAGATACCTGCCAGCTGCGACCAGTATCGCGGAAAGAGGAACGGAATAACTATATTGGGTC
>Ga0224497_10002327_pt1 | contig 11382 bp, 13 predicted proteins | sample SF_Jul11_sed_USG_4_FD_167970 | JGI IMG/M metagenome (GOLD analysis project Ga0224497, IMG submission 167970) | Sediment microbial communities from San Francisco Bay, California, United States - SF_Jul11_sed_USGS_13 | ecosystem: Environmental > Aquatic > Marine > Sediment | place: USA...
GCCATGGCCATCGTTAACACGATGATGGCTATTCGTGCTCCCAAGGCCAACAACATAGCCTGGCCGACCTTACTGGAGTGGATGGCCGTGCTCGCAAAATTGGCGAGATACAGGCCAATCCCAATGATGAGCAATCCGAGAAGAAGATGCCCACCGAATTCCGAAAATTTTGACAATAATTCCGCCAACAATTGAAGGCCGAGAACTTCTGCTGCCTCCATCGATGCGAATAAGAGGATTGATACGAGAACCAATGTGCCGACGACGTGCGAGGGGGTAACGAGCCCACTGGCAGCTTCTTGGGGCAATCCCAATCGAACCAGAAGAGAGTTGAATCCAATGCCTGCAAGAAGATTTGTCACCAGTCCAGACACGATCTTTCCCACCATATACGCGATTCCGATCATCAATGCTGCGCCGAACAAATCCGGAACGACTCCCATGATGGTCTCCAGCATGTGGCTGGCTGGATTGGTAATGGCCTCAAGGTTTAAGGCCTGGAGAGACGCCACGACAATAGGAATGAAAATGAGGATATATACGATTAAACCCAAAACCGAGGATAAGGTGCGGCTTCCGATGACGTTTGCGAGTCCTAAGCGAACACTGAATTGATCCAGGCCCATTCCCACCAACACATTGGTCACTACCCGTTGCACGATACGAGCAAAAAACCATCCCACCCCAAGAATCACTCCCGCCGCCAAGATATTCGGCAGGAAGCCTAAAAGGGAATTCACCATTTCCTGGACAGGGTCTAAAAGACCTTCTAGTGCCAAAACTCCCAAAATGGCAGGGAGAAACAATAAAAAGATGAGCCAATACACGGTTTCCGCGATGGCTCGAGATACGGTCTGGCCCTCACTGGGAATCGTCTCGTCAATTTTCTCCTGGAACCGGGCATCAAAATTGATGGCGGTTAAACCTTTCTGTATAGCTGCTCGTAGGACCGTGGCGAGAACCCAGGCGATGCCACACAAGAGGACGGCACTCATGACTCGGGGAAGGTATTGAAAGACTTCAGTGAGAAACCGACTTAAGGGTTCATTAACCTGAGTCAAGTTCAAGGTTTGAAACACGGCCATGAGGACAAACACCATGATGATGTAAAAGAAGACGTTCCCAGTCCATTTTTGAACTTCGGCCGGTTTGGTCGCATTCCCGGAGAAAAAGAAATTGGAAAATTTGACGTCAAGGGTTGATCGATACATGAGATTTCGAACCAAACCGGCGACGAGCAACGCGGCAATCCATCCCAGGGCCAGCAAGCCAATCGCAGCAAGAACCGTTGGAATTTGCGTCCCGGTTACCGTCGTTAATTGATCAATAATTTGTTGCATGGTGCACCTCTCCTAATAAAAAAATCCTTTTGTATGATGGCTCTAGTATTCAAAAGTTCCATGTTGTTTGCGTTCACCGGGTTTTTCCCAAAGAAGACTGTCGTAATGAGCAAGTTTGCAGTTACTGCTATTCTGTCTAATTATCCGTCAGGTTCATTTGGGGGCAAACACTCCAGCCAGGACTGCGACACCCACAAGAATTAGCGCCAATCCAACAATCCATCCCAGCAGGGCCGGATTGACGATCACGAGCCATCCGAAAATGATCAGTAACGCCGATAAAACGATGGAGGCCACATGCCCCAGGCGTTGGGTGATGGCAGACAGTGCTGACAAAATTGCATTCACCTGTTGTTCTCCTTTTTGTCTGTCCAATCCTTAACGTACCCTTGGATGGGATTTTTGGATACCTTGGGCGAGAGGAGCTATTTGGGTTTGAAGATGGATCCCCGCAATGGATTTTCCTAAATAATTCTCGACTGAAGACTTGATTCGTTCTTGAACCTCTTGGCCGAGTTGGGCCACGCTAGCATAAGGGGCCACGCAAATTTGGCATTGAAGATGAATGCCTCGAGAGCCATTCTGCACAGTTGTGGAACTTTCCAGGACCCCATCAATCTTACCTGCTTCGCGATTGGCAAGGTCTTGAATGCTTCTCATGGTGGCGGTGATTTGGCCTAAGTCATCTTTCTTCACGGTCAATTCAGGGACCTTGTTGGAATGTAAGCGTAGCTCCATAAATAGAAGAAGGACGCTGACAATGACGAACCCAAAACAAATGCTGACGACAGTCAATCTGTTGGTAACCGTCCATCCATTCGACGGATCCAATTGAGTAAAGGGGGTAAGGATTTGGTGCCATGGCGCTGGCACCCATTCTTGGGGATTCAAAAGCCCAATGGTGATGAGAAGAAGGCTGCTGCTCCCGATGAGGAGGAACAGGAGACCAAAGATCACCAGTATGCGATTAAATAGATTCATCAATTACTCTTTAAATTAAAGTGAACATCGGAAATTCGGAGGTTAATCCAACGTATCCGTTCGGATGTCAGAGATTTAATGGCGCTTCGTATCATACGGCGCACCCGAGCTGAAATTGATGGTATGGAACTTTTTGTATTGAGAGTCACGATCAACTCGACTTCTATATTTAAGCCTCCTGCCACTCGGTGGACCCCAACCCCCCATACTCGCCAACCTGGTCCGACTGTGGACAACTCGGCTTCCTGTTCGACTGGCACTTCCACCGATTGAATACGGGCCACACTCTGGACCACCGCGTCTGCAATCACTCGTTCATCAATGGTAACAACCGATTTCGCCATGTGAAAAATGTTACTCCACTCTTCGAACAATCATTTCCGCAGGCTTGTTCTCGGGGAAAAATAAGCCACTCACTTGTATATTGACTTCTTTGACAACCAAGCCCAAAAGGGATTCTATTTGTTCAATTATGGATCCACGAAGACTGGCTGCTAAGTCGGAAACCTTCACGCCATAATGGGCGATGATACGCAAATCTATGGCGACCTCGCGTTCGCCCACCTCCACAACGATCCCTTGGCCCGATTGGAATTTTCCAGAAAATCGTTGGGTGAATTCGGCAATTTGTTCCCCGATTCCCTGCTTAGCGATGCTGTGGATCCCCTGGACTTTTTTGGCCGCTATTTCCACAAGTTGAGTGACGACTTCAGGGGCAATAGTGGTTTTGCCTAATTGCTGTTCGACTTGATTCGGGTTTGTTGTGATTGTTCCCACTGTCATAAGGCTGATCTCCTCATCAAAGTACGTAACCGGGATTTGAAATGCATTAAAGTGTGAGTCATGCATGAATAGGTTATGTACATACCTAACTCGTGTATTTTTTGTTCTTATGCTACACGTGGCTCTGGACGTTCAACGGGTTTTTCTTTGGCTTCTTCCGCAAAATAGAGGCCGGAGACGTCAATATTCACTTCTTTGACCGTGAGGCCAGTCATCGTGTTTATGCGCGAGGCGAGGTTCCGTCGAATGGCGGTGGCTACTTGAGGAATGCTCACTCCATACTCCACGACTACTTTCACGTCGATCGCGACTTCCCGTTCTCCTACTTCCACCTGCACCCCTTGTGTGCTCTGTCCTGTTTTGGCAGCTCGTTGGGCTAAACCTGTCAAAGCGTCACCAAACCCTAATGACCCCATGTCGTGCACACCAGCAATTTCTTTGGTCGCGAGCGCCACAATCTTCGCGACGACTTCATTCGCAATATGGGTTTTCCCCTCTTTAGTGACTAACTCTGAAGTTCCCCGTTGTTGTTCTTTGGAATCCGCCATGATTTACTTCTCCTTTTGTTGTGATTGACTGTTATTAAAGGGTAACGGTATTGAGAAAAACCGGCCATCTGCCTTTCTCCCTAATAAAATCAGATAAAGGTATTTGCGCATGGTTGTTTCTCGTTTCTTCTACTTATTAAGTTAGACAACATTTTTACGGAAAACGTCACATTGTTATTTTTTCGCATAATTTAAGGGAAATTCTCGAAATGCCTATGTCTCATTGAAAAATAGGGGAGTCATTGAGGCTGTGATAACTGATGGGCAAGGGAAAACCCGGGAAGTTTTGAAGCCATTCTGGGGAAGGGTACCCCCAAATCTTTGAGGGTTTTGAAGGATTGAGTGGCGGAATAGTTACTTATTTCAGGCTGTCAATTAATAGGAGTAGGGTGCTTCGAAGATTCCTTCTACTGATTTCCCTGGTTCGTGAGCTTGTGGGACGAAGTGATTCGTCCCAACAAAAAGCCAGTGACTACGCAAAACACGATTAAGACAATCCGGCGAGTCTCAAATGTCCAGAAAAGAAACGTGAGCTCTACGGAGGCCATATTTTGAAAAGCTATCAGCACCAAAAGTGCTCCCAACAAGATGGCCACAGGGGATTTCAATTTCAGCATAATAGGTCAGTATTCGACAGTGTGGATATCCTCGAGAATAATGCTGATCTGTCTTTGGAAGAGGGTAAGTTCTGATTTAGGAATAACGAACATATTCTTTCCCTTCGGAAAATGGTGAAGAGGGTATTGGATGATTCATAGATTAACATGTCACTCCCTCGCTAACGCAGAGTTCTCCGACAAGACTGAGATTGACGTTTGGAGGGAAAGAACTCGATTAACCATAATGTGGAAAAGTTTGTGTTGAGTATAGGATTTATAGTGGATACAACAGCTCCATTTCGCATAGCTTGTTTGCGAAGGTAAAACGGCGAGTTCCCTGCGGCAGAAAGGAAGGGAATATTCTTCGCTTTTGGCATTACCTTGAGCATGTGGAGCATTGGTAAACCATCGAATCTCGGCGTCTAAAAATCAGATAAAATAAGACAAACGGTTGAATCTTAAGGGTGTGGCCAGGGGGAACCGAGTCAGCATTAATGATGTCAGATTTTTCGTTCACCAAGGAGATTACTCCAGGGCCGGTAAGGGCCTCCACCACCCTGAGAATCGTAGATGGGGTATCGGGGAATCCAAGGATTCATTGCTATTTGGCATTATAGCGCAGACGAAAGTGCATGGTATATGTATGTTCACTTGCCAACGATTCTGGATAATCGCATTGCAGCGGAGACGATTGCGCCTGTTATCCTGGAATTGATTGATCCCAAGACAGATTGTTTCGCCTGGTATCTTTACAACTCGGATTACCTAATCGATCTGGAGAGGACCGTCGACTACATCGGCGATCAATATTCGACAAGTTGAACCGCCGACGAACGACTGCATGTCGGAACTTCAGCCGGTGGCCGAGTCAGTGTATACGTTTGTGGAATGGCATAAACGTTTAGTCCACGTTTTCTGTTGAATCCCGGCTTACCCCGATACTTACCAAACCGAATGCAGAGACATTCGTGGCCCTAACCATTGGAACAGATTTGATTACAACACGATGCTTGAAGAAGTCCCCTTTTTTGCCATTCAATGCTCCAGCGTTTCGATTGACGATCAACGACACATTGCGCCCGAGCCCTTCATCGACGCCTTCTCGTCCTCGTTTAGCTTCAGGCACGAGGGGGAGACCAAGCTGGCGTCGATGACCTGGTTATCTCAAACGATCTTGACGACGATGTCGTGGAGGGTTTGACCGGCGCGCGCCAGGCGGTCGGCGCCGTTCGATAAGTGGCGGTAAACCTCGCGTCGCTTTAGGATCTCGGTCATGCAGTGTAGGCGTCAGTGCCGCTCCCTCCACCCTGCTCTTGGAGCTTGGCATGGTAGGCCTTGGCTGCGAACAGCTCAGTGAGTGCCTGTCGGTAGGACTTCTCAATATGCCGCTCCGCCTTGCGAGCAGACAAGGCGTCGGCCTCGGACGCAGCGGGCGTAGTGGCGATCTTTCGGAAACCCGCCCTAAGGGCCTCGGCTCCCTCTTTCAGATAGATTGCCATCTCCAGGGTGTAGCTGTCCGGCCTGACATCGAACGCTTTCATCTCGCGCACTGTTGTCTTGGCATAGTTGAGAACGTGGACGATACCTTCGATTGCGCGATAGATCTCCTCGCGATCCATGGGCGTGGCGAAGGCTTTGTTGAGGACGCGCAGGTTGCGCCGTTTCAGCTCGTCCCCTTGCTTCTCTAAGACGTTTGCGATTCGCTCAGCGGTTCCCGCATCGCCGGTGCGCATGTATTCGACGAACTCCTCCATCACAGTCATCAGGAGATCACACTGGTCGTTGATCAGACCGTAAAAATCCGGCATTCGCGGGAACACCCGGTCAACCAGTTTAGCGACGACGTTCTCAGAAGTTTCACTCATGTTGATTTCCTCCTGGCTGTTTGTGTTTGATACGGCCAGGGCAGGATGGCCCATGCTCCCCAGCCCTTGCCGCACTAAATGAAAATTTGTGCCACCAACCATACCAGGATGCTGACCGTACCCGCCCCCGTGATGGTGATCACCCAAGTCGAAAGAATCTCTTGCGCCTTGGCCCAACGTACCGCCTTTGGTCGCTCCGACGCACCGATACCCATGATCGACGAGCAAACCACGTGGGTGGTCGAGATAGGACCCCCAGTCAGAGCCGCGCCGAAGACGACTGCAGCGGAGGTGACCTGCGCGTTCACCGCGTGCAGCGGTCGGATTTTATAGATTCCGAAACCTACTGTTCGCACGATACGCCAGCCGCTGGACATGATGCCGAGGGTCATGGCCACCCCGCAGGTTAGTATTGTCCAGAACGGCACTTCGAAGCTGGTGGTTATGCTGCCGGTGACCAGCACCAGGGCAATAATGCCCATGCTCTTCTGCGTATCGTTGGTCCCGCGCGAAAAGGCCAACCAGGCGGCGGTCGCAATCTGGCCTCTGCGCAGGTAGAGATTAAGTGACGGACGGGCAGCGCGCAGCAGTCTCCCGGTGACACGCTGTAATCCGAAAGCGGCCCAGAAGCCGATGATCGGCGAGAGGATCAGAGCCAGCAGTACCTTGGTGACGCCCGTCGCATGGCCATCATGCAGGACAAGGTCCTCAAAGCCCCTGACCACGTTGGAGGGACCTGCTGAGACCAGAACCGGACCGACCAGACCACCGACAAGGGCATGGGATGAGCTTGGAGGAACACCAAACCACCAAGTGACGAGGTTTCAGGCGATGGCACCGATGACGCTAGCCAGGATGATGCTGAGCGAGGGGACCTTGGGTAGCTGGCTCACATCGATAAAACCGCCGATAGTGTTGGCGACAGCGGTACCACCCAGAAGCGGGCCGAGGAATTCGAAGACGGCGACCAAAATGACCGCCTGGATCGGGGTCAGGGCACGTGAGGCCGTGACGGTTGCGACAATATTTGAGGCATCTTGAAAGCCGTTAGTGTAGTCGAATATGAGCACGATCACGATCGTCAAGATTGCCAGGCTAGTTACCATATCCACCTTGTTTTCTCCTACAATGGCGCTCCAGTTCCGTCTAGTCGAACCGGTGGTCGCTTTCTCGCTCGTCATGTCTGCCATGCCTATGGCGCCACCAGGGCCTACTGCAATTCCACGTTCACGGCCTTAGGCACCAAATCTTGGGCGAATGATCAAGCCGGACGCTTAGTAATCGTGAGCGATTCTCGCTATTTCTTGATTTTGATGCCGAGCTCTCGGCGAGCCAGTTTGCGCAGTTCCCCCGACAGCGCAGTGTCTCGACTCGAGCATAAAGCTTATTGTCGGCAGGAATGACGTACCAAGGCGCCGGGACGGTTGAGGTTTCCATGAGCATGTCGGCCCCGGCCTTGTCATATTTGGCACGTTTCGCCCGGTTACGGAAATCCTCGTGGGTGAGTTTCCATTGCTTGTGCGGGACCTCCAGGCGTTCGCGCAGCCGGCGAAGCTGCTCCTTGTGCGAGACCTTCAGGAAAACTTTGATGACGTGTACGCCGTCATCGACGAGCTGGCGTTCGAATTCATTGATTTCGCGGTAGGCGCGCCGCCACACGGCTCTCGACGCCAATCCCTCGACACGCTCGACCAGCAGGCGCCCATACCAGGAACGGTCGAACACGGCGATGTGACCGTGCTCCGGCACGCGAAGCCAAAAGCGCTGCAGATAATGTTGTCGTCTTTCGGTGTCGTTGGGCGCCGCGATGGGCCATACCTTAAAGCTGCGCGGGTCGAGCTGGGACGACATGCGCCGGATGACACCACCCTTTCCGGCAGCATCGTAGCCCTCGAGCACGATCATCGCGCGGTCGCCGGTATGGATATACGCCTGCTGGATGCGCTGAAGGCGGACCTGCTCTTCACCTAAACGTTTTTGATAGACGTCGGGACTCAGTGTCGGAGCGTCGCGGTGGCGCGGCAGGCGACGGCTGTTTTTACTCGTCATGGTGCACACCATGCCCAACCGAAATAGAGTTATGCGGTTCGCTCAAATTATTCATCTTATGAATCCCTCCATTCGTTATAGTTCATTACTCAGATTTTCCTTAAACCAACATTATTCACCTACAATTCTTACTACAGTCCGATTGCCCGGGTAAAAGGCTAGCCCGGTGTTTGTATTTGCGGACATCAATGATGTCGACCCTCCTTCAAAAAAGATCCAACTGGCGGGCGCAATTGGTCCTTCGCCTTTTTATTTAAGCGTGCCCCTCCAACCAGTCTTTGCGCATGTGTGAAATCCCCTTTATCTATTTTGGTCGGTTTCAGGCTGTTTTTCTGGTGTCGTCGTTCCGCTATCCTTTTTAGGAGCAGTTTTTTCCGAAGGAATTTCGTTCAGCTGTGAACGTGCAATACGCCTCGCCAGTTTGAAGATCCCGTCGAGTATCTCGATCAGTTCAACCTCGCGAACATAGCTCGTGAGCCCCGCTTTAGGGTTGGCCGACAGTCGCTTGACGCTTTCCGATTCAATCTGCTGGGCCAATAAACCAACCTCTTGCTTCATTGTACGTACCCTGGTAGCCAGCGCAGCATCATTGTCGACAACCGCTTTGACGCTTTCGCGCAGCGCCTCGGCGACTTCCCCGTGCAGTCGCATAACCGGCTCCAAGGCGGTTGGTGGCAACTGAACGCGCGCCACGATCCGCTTTCTGGCAGAGGTGACGATATCGGTGGCGATGCGGTCGGCAATGTGTTCGAGATCGTTCGCCACTTCGGCCAGTCGCATGAGCGTTCTTCCCTCTATCGACGAGAGGGAAGTTAAGGAAATCTTGCCCAGATACGCGAGGATTTCCCGATGCAGATCGTCGGCTGGTTTATCCAATTCCTCCAGGAGGTCGAGATCGCGCGACGATTGGGAAACGGCCGCAGGCAAGGCTTTCTGAAGCATGTCATGAACATATTCCCCAAGCCTGCCGATTTCCAGGCGTACATTGCCAAGTGCAATGGCGGGGGTCGAAAGGAGTGAGGCGTCGAGAAATCTCGGTGGGAGCAGTTCTATCTCCGAAAGCGGGCGATCCGGTACGATCCATTCGACCAATCGCGCGAATTGGGTGGTGAAGCCAATGAAGAGAAATGTGTTGGTGATGTTGAAGATCGTATGCGCGTTGGCTATTTGTCTGGGTATCTCCGCGGTATGGCGTGTTGCGTTGGCCAGGCCATCGACTGTTGGCGAAATCAGTCGCGCCAAATCGGCTAGTTGCGGAATGAAGGAGACCCAGACAAGCACGCCGGCAACGTTGAACAACACGTGAACCAGTGCTGCTCTAACCGCCTCCCGTGGTTTGCCAATGACGGTCAGGCCTGCCGTGGCACAGGTTCCGATATTGGCGCCGAGCGCGATCGCGATCGCTGTTTCAAGCGTCATCAGGCCCTGACCGGCGAGCATTATAATGATCCCAGTTGTTGCCGCCGAAGACTGGATGACTGCCGTGAACGCGGCCCCCACAAAAATCGCCGCATAGGGATTCAGAAGGGAAGCAACGAATTCGGTAAACGACGGGTAGGACCTCAGCGGCGCCATCGAATCGCTCATTAAGCCCATGCCGTAGAAAACGAGCCCGAACCCAAGCAGCATGTGCCCATAATCGCGCCAGACGTTGCGATTGGCCAGTGCCGCGATCAGGACGCCGATGGCGATCAAAGGCAACGAGAATTCGGTGACTTTAAAGGCAAGGATCTGAGCGGTAACCGTGCTGCCGATATTAGCGCCCATGATGACACTAATGCTTTGGGTCATCGACAAGAGCCCGGCCGAAATGAAGCCGACCAGAATGACCGTGGTGACCGAGGACGAATTAACGATCCCCGTAACCAGGGCGCCGATGCCGACTCCCATGAAACGGTTGCGCGTCAGCCGGCCCAGGATTTCCTTCAAATAATCGCCGGCGGCGCGTTTCAGCGCGCCGGTCATCAGATCCATTCCGAACAGAAATAACGCCAGCCCACCAAACAGACCCGTCCATAACGCGTAAAGATTAATGGGCAGTTCCATTGCCCTCCTCATGTCCCTTGACTACGACGACTGGCATTGGCGCGAGCTGTACGACTCGCTCTGCCACCGAGCCGAGGAGGATGTGCGTCAGACCGGTTCGTCCACGGCTGCCTATGACGATGAGGGGTGCGTTGATCGATTTGGCAACCTCGACGATACGGCTGGCAGGAAGTCCGGTCACCAGTTTTGCATCAGCGGTGGCAAGAGCCGACAGGGAGGGATGCTCCTCTCGTATCTTTTTCAGGAATGCATCCATCATTGCGCGGGCCAAGTCGGCCATTGGCCGGAGCCAGTCCACCTCCACATGTCGATAGAATCCGGGACTCGAAGCCGGGTCGTGGACGACATGCAGAATCATGAGCCCGCACCCCAGGTGTTCGGCTTCCCGGCTGGCCCATAACACCGCCTCACAGGAATCCTCCGAGAAATCGACGGCGGCCAGAAGGGTGCCCTCACTGTCTCCATTGACGCTGCCCTTCCCCCTTGTCTCAGGTTGGTTGGCGCTCGTCATGGCAGCATAATCCCGCGGATCATGAAAAACAGACCCGCCGCGATCAGGGCCGTGACCGGCACCGTGATCAGCCAGGCAGTAGCAATTCGCATCAGGAGCGTGCGCTTCACTAACTCGATCCGATGGATTTTCCGCAGTTCCTTACGTTCGGTCTTGTGCAGGAGGCCCGCACCCTTTTGTGCCTTCAGCTCAAGGAGCATTTTGCTCCGTTCGGGCACCGTCGTGGCTTCGAACCGCCTGAGATACGCATTAACCTGTTCGGGGCTGTCGTTGGCATGGTGGAGTTTGATTTCCTCAATCATGCGCGAGTAGTTGACTTTGATATATTCGCGGAGGAAGCCGACGCCGAACACGCCCCCGACGGCGATGTGGGTTGAACTGACCGGCAGCCCGAGCTGCGACGCGATAATCACGGTGATGGACGCCGCCATGGCGATGCAGAAAGCTCGTGTCTGGTCTAGCTCGGTAATCTGAGAGCCGACCGTATTAATCAACTTGGGACCGTATAGAGCCAGACCCAAAGCAATCCCGAGCGCACCGACCAACATCACCCACATGGGAATGGGTGCCTCCGAATGTAATCCGCCACTTATGATCGCATCATGGATGCCGGCAAGCGGACTGACCGCGTTGGCGACGTCGTTGGCCCCATGCGCGAAG
>Ga0224497_10002328_pt1 | contig 11378 bp, 14 predicted proteins | sample SF_Jul11_sed_USG_4_FD_167970 | JGI IMG/M metagenome (GOLD analysis project Ga0224497, IMG submission 167970) | Sediment microbial communities from San Francisco Bay, California, United States - SF_Jul11_sed_USGS_13 | ecosystem: Environmental > Aquatic > Marine > Sediment | place: USA...
GCAAAACGTTGGCGGTATATCGACGGTGCGGGCGAAATCGGGATTATTTCATCAGTAACCCAGCCGTTTTGCGGTACTTGCACCCGCGCCCGTATTTCCGCGGAAGGCCAGGTTTACACGTGCTTGTTCGCGAGCCAAGGACATGATTTACGCGAACTGGTGCGCAGCGAAATCGACGATCGGGAGCTCGCACAGGCCATCGCACAGATCTGGCGGCGGCGCGACGATCGTTATTCGGAAATTCGCTCGGATGCGACCAGCGCGATACCGAAAATAGAAATGTCGTACATTGGCGGTTAGCCGGGACAGTTCATGAACGGCTCGGTCTTCGGGGGGATCGTGCCGCATGCGATGTGCGATTTTTCTGGGAGTTCCGAACAGAACAAGCCGTGTGGAGCCGCCGTACCATAAACCACCGCGTAACCGATTCAAGTATTGATAGGATTCTTGATTTGTGGTCCGCCTTCGCAAAATATCCGGACTAATTTTGTAGGTGCTCCAAAAGTCGAGGCATGAGTTCCACGAGGTTGCATGGACGGGTGCGGTAATCGAGTTGATGCCCAATGAGTTTATCCCAAGCCGTCGCGCAGGCGCTGCTGGAGCCCGGTAAACAGAATACATAGGTAGCATTGGCGACGCCGCAAAATGCTCGCGACTGCAAGGTCGACGTGCCGATATCGTCGTATGACAGAACCCGAAACATTTCTCCGAAGCCATCGATATGTTTGTCGAGCAATGGTGCGACCGCTTCCGGGGTGCCGTCGCGGCCGGTAATACCGGTGCCGCCAGTAGAGATGACGACCTGCACCGCCGGGTCGGCAATCCATGCTGAGACCACGGCACGAATCGCGTAGATATCGTCCCGTACGATGCGTTTTTCAATCGCGCGGTGCCCTGCGCCTTGCACCCGGTTTACCAACAACGCACCGGATTTGTCATCGGCATCGGTGCGCGAATCGGAGATCGTCAATACTGCGATCGAGACCGGGATCAACTCGCGTTTTGGCGTGCTCTTGGCATTGGTTGACATATACGTATTCCTGGTTCGCTGAAATGGGTGTCTAGCGCGCGCCACGATGTCCGCACGACGCTAAACTCCGAGCGGAAATCCGCAAAGTTAATGGTAAAATACCAGAATGGCGGTGACGATACGATTTTTCGCGGGTCTCAAAGAGCAACTCGGCGTCGAGCGCCGCGAGGTTGACGCGGCGGTCATAAAGACCGTCTCGGATGCGTGGCGAGCCGTGGTGGCGCATGAGGAACTTCCGGATAATATTTTGATCGCGTTGAACCTCGAGTACGCGACTGCGGATCGGGCCGTGCGTGATGGCGATGAGGTCGCGTTCTTTCCACCGGTCACCGGGGGTTGAGCGTGAAGGTCAGAATTGTCGAGGATTCGTTCGACCCGTGGACGGTGCTTGCCGAATATGAGGCCGAACATTCAGCGGCTGGGGGAAATATCGGCGCTACCGCGACGTTTGTCGGTACGATGCGGGATTTTAATGAAGGGGTGGCGGTCAATAGCATGACCCTCGAGTACTATCCGGGGATGACCGAAAAGCATTTGCAGCAAATCGGCGCGGCGATAGCACAATTACACAGTCTGGTCGATTGGCTCATTGTGCACCGGGTTGGAAGGATGCAACCGGGTGAACCCATCGTGCTGGTGGCAGCCTGGTCGGCGCATCGTGTCGAGGCATTCGCCGCGTGCCGCGAGATTATGGAGGACTTAAAGGCACACGCGCCATTTTGGAAGAAAGAACAGCTAACGGATGGCGAACGCTGGGTCGAACACAATACACCGGGCTAAGCACTCCGTAACGGATATCGACTCGGCTCCTAGCTTGATTACTGAGAGGTATTGATTAGTGGATAAGCAACAGCAAACAGAGATCGAAGCGGCTGTCTTTCAGCGCCTTGTGGAGCATTTTCGTACTCATACCGATGTACAAAACATCGACGTTATGAATTTGGCGAGTTTCTGCCGCAACTGCCTGTCCAAATGGTATCAGGCCGCAGCGGACGAGCGGGGTATCGAAATGAGCTATGATGCGGCGCGCGAAGTTATTTATGGCATGCCCTATTCGCAATGGAAGGAGCAATACCAAACCCGAGCCAGCGACGAGACGATGGCGGTTTATAAAGAGAAACATCAGGCCATGGAGTCGGTGGGAAAGTAAAGTAACCGCTGGTTTCCAAGCTGGCCCAAACCAATTCGGGGTTCAGTCAATGATAAAAGGTTTGCATCACAACGCGTATCGTTGCCGCGATTCGGAGCAGACCCGGCAATTCTATGAAGAGTTTCTGGGTTTGCCGCTAGCCGATGCTTTCGAAATCGCAACCACTAAGACCGGTCGCGCCACGAAAGTATTGCATTCGTTTTACCGCATGGACGATGGTTCCTTCCTGGCTTTTTTCGAAGCGCCCGACATGCCGTTCGAATTCAAGAAGCAACATGATTTCGACTTACATATTGCGGTGGAAGTCGATAACGACGCGCTGATAGACATGTTTGAAAAAGGCAAAGCGCTGGGAATGGCGCCGCGCGGAATTTCCGATCACGGTTTTATCCGCTCCATTTACTTCCGAGACCCAAACGGTTACGTAATCGAGCTTACGGCTAAGCAACCCACAGAGAGTCCTGCCACCGAAGAACAGGCTCGAGCTGCGCTCGATAGATGGCAGGCGGCGAAATAAAACAAACAGGGTGTCGGTATCGTGTCACGAGCCAATACATCACCACACCCGTTTCCGTTGGGGTGAATCGTGCGGCCATTTCATTCAACTGATACACAGAGTAACTTCGTTGATTTACCCTCTATGCGTGAAACTCCAGGCTATCGGGTCATCGATGGCGATCCACGCGCTTCGGTGCGATTCGACCGCGGTTCGGCCGACTCGGCCCAGCGCCTTGGAGTATGGATGTGTACCCCGGGCACGTTCGAATGTGTGGAGTCGGGCGACGAACTACAAACTGTCCTGGAAGGCAAATTGAGTGTCACTCAAGCGGATGGCACGGTTCACGAATTTACATCGGGGGACAGTTTTTACACAGACAAAGGCGAACGCCTAATCTGGGAGATCGTGCAGACCGTGAAGAAGGTGTTCTTTGCCTATAATAGAGACGGTGCCTTATAGATTCTTATCTTAGATTTATCATAAGCCACCCTTGAAGTCGCTATACGAAAATAATCCATGGCAGCAAAGACTGACTTAACTTGAATACGTTCTGAAAGACGGGAATGCCTAATACGCTCACAAGCAGCAAACTCAGAAGTACGTAATTCCCGTATCTATCATTGTAATATCGGTACATTTGCGACAGTTTTCTGGGCAGGAAATAGGGAAGAATATAGTGGCCGTCGAGTGCTCCGATTGGGATTAGGTTAAATATCATCAATAAAAGATTGATCTGTGCGAGATAGACAAAAAATGTCTTGGTGCCGACCTCTGAGAAGTAGGGCCAGCTTAGACTGTCACCCAAAACAAAAATATTGATCGCAACGATAGCCACCAAAAGATTCATCCCGGGTCCGGCCGCCGATACCCACAGATCAGCCCAGCGCGAAGTGAAGTTACGAGGATCGGTAGGTACGGGTTTTGCGTAACCGAATCCGACGAATATCACCATCAGCATACCCATTGGGTCAATATGGGCAATCGGATTGATGGTTAAGCGGCCAGCACGCTCCGCGGTATCGTCGCCGAATAGCTTGGCGGTATATGCGTGGCCGAATTCGTGAAACGACAAAGAGATAATCAAGGCGATCAAGATCAGTGCGAACACTAAGACATGGCCTTGGTATAAAAGAGTAATCATAAAACTAGCAGTGCTTTTCTGCGCTCAGGTAATAGTTGGCGGTCAATTCTACGCATCTTACCGTGACGAAGCGGACGCCGATTGGTCGGTGGGGTGGATTGTGAGCTATCGGTTGCGTCAATGCTAGGGCAGCAGTCCGACCGGCAAATTGGGGCTCGGGCTACCTTCCTAAATAGTTAAGCGTGTTGCCAGAATCAGATTCGCACGAGTCCAGCTAGACAATTGTCAAATGCCTCGCAGTAAAAATCTACGTCGTTTGCGGTTGTTCTAAATCCAACCGCGGGGCTTGCGCTGTAGATGGCTTCCCAGACGCCGCGATTCGCGAGATACAGGCGGATTAGCTGCCGCAGTGGCAGATTTTCGCTTGCTTGCATTTGCCGGGCGTTGGCGGGGAGATCCGGGGCGAAAAAATAGCCCGATCGACAATAAAAACGGATCGTGCTCCAAGGTAAACCGTGCGCCTCTATCTTGTTCTGGATTCCGTCGGCGAGTCGTCCACCAACGTCGTTGGCGCGTTGGTGTGCCTGTTGTGTCATGACGCGTTCCAAAGTGCAACGCGCGGTGGCCATCGAAAGAGCATTACCGAACAATGTGCCGCCGGTCGCGACGACGGCAGTGGTTGCAAAACTTGGTAATTCGGAATCGGATTGGGACTCGAGAATCGACGCTACGTCTTCGGTCATGCCGTAGGCCCCGATCGCAACGCTGCCACCGATGGCTTTACATAATGTCAGAATGTCGGGGTCAAGTTTCCATTCGTTGGACAGTCCACCGAAAGCGCAGACATTGGTATGAGCTTCGTCAATAATCAACAGGGTACCGTGGGTTCGGGTGAGCTCGCGGAGCGCGGTGTGAAAGTTCGATTCCGGTTGGATGACGCCAACATTAGTCAGCGCCGGCTCGGTGATGACGCACGCGATGTCGTGATTTTTCAAGCTGCGCTCGACCGCGTCAAGGTCGTTAAACTGCACGATGTGCGCGTGTTTTTTAACATCCTCCGATATCCCCGCGCCTTCGAGGATACGCTCACCGCCGTCTTCAGCGACTAATGTATCGTCGATCATGCCGTGATATTTGCCCGCGAACATCAATATGTCGCTGCGACCGGTTATGGCGCGTGCAATGCGTATCGCTTCGGTATTGGCGCTCGATCCAGCCAACGTGAATTGCCATTTCGGTAAGCCGAACCGCGAGCTCAGTTGCTCGGCCACGGCGATGGAATCTTCATTGGGTAACATAAATTGACTGCCACGCGCCATTTGCTCGCTGGCCGCGGCCGTGAGCTGCGGTTCAGCATAGCCAAATGGCATACTGGTGTCCGCCAAATTCATATCCAGATAGCGATGGCCATCGACGTCAACAAAATAGGCACCGTCACCAGATTTGACGAACATGGGCGGATGGTCATAGAGCTGCACCATCCACGCCATCGGTACGCCATTGGGCATGTATTTTTGGGCCTGTTGCCACAGCGCCGTCGAACGCGGCCGGTTCGCAATGAAACGCTCAAGTTCGCGCGCGCGTAGTTTGTCGATTTGGGTATCGCTTATCGCCATTGGCGGTGACTCCCTCGTCAATAACTTTTAGCGGTCAACAATTGATCGCGTAGTGTTTGGTGGTTCGGGTTTAGCATTGCGGTCCGTGTCCCATCACTTCATCCTACGCGGGCGGTTTAACCCCAACCCAATAGGTTGTGTCAGCTTCTATGGAGTCACAGTCATTCGTGGCGATCGTCCGCAATTTCCGGAAGCCCCGTATCAATTCGCCGGGTTGGAGCAAATACCGGGCGTTAAATCCGGGATGTTGACGCTGCCGATTGGTGTTAAACGTTTTGTAGAACAGCAGTCCACCGGGTTGCAATGCTCGCATCAAGGGTGCGAACAGATTCCGATCGAGGTATCGAACTACGACAATGACATTAAACCACGCCTTCGGCAGGGGGTGCTCATCGAGGTTAGCGACGACTGCCAATAATTGTAAGTCGCAATGTTGTGCCATACGACATCCGATGCGCAGGCCCTCGATACTCACGTCAATGGCATATGCATCGTAGCCGCGACTCGCGAGATACAACGCATTGTCGGCCGTGCCCGCCGCGACATCGAGCGCGCGCCCGCGGCCGTCCAGCAGCGCTTGGTGATCGACAAGCAACGAATCGGGACGCGGAACCGGGTTGGGTTGCCGTCCGCAATAGCGCTGGTCCCAGCGTTCGCGATCGGTGCGCACGATGTTCTTACACTAAGCCGTAGAACGGCTCGACATCGACCAGCGTGTCTGCTGTTACGTCGCCGGACTCCAGCGGTAGCACGATAAAACAGTTGGCCTGGCTCATCGAATTCAAAATGCCGGAGCCCTGCGCGCCCGTACTGTGTACGCTTAGACCCCCGTCGGGGTCGGTGGTCAGGTAGCCGCGTTGAAATTCGAGGCGCCCCGGTCGTTTCCGCAAATCCGATTGCAGCCGCGCCTTGATGCGCATCGGATGTACGTCGTGCTCGCCCATCAGTCGCCGCAATGCGGGCATGACGAACTGGTAGAAAGTGACCATGACCGATACTGGGTTGCCCGGTAATCCAAAGAATAATGCATCGCCGACGCGACCAAATGCGAGCGGCCGCCCCGGCTTCATCGCCACCTTCCAGAAATTTACCGATCCCAGTTGCCGAAGGGTATCGGTAACATAGTCGGCATCGCCCACCGAGGCGCCGCCGGTCGTTATGATCGCATCCGCCATTGCGGCGGCGCTGCTAAACGCGTCACCGGTCGCGTCGGGTTCGTCACGCACGACTCCCATATCAATCAGGTCGACACCGAGCCGTGTGAGCATACCGTGCAACGTATATCGGTTGCTGTCATAGATCTGCCCGAGTTGCAGAGGCTCGCCGATCGATCGCAACTCATCGCCGGTGGAGAAAAACGCCACGCGCGGTTTACGTACCACCGTCACCTCACCCATGCCCAGCGACGCCAGCAAGCCGAGCTCCGTTGGGCTCAGCCGCTTACCGGCCGGCACGACAATCGCGCCTTCGGCAATATCCTCGCCCGCCGCGCGAACGAACTGGCCCGCACGGTGCCCCGTCCCGAGCGTCACGCTATCACCGTCGGCCTCGCAGTCCTCTTGCATGACGACCGTATCGGCACCGTTCGGCAGTATTGCACCAGTCATAACGCGGGCGCATTGATCGGTTTCTACGCGTCCGTCCAGTGGCCGCCCGGCCCAAGCGGTACCGATCACGCGCAACGCTTTTTCGCCACTACTCGGCAAATCGGCGCTGCGTACGGCGTAGCCATCCATTGCCGAATTGCTGTGGGCAGGAACGGCTGAAGGGCACGTAACGGACCTCGCGGAGATGCGCCACAATGCGCTGCGCAACGGCACCTGTTCGATCCCCGCTAAGGTCTCCACCGTCTCCTGGATGCGACCCAGTGCTTGGTCGACCGTTAAGGAATTGGGGTCGAAGTCCTCCATGCATCCCGCTGCATGGGTCACATTCAGCTTATTCATTGCGTCGCCACGGCCCCGACTTTCCACCGGATTTTTCCAGAAGCGCTACGCTGCCGATTGTCATCTCACGGTCGATGGCTTTGCACATGTCGTATACCGTGAGCAACGCGACTTGAACCGCCGTCAGCGCTTCCATTTCGACGCCGGTGCGGTCGTGAGTCTCGACGGTCGCCGTACAGCGCACCTGAGGTTCGGATTCCACTGTGGTCAACTCGACGTTTACATGGGTTAAGCTCAGCGGATGGCACAAAGGTATGAGGTCGGCGGTGCGTTTGGTTGCCATTATTCCGGCTAAGCGTGCCACGCCGAGCACGTCGCCCTTTTTGGCCGTACCCTCCACAATCGCGCGCAGTGTGCCGGCGCGCATCGTAATAACGCCTGCCGCTACGGCTCTCCGCGCACTCTCCGGTTTCTGACCGACGTCCACCATATGGGCTTCGCCGGCGGCATTGAAGTGAGTTAATTTGGTCATCGCGTATCGATATGATATCTGGTTCCCAGGGCACATGCAGATCGAGTACGCTACCCGCAAGACGCACGTCACGCAAGCCTCTGGTCTGGTGCCAGGCGTTGCCGGATGTTACGCATGAAGTCCGAACTTATGTGTGTGAGCGCGCCGATCGCCCGAGCGCTCACCGGACCTCCACTGGCGGTAGTTATTGAATAATCCTGGATCGACCTGATTGCGCCGAAATGTCAGAACAGTCTATCGTTTTCTATATCTTTGTAATTTTTACCGGCGCCGCGGTGTTGGCGACACTCGCGCTGTACGCCCGGCAGGCGTTGCCGGTCGCTTATATTGTGCTGGGGGGGTTGTTGGGTCCTTGGGGCATTGCGCTGGTCGATGATGCCGCCTTGATCGAGGATATCGCGCACGTCGGAATCATCTTTCTGTTATTTCTGCTGGGCCTTGACCTCTATCCGCAAAAACTCATTCAGCTACTGCGGCAGACGACGATTGTGACGGTGGCAAGCGCCGTCGTGTTCGCCGTGCTCGGGTACTCGGTGGCGACGGCGTTCGGACTCGGCACGACCGCGGGCGTCGTTATCGGTGTCGCGACGATGTTTTCCAGTACCATTATCGGCATAAAGCTATTGCCCACCACGGTGTTGCACCACCGCCACACCGGTGAGGTCGTGATCAGTGTGTTGTTGTTACAGGACGTCGTCGCAATTGTCGTATTACTGGTGTTGCACGGCGTCGGGCGTGGTGACGCGACGATGGGCGATGTGGCTCTGTTGTTGGCCGCGTTGCCGGTGATGGTGTTATTGGGAATTGGTATCGAACGATATGTGTTGTTCCCGTTGTTCCGGCGCTTCGATCGCATCCAGGAATATGTATTTCTGCTAACTCTGGGGTGGTGTCTGGGTATGGCGCAGATCGCAGAGTGGATCGGCCTGTCCTATGAAATAGGCGCGTTTATCGCTGGCGTAGCAGTGGCCGCCAACCCGATCGCGCGGCATATCGCCGACAGCCTCAAGCCACTGAGGGATTTCTTTCTGGTTATGTTTTTCTTTGCGCTAGGCGCCGGGTTCAATATAAATGAGGCACAAAACATATGGCTGCCGGCTGCCACCTTGGCACTGCTCGTGTTGCTGGTGAAACCCGTCGTGTTTCGTTTTCTATTGGTATCGGTGGCCGAGACGAAAAAACTCGCATGGGAGATCGGAGTCCGCCTCGGACAGTTAAGCGAGTTCTCTTTGCTAATCAGCTTTCTCGCTTTGGAATCCGGGTTGATGACCGCGCAGGCTGCCTATTGTGTACAGTTGGCGACGATTCTCACGTTTATTGGGTCGTCATACTTAATTGTCCTGCGTTACCCGACACCGATCGCAGTATCGGATAGCTTGCGTCGTGACTGACCTTCCACTGGATTATGATTGAACCCGCACCCTGCGCCTGGTCTGCTGTCACGGTAGTCGGATGTGGCTACGTGGGCCGGCGCGTCGCACGGTACTGGCGAGGCCGCGGTATCCGCGTAGCCGGAGTGGTATGTTCAGCCGAGAGTGCGGCGCGCCTGCGGCGCGATGACATTGAACCGATTGTCGCCGACCTCGATATCCGTTCGGAATCGAGATCGTGGCCGGGTGCGGCATCGCTTCTGTACTATTTTGCAGCGCCGCCCCAAACGGGTCGTGCCGATACGCGATTGCCCCGATTCTTGGACAACCTTGACAGCACTACTGGCATGCGATTGGTGTTAATCAGTACGACGGGTGTGTATGGTGACTGTGCGGGTCGCTGGATTGACGAAAAGGAACCGCCACGACCGGCCACTGACAGGGCACGGCGGCGACTTGATGCCGAGCGTTCGGCACAGCGTTGGGGGCGCCGGAATGGAGTGCCGGTAGTTGTGTTAAGAGTGTCGGGAATTTACGGCCCTGGACGTTTGCCGATCGCGCGCTTGCGTCGAGGCATGCTCGTGCCGGAAGCGGCGCAAAGCCCGTTTACGAATCGTATTCATGTCGATGATCTCGTTACGGCGTGCGTAGCGGCTGCTGATCAAGGTGTGCCGGGGTCCGTATTCAATGTGACGGACGGTGCCCCCGAACGTATGACGGACTATTTTTTGAAAGTCGCAGCGATCACCGGTGTGGCACCACCACAAGTTACTTCGCTGACGGAAGCACAACGCGCCGCAAGTCCAGGGCTCAGCGCTTACTTTGCCGAGTCCAGGCGTATTGGCAACGCGAAGTTGCGGACCGAACTCGGCGTGGAATTGCGTTATCCGAATCTGGATTGTGGGCTCGCGGCCAGCATCGATAGTTGTACGCTATCGAGTTGAAATTGGCGGATGCAGCGAGCTGAATAGAGTACTAGGCAGATTTTCCCGCCTGTTGGCGCACCTCGTTGACGGCGTTGGCGATCGCTTCTGCGTCGCCCAGATAGCGGTGTCCGGTCGGAATAAGCTCGTCGTCGAATTCGTAGACGAGTGGAATACCGGTCGGAATATTGAGTTCAACAATGGACTCCTCGGAAATGCCGTCCAGGTGTTTAACCAGTGCGCGCAGGCTATTGCCATGCGCAACCACCAATACGCGTTTCCCGGCCGCGACCTCGGTGGCGATTGTCGATTGCCAATAGGGCACTACTCGGGCCAGGGTGTCCGCTAGTGATTCCGCTGACGGTATCGCGTTAATCGCAGCATAGCGCGGGTCGTGCTTGGGGTGATTGGGGTCATCCTCGTCGAGCGCGGGTGGCCGGACCGCGTACCCGCGCCGCCAACGTTGCACCTGTTCCGGGCCGTGGCGTTCGGTGGTTTCGCGTTTATCCAGCCCTTGCAGTGCGCCGTAGTGACGTTCGTTCAATCGCCAATCGTTATGGATCGGTATCCACATCTGATCGAGTTCATCCAGGATCAACCACAGAGTTCGAATCGATCGCTTCAGGTACGAAGTGTAGGCCACGTCGAAATTAAATCCGGCGTCCCGCAGGGCCCTGCCGGCATGCCGGGCTTCGATGTTGCCGCGCTCCGACAAATCCACATCAACCCAACCGGTAAATCGATTCTCCAGATTCCAGGTACTTTGGCCGTGGCGAACCAATACTACCGACTTAGTCATGTCAAAAGATTCCCGTTCGAGTTGGGAGCGAAGTCAAACTCAAACGGCCCACTCGGCCTTGAGTTTTTCCACTAAGCTACGCAATGCTTGGCCACGATGGCTTAGCCGGTTCTTGGTGTGAATATCGAGTTCCGCGACCGAACACCGGTGTGAGGGTACGAAAAATATGGGATCGTAGCCGAAGCCGTCTTCGCCGCGCGGCTTGGACAGAATCCGCCCGTGCCAGGTGCCCTGGGCGATAATGGGAGCCGGGTCGGCGACATGGCGCAGATACACCATCACGCATTGGAATCGTGCCGAGCGGTGCTCCGAGGGGGCGTCGCCGAGTTCGGCCAGCAGTTTGCCAGTATTGTCTGCGTCGGTCGCGTTCGGGCCGTCGAATCGAGCCGAGCAAATACCGGGCGCACCATGAATAAAATCCACTTCTAACCCGGAATCGTCCGCGATCGATGCCAAGCCAGTTTGCTCGGTCGCATGGCGCGCTTTTGCCAA
>Ga0224497_10002329_pt1 | contig 11375 bp, 9 predicted proteins | sample SF_Jul11_sed_USG_4_FD_167970 | JGI IMG/M metagenome (GOLD analysis project Ga0224497, IMG submission 167970) | Sediment microbial communities from San Francisco Bay, California, United States - SF_Jul11_sed_USGS_13 | ecosystem: Environmental > Aquatic > Marine > Sediment | place: USA: California...
GTCGGCGGTTCAATCGGACTTATTGGTAGTCGTAGGTTGCAGCAAGTGGCCAGGTAGCTCAGTTGGTAGAGCAGAGGACTGAAAATCCTTGTGTCGGCGGTTCAATTCCGTCCCTGGCCACCATTCCCTTTTTCCTAATTCGGACCAACTGACCGCTGGCCACTTGGGTTTGAAGCCACCGGTCACGGGTCACCGTAGTTATAGCCGCAGATACACGCCGATCTACGTCAACATTGAACCGCCAAGGCGCCAAGCACGCCAAGAAGAACAAGACTCCATTCACCATTCATCATTCACGATTCACGGAATTTAGTGAACCGCCAAGACGCCAAGAGAAGCAAGAATTAAGAGCAGTTCCTCATCACTCATCACTCGTCACCCACCACGGGGTGTAAGGCACTTCTGTCTTCTGACTTCGGGTGGCTGCTTCCCCGTCATCGTGATCAAAGTCCTCTCGTAACGGGTTTACCTCCCTAGACCGGCCTTATTACGTTGGTGTGCGCGCTCTCGCGGGCGTAGTTATGTCCCGCCTCGCATGACAACGGGCTATTTGCGCCGTCGTGGCCAATTTCGAAGCGCGGCGGCGCTAGCGTTGGTCGGGGGTGCGCCGCTCTGAGAGGAGACCATTCATGAACTCAAGATCGACGTCGTCCCGCATGCGAATCGCCCTCGCGGCCTTGTTGGTGTTGCTGTTGCCGGGCGCCGCCTGGGGACAGGACGCGCAGTCCGCCGCGCAAGCGGAATGGAAGGCCGCCATGGCCGCGGCCCGGAAAGTGCACGTGGCGGGGCCGAGCGACGTGAAGCTCGCCGATCATGCGACGTTCAAGCTGCCCGGGGGGCTCATTTTCATTCCCGCGGCCGAGGGCAAAAGACTCCTTGTCGCGATGGGCAACCGCGTCGGCAGCGACATCCTTGGCGTGGTGTTCCCCGCCTCCGACGAGCGATGGTTCGTCGTCATGCAATTTCACAAGTCCGGGTATATCAAGGATGACGACGCCAAGGATTGGAAGGCGGACGAGCTCCTGACGTCGCTCAAGGAAGGGACCGAGAAATCGAACGCGGCGCGCCGCACCCGCGGCATCGGCGAGATCGAGGTCGTCGGTTGGGTCGAGATCCCGGCCTACGACGCGACGAAGCACCGCCTGGTCTGGTCGCTTTCGTCCCGGGAGAAAAACGAGCCCGCCGGCGCCGAGCGCGGCATCAACTACAACACGTATGCGCTCGGGCGCGAGGGCTACATCAGCATGAATTTCGTCACTGGCATGAAGACGATCGAGGCGGAGAAGCCGATCGCGCGCACCCTGCTGGCCGCGCTCGAGTACAACGACGGCAAGCGCTACACGGATTTCAACTCGGCGACCGACCACGTCGCCGAATACGGGCTGGCGGCGCTGATCGGGGGCGTGGCCGCAAAGAAGCTCGGGCTCTTCGCCGTCATCGCGGCGTTTTTCGTCAAGTTCGCGAAGCTGATCGGCATCGCGGTCATCGCGCTGGGAAGCGGTGCGATGAAGATGTTCCGGCGCAGGAAAGAGGCAGAAAGCGCCCCGACGTTGCCGGCCTGATCGGCGCACGGAGGCGTGAGGCTGCGTTTGCAAACCGCATGTAACCGCAGATAAACGCAGACAAACACAGATCAGAAATCGGACATTCCTAACTGCGTGAATGGTGAATAGTGAATGATGAGGGGGTAGCGGTAAGCGGTAAACGGTAAGTGGTGAGCGGACTGAACCGCCCGTCGTCACTCGCACCTCATCAGCACTAGTCACTAGTCACCAGTCACGCCCTATGAAGCTGCCGTCACCCGTCACCCGGCAACCGGCACTCGTCACTTCTTCAGCACTAGTCACTGTAGTTAGGTTTCAGTTGTTGTAAATCGGACCTAAGAAAACGTGGGCCAACCTTTCCTTCGGGATGTCTCCATCAGAGAAGCGGTATCTCGTGATCTCGTATCTTTTCTCACCGAGATCTTCTTGCTCTTCGTCATCCTGTGTTTAGTACTGGCGATTGTCTATGTGGGATGGTTGGGTGGTCCCCCTATGCGAGAGTCTCCGAGTGAGATACTTCTGGGGTTTCTGCTTATTACGGGCTTTGTCGTAGCCGTGCTGCGCTTTAGGGCATCTCGCATCACAGAAACCCTCCGAAATGGAAATGTTGTCCCGGCAGAAGTGTTGCGGGGCTTTCAACACCAATATTTTGTGACTCTTCTTGTAAAGTACACGGTTCAAGGAAAGGTTATTCAAAAGCAGGTATGGCTCCCCAATACGAAGCGCCCGCGCGCACTCGTTAAAGAAGAAAGGGTGTTTCTTGCCGTACGATTGGACAAGCCGAAAGCCATCGTTGTGCGCGATTTGTATATGAAATGAACCTTAGTGGTCTGTTCCCTAAGCCCCGATAAAAGCTAAAGCTGAACCGCCAAGGCCGCAAAGGCCGCCAAGGAAGATAACGGCCTTACCGCCAAGGGCGCCGAGGACGCGAAGGAAAAGAAAAGCTTTACCGCTGAGGGCGCGAAGGACATCAATCAAACATCAAACCCCGAGATCGCAAAGGGAGCGCTAAGGGCGGCATACAGGAAACGTCTCGGTCATCCTTCCGCCTTCATCCTTCCGCATCCGCAGAGCGTTGTCAGTCTTCGGAAACGAACCCGATGCGTCGCTTGGGCTTCGGCTCTGGTGGCGCGGCGAGGTCTCGGATCGCCTGGACGATGCTGGTGATCGCCTTGTCGTGATGTGAAACGCGGCGCTCCAGTTCATCGAGCTTCTTGGCAAGTTCCTTGTTTGCGGCAACCATCTCCCGCAGTCACACGAATGCCCGCACCACGAAGACAGATACCTCCGTCGCCCGCGGGGTATTCAATATCGTGGCCGCCATAATGGCGCCATGCTCAGTGAACGCGAATGGGAGGTCGCGTCGCCCGCCCCAACTCGCAAGCTCAGCTCCTGAACTTGAGGTCGCAAATTGCGACCTCAAGATTCTAACCTCCTGATCTCTACGCCGAAACATGAAATCCGCCGGGAAGCGGTCACGATTGCGCTGCACTTGTTCATTAAAGCGCTTGGTGCTGACCCCGTACAGCGCAGCCAGATCTGCATCGAGCATCACCCTGTGCCCGCGTAGGAGCAGGATACGCGAGGCGATTTTTTCGAGCGGCTCCATAAAGACCTGCTTCCATCGACCCAGGCATTGAGACATAAACGCCCTGGGTGTGTAGGCGGTTTACAAAAACTCTCGGCGTTTTAACTTTGGGGAACCATTCGCCATCAGGTGAAAAACTTCACCGCCAAGGGCGCCGAGGACGCGAAGGAAAATATAAGCCTCACCGCCAAGCACGCGAAGGGAACAATAATCAGAATACAACCTCAAGAACGCGAAGGTAGCGCCAAGTGAGGGTCTGGATGCCGTTCTAGAAATACCGGCACAAAGGACCCATCACTCGTCACTCGTCACCCATCACGGGGTATAAGCCTCTTCGGAACCTCAATTAGCCGCAGGTACACGCAGATAAACGCCGATCGAAAAGGTGACGACTGACGACTGACGGTTCAGTCCATTCACCATTCACTATTAAGGGGGCCAGGCTCAAATTATGCCGCGAATAAAAGGGACCAGGCTCGATTTTTCCCTGCTAAGGCGGGGAGGTGTGGCAAATTTGACGGAAAATCTCGCGGGTGCCGTTACTTGGAGTGGTCCGACCCCATACCATAATTTGAAGAGTACTACCGAATCGAAAGTGCGACCGTGGAGCATTAGACGTTCTTCAGCAAGCCAGCATAGCGTAAGATCGAAAAACGGGCGTTCTCAATTCAAGAAAGCTTTCAATGAAGATTTGTGTGGTGGGTGCTGGTGGAGTAGGGGGCCTGCTTGCTGCAGTGTTGCGGAGGGCCGGAGTCGATGTCAGTCTGTTGGTAACGGACCGGCACTTGACGGCGATCAGGCGCAACGGCCTGGCTTTGATTGCCCCGAGCGGTCGATTCAGCGTTGAAATTCAAGCGGAGCTCGATCCGCGTGCGATTGGAGCCTGCGACGTCGTTATCGTGACGACGAAGACGTGGGCTGTTGAAGCGCTTGCGCCCACGCTCCAACCGCTGCTGGGGAAGAACACCGTCGTCATTCCTGTCCAAAACGGTATCGATGCGCCAGGGATGCTCGCCAAGACTCTAGGATGGGAGCGCGTCGTCTACGGATCCGCATCAATGAACGCCGCTATAGAGGAGCCCGGCGTAATCCGCCAAAGAAATCCCAAGTACGGGATCACTGTGGCTGAGGCACAAGGCCACGAATCCGCCAGACTGCTCAAGGTCAAGGAGACCTTCGGGGCGGCGGATATTTCGGTCGACATTGGAACCGATGGCCCCGCCCTGCTGTGGGACAAGTTCATGGTATTGGTTGCGAACAGCTCACTGTGCGCACTGCTCCGATCGCCCCTGGGGGTGGTGCAAAAAGACGATGACTCCTGGTCGCTCTACACCGCCGTATTCAACGAGGCCGTTGCAGCGGGGCGCGCGGCAGGCATTTCGATACCCGCGCAGAAGGCAGAGGAGCGGCTCGCGCGTGCGCGAACATCGCCGCCGATGGTGATGCCGTCCATGGCAGTCGATCTGATGGCGGGCAGGCGCCTGGAGTTGCCGTGGCTGGGCGGGCGAGTGAGGGAGCTTGGACGGGAACACGGCATCCCTACGCCAGCGAATGATTTCATTTGGGTTGCGTTGAAGCCGTTTTTGGCTGGCGCGGCACCAGCAGGGTAAGGCCGCTCATTCGTTGCAGGAGGAAAAAAATCCATGAGGTCAGACCCCCTGAAAAGGGACTCATGACCGCAGGGTCAGACCCCATTAAAAGAGGCATTGATTCAGAGCCCTAGGCCGTCCTCCAAGGCTTGACGGCCCAGCTTTCTGGGACGAAAAGCCAGGACATGCAATACGATAGCTTGGTCCGACCCGGCTCATAGCCGTTATTGGTAAACCAACCGTGAGGATGGCAGATCTATGGCTACGCTGCTCAGGAAAGAACACGCACAGCGCAATCCAACCACTGGGCTGGAACTGGGCATTTGCTCGGCCACGATTCCGAATCTGAATCCGCCGTTCACGCTGGCCCACAACATCATGCCTCCGGGCTACCGCAGCAGCACGCACTCCCACACCAAGGTTTGCCGAGGCACCTATGTCGCCAAAGGCCGCATCCGCTTCTTCTTCGGGCCGGAGGGCAATCAGCAGGTGATCGATACCGAAGCGGGCGATTACATCTACACCCCCGTCGGCGAAATACACTCGCAACTGAATCTCTCGGACACCGAGACTGCCGAGTATACGAGCACCTACGTGGGCGAGAGCGACCGCAATCAGCTCGGGACGGTCTTTGTGGACACGCCCGGGAGTTAGGAAGAGATGGTCAGGCTTGAATCGTTGAATTATTTGCTTCGGACCATGGCTCGTAAAATTTAGCGTCAAATCCACGCGATTGCCGGCTATTTCCGGGTCTATATCCGGGTCGGACCAGCGCAACCCGCTGATCGCAGGCGATAAGCGCTCAGAATATTAGCCATCTAGGAGCTTAGAATGCCAATTTCCAACCGAAAATCGCCGGTCTAAGCAGGGTTTGGGTGTACCCGCCGAAATCTCCCCCGCGCTTAGACGGATGGTTTCGATGCCGAAATTGACGTTCTAAGACAGGAAAACACGGCGAATTTGACGGAAAATCTCGTGGGTGCCGGTACTTGGCGTGGTCCCACCAGAGACCAAGAGGCGTGGTCCGACCGGAGACCAAGAGACCACAAAAGGAGCTGGCGACGCGTTTGAAGCCGGACATCATGGCCGCGCTGACCACGCACGGCAAGCACGAAGCACCGGCTGATATCTACGAGTCGATCAGAGAGCTTAGGTATTACCGCGAACACCTCCTCAAACTATGATCGATGATCGATGATCGATGAACGAGGAGTGAAAAGCGCAGAGTCTGACGACAATTTCCGTTCCGCGATCGTCGATCCGCGTTCCGTGATACGCGGTTCGGGCGGCGGCGCGGGGATGCTGCTCGTCGGCTGGCTCATCATCATTGGTATCGTCTTCTGGATGTTTCATGGCTGGAGCGAGCACCAGGCCAATCCCAATCGCGCTCTGGTCTCTGCCCCGACCGGCGAGGTCGTTCTGCAGCGCAACCGCGCAGGGCAGTACGTGGCTGACGGGGAGGTCAATGGTGAGCGTGTGACGTTCTTGCTCGACACGGGTGCGACCCAGGTGGCGCTATCGACACGGCTCGCGCGCGAGCTAGGCCTCAAGCGCGGCCCCTCGGTGACGCTTCAGACGGCTGCGGGCCCGACCCGCGGCTACATGGTTCGCCTCGACAGTGTGCAGCTCGCCGGCATCAAAATGCGGGATGTCGGAGCGCTGGTATCCGACGGGCTGGAACCGGGGCTGGTGCTCCTCGGGATGAACTTTCTGAAGCGGCTTGAAATGATCCAGCGCGGCGATCAGCTCATCCTTAAACCGATGCCGCACCACTCCCTTCAACCGCCCGCATCGCGGTTACCCGAAGCTGCCAGCGAAGGGTGACCCGTCACGGGTCACAACCTACTCCTATTGCAACGGCACGACCCACCTCGTCATTTCGCCGCTGAAATTCATGCAACGGCTCGCCGCCTTGGTGCCGCGCCCGCGTCGGCATCTCATCCGCTTTCACGGGGTGCTGGCGCCTCACGCCAAACTGCGTGCCGCGATTGTGCCGATTCCCGCGCCGACGACAACCGGGCACGCAACCGATTGCGAGCACGCGCCTGGCGCCTCAGCGCGCATGAGTTGGGCGCGGTTGTTGAAGCGTGTGTTCGATATCGAATGCTGCGTGCAGTGCGGCGGTAATTTGAAGATCATTGCTGTGATCGAAGCGCCCGCGGTGATTGAGCGCATTCTTACGTAACTGGGATTGTCGGCGCAACCGCCGCCGCGGCCAGCGGCGCGGCGCTTCGATCTGTTTCCGGCGGCTTGATACTCGAACGTGCACGGTTTTTGGCCAGAGCCGATGGGCAGGCTCGGCTTGCGCTCGCGCCAGAGAGCCGATTGAGGGAAATCGGACGCAGCCACGGGCAAGATTCTGCAGAAAACAGCGGGGCTTGCGTGAAATGTCATGCGGTTGACGATGCGACGGGCGGGGAATAATGTGCCGATTGGGTGAAAAATGGTGTTTGAATTTCCTATCAACGAATCTTGCTGGAAAACGTGGGCGCGATCGCCAAGATCGGCGTCGACCGCAGCTCGATCGGCAGCCTGACCAAAGACATCCAGGCCGTCGAGTTATCGATGCGCTTTGAGCAAGACCATGCTGGAATAAGAATTTGATCATGGATACCAACTTGAACGTCGTAAGCCCGATCGGAGTGAACGTTAACGACACGTCGGCGTCGCTGGCGCCGCGCCTTGATACCCTGAACGGCAAGACTGTGTGCGAGATCTGGAACGGCGGTTTCAAGGCGGACGTCATGTTCCCGATCATCGAGCAGATGCTGCGCGAGCGCTATCCGGCCGTCAGGATGATTCCGTTCACGGAGTTCCCCACTGTCACTATCGCCTCGTTGGGATCGGAAAAGAAAGCGGAGACATTGGAGGCGGTGAGATCTGCGCTCCTGGCAAAGGGTTGCGATGCTGTAATAACCGGCAACGGTGGGTGAGGTACCTGCACACCGGCCGCGGTGCGGCCCGGCATTGTAGCCGAAAAGGAAGGAATTCCTGCCGTAGCCGTCGCTGGCACGAGTTTCTTGCCGCTGGCCGATCTGTTGGGCAAGCAGGAAGGAATACCCGGAGTCAAAGTGGCCGAATACCGGGGCACGTTCAGTATTGATTCAGAGTCCGTCATAAGAGAACAACTTGAGGCGGGAACTCTTGACCAGATCGTGGCCGCCTTGACCAAGTCGGCGAACCTCGTGAGCCACCCTGCGGCGGCGGGCGGCGCGGAAGATCTGGCGTTGACCGGGACCTTCGAGCAAATCAATGAGTCGTTCCGTGCGCAAAATGCGACGGACGAGCTGCCGATCATTCCTCCGACCCTGCAGAAGGTCGAGGAGTTTCTGCGCTGTACGGACCGCGCGCCGAACGAGGAAATAGCGATCTTGCGGCCGGGAAATTTGCGGGCGACGCCAGCGGTCATAGCCGCAAACGCCGTGATGGCCGGCTGCCGGCCCGAGCACATGCCGATCCTGATCGCGGCCGTGGAAGCCATCGCGGATACTGGATACAACCTGGATCAGCTGGGCACTACCGGCGGAGTCAATCCGTTTCTGCTCATCAATGGACCCATAGTCAATGAGCTGGGCGTCAAGTTCGACACCGGGCTCGTCTCGAGAGGCCCGAATCCTGCGATCGGACGCGCACTCGGCCTGATCATCAGAAACGTGGCCAAACTCAGGCCGGCAGAACAGTACATGGGAACGTTCGGCTATATCATGCCCTTCGTGCTGGCGGAGGATGAAGAGAAATCCCCATGGGAGCCGTACCACGTCGAGCGCGGCTTCAGGAGAAATACGAGCACCGTGACTGCGGGCGCAACCCAGAATTGGGGCTTCCAGGCTTTTCCTTCCGGGACCGAGCCGGAAGGACACTTGAAAGCGATTTGCCAGGATATCGTCAAGCGCGTAGTCCTGTGGGGTCCGCTCATGCACAAAGACTCGCAAATGTTGACGGTGCTCATAACGCCTCCCGTCGCCCGAGCCCTCGCCGACGGCGGCTATTCAAAACAGGATGTTCAAAAATACCTGTTCGAGAATTCAAGGGTCAGCATCAGTCATATCGATCTCGCCCTGAAATACGGCTATGCCTGGGGCGAATCTCAAACCATCGATGGCCTGATCAAGATGAAATTAGGCCCCCCAGAGGAATGGCGCGACCTGGGGCCCGATGATACGGTTCCAATTCTGATCTACCCCGGGGTGATCAACATCGCCGTATGCGGCGACGGGTCCCGCAACAAGACCATGGCGCTGCATGCGGCATACGTGAAGGCAGTGACCAGGGAAATCAAACTGCCGGCGAACTGGAATGAGCTGATAAAACAGAGGTAAAGAATTACAACCGCGGTCGACCGCACAACAGCCGCGGCCCCGGTGTTCCAAGCGACCTATATCCGGGTCGGGCCAGCGCAAGCCGCTGAGTCATCTTTCCCCGATTCGTCGCGACTTCTTCGGTCCCATCGCTGATTTTTGGCGTTCGTCGCAGGCCGCTCGCCGCGCTCTCGCGGTTGAAATAGATTGCTCCGCGTGACCATTCCTCTTCCGGGCGCTGCGGGAGTAAGCTGGCAGGTGTCGGCCTCTTCGGGGAGGGATCTATGAAAAAGCTATTGCTGCTGGTCCTGCTGCTCACATCAACGACAGCGCACTCCGCTGAGGGCACATTACGCGGACTAGACGTGATTAACGTAGTAATTGAAAACTTGGATGACGGAGCCACAAGTTGCGGGATCACTAAAGAAAGCATAAGAGTCGCCGCTGAATCTCCTTTGTCTCAATCCCGTATACGCGTTGTTGAAAATCGTGGCGGTAGCAAAGGATATGTTTACGTTCAAGTTACTATGCTCTTTCTGGAAAATACGTGGTGTGCGTATAGCGTTAATGTCCAGTTCAAAAGCCCGGCAACTCTTAAGTCTAATAACGCATATGTCGTGGGTAGCATTTGGAATCGGAGCTTTCTTGGCGCAGCGTCGCGCAGCATTGCGGCGCGTAAGGTAAGCAATTCAGTGAAAGAACGAACCAACGAATTTATTATTGAGTGGACACGCGATAACCCCCGGTGATCGGGAAGCGGGCCGCTAGATCAACGCCGGGAGGAACCCATGACTACTGTCCGAGATTTTCTCGCCACCCACCTTGGGGGCTCCACGTTCATGTGGGACGTGTGCTTGGGTGTATTGCTGGCCTTCTTCGTTATATTGCTCTTGCGGCTCCTGATCTGGGTCGTATCGTATCCCTTCCGTTAGGCTGGCTGCGCTCACTCAGCACGTCATCGCCCTCCCGCCGCCTATCGCCGTCGTCTCCACTCCCACGGCGGGACGGCTATTTCTGCTTGGCGATGATCTGATCCTTGATCTCGTCGGATACCGACTGCGGAATGATCTTCCTCTCGACAAGCTGATCCTTTCTGATGTAGGGCCGTCCCTTAATGATGGCTTTGGCCCGAACTTCACCAAATAGGCGGTAGAGGGCAAACGGGATATTACTTACGTCTAGTGACCGCAGGGTCAGACCCCATTAAAAGAGGCATTGATTCAGAGCCCTAGGCCGTCCTCCAAGGCTTGACGGCCCAGCTTTCTGGGACGAAAAGCAGAACCTTAGGGGACAGACCACTAAGGAAGTTAACGGGTTAATTGGGCGGGATTTCAGTCTTAGTGGTCTGTCCCCTAGTGCTTTGGTCTCTCCCCTAGTGCTATTTCGGCGAGCGTTGGCGAGTGAGGGCGGGCCACGTTTGCATTTGAAACAGCGAGTTACATCAACGTGCAATCCGCGGTCACCTTCGTGCTCGTGGCGACGGAGCCGCGCCGCGGTCTCGCGAAGCATGGGCGCAATTTCGAGGCGCGCTGATTGTGTGGGGTAAATGGCGGCTCAGTTCTCCGTTCCGGTAGCAGGCAGTGTCTTGAGCGCCTTGATTCGCGACGCAATGAGCGGCCACAGCACGGCTATCACCGTCAGCACTAGCAGCACCACGGTGATCCGGCTGCCGACGAAGATGGCGAGACTGCCGTCGGACAGATTCATCGCCTGCCGAAACGACTGCTCGATGAGGTCACCCAGGACCAGACCGAGCACCAGCGGCGCGGCCGGGATATCGGCCTTGCTGAACAGATAGCCGATGACCCCGAAGAGGAGCATCAGGTAGAGGTCGACGATGTTGCCGTTAACGGAGTAAATGCCGACAGCCGAGATCGCCACGATCAGCGGATACAGGATGCCCCTCGGGATATAGAGCAGGCGGACGAACAGCCCGATGAGCGGCAGGTTGAGAATCAGCAGCATCGCATTGCCGAGGTACATGCTGTCGATCAGCCCCCAGACGACGTCGGGATGTTCCTTGAACAGCAGCGGTCCCGGCTGTATGCCGTACATAATGAAGGCGCCCAGCAGCACCGCGGTGACGGCGCCGCCCGGCAATCCGAGGGTCAGCAGCGGCACCAGCGCGCCGGCCGTATCCGAGTTGTTCGCCGATTCCGGCCCGGCGACGCCCTCGATTGCCCCCTTACCGAATTCTTCCGGGTGCTTCGACAGGCCGCGTTCCGTCGTGTACGAAAGGATCGAGGCGATCGTTCCGCCCGCTCCCGGCAGAACGCCGATGATGAAGCCGATAATGCCGCCGCGCCAGATCGGGCCTATGGAGCGCCGCCATTCCTCGCGGGTGAGCCACAGCTTT
>Ga0224497_10002331_pt1 | contig 11367 bp, 13 predicted proteins | sample SF_Jul11_sed_USG_4_FD_167970 | JGI IMG/M metagenome (GOLD analysis project Ga0224497, IMG submission 167970) | Sediment microbial communities from San Francisco Bay, California, United States - SF_Jul11_sed_USGS_13 | ecosystem: Environmental > Aquatic > Marine > Sediment | place: USA...
CCGTTGGCGAGGCCGTGGCGCCGGATGCCGCCGCAGGCGCGGCTGCGTTCCGGGCATGTTCTGGTGGTGTTGTTCCGGCCGGGCCGGTCGGTGCAGGAACGGGGGCAACCGTCGCCAAGTGGCGCGGCCCCGAGCACATCCGTCGCGGTGGCCAGGGTTCGGCCGATGTGACAGTGGATGGCGCGACCGTCGGCGCGCTTGCCGTCGTCAATGCGGTCGGTGACGTATTCACATTGGACGGGGAAGCCCTGACGGGGGGCTCCGCAGTCGCCGCCGGGCCGGGATGGGAGGTTCCCGATAGACAGAACACCACATTGGTGACGTTGACTACCGACGCTGCACTCTCACGGACGGAGCTGATGCGCCTGGTCGTTCGCGCTCACGACGCCCTGGCTGTATGCCTGCGGCCGGCGCACACCCGATACGATGGGGACGCAGTTTTCGCCGTATCCTGTGGCCAGCTTCGCGCCAACCTCGATGCCCTTGGTGAAGCGGCATTCGCGGCCACAGGAGCAGCCATCGAAGACGCAGTCCGCCGAGTCCAGAAAGAGAAGAATTGACGACGAAGGCGTCCCCATCCAAAAGGGCCGCTCAGCTCCAGGTGCTGGCGGCCAAAGCCGCAACGTGTACGGCGTGCGAGTTGGCGGCCGGCCGCACCAACGTTGTCTTCGGCTCCGGCGATCCGGACGCTGATCTGATGATCGTGGGGGAGGGACCGGGCCAAAACGAAGATGAGCAGGGGCTGCCCTTCGTCGGCCGGTCCGGTCAGCTTCTCGATCAGTTACTCGAAGAGATCGATCTACGCCGCCATGACAATGTCTACATCGGCAATGTGGTGAAATGTCGGCCGCCGGGCAATCGTGATCCCCGCCCCACAGAGATCGACGCCTGCAAGGATTACCTCCGTGAACAGCTCCGCCTCGTTGATCCCAAAGTGGTCGTGACCCTCGGCAATTTCTCCTCGAAGCTGCTGCTGCGGACCGAGACCGGGATAACGCGGTTGCGGGGGCAGGCATACGAGTGGTGGGGCCGCTTTCTGGTGCCGACATTCCACCCGGCAGCGGCGCTGCGCGGCCGGGCAAGCGTTTTGGCTGATATGCGGGTCGACTTCCAGCTGGTTGCGGACGTCATCGCCGGGCGGCTCGTGTACGACGCACCGGAACCGGTTGCCGCCCCGCTACCACGCGAGGCCGTTGAGGCAGCCGCTGCGGCCCACGATCAGCTAGGACTCTTCGGATGACCGGTTCGATCACCGTCGCGACTGCAGACGAAATGGAAGCGTTCGGGCGCCGCATCGCAACGATCCTGCGACCCGGCGACATAATCCTGTTGAACGGGTCGCTTGGGGCCGGAAAGACCCTGCTGGTGTCTGGGATCGCCCAAGCTCTGGGAGTTGAGATCCAGGTGACGAGCCCCACGTTCTTGGTAGTCAGGAAGTACGACGACGGCCTCCTACCGCTGACGCATGTGGATGTGTATCGACTCAGGTCGACAGGAGAATTCACGGATCTCGAGCTTGTGGAAGGCTCGACGGATGGCGTGCTCGTGATCGAGTGGGGCAGTGTGATTCGCAGTGCGCTGCCGGCCGACGTTCTGAATGTCGAACTCCAGGTTGAGAGTAACGGAGCCCGGTCGGTTCGGCTTGTCGGTGAGGGAGAATGGCGTAACCGGCTACTGACGGAGCTGACGGATTGAAAACGCTCGCTATCGAAACGGCCACACCGGCGTCGTCCGTAGCGCTCGGGCGGGGCTCCGAGCTGGCGGCTATGTCGCTGAGCGTCTCCGCTCGCGGTCACGTCGGCTTTCTGGTGCCCGCCATAGACTTCTGTTTCGCCCGGGCAGGCTGGGAACCCCAGGACTTGGACCTCGTAGCCGTCGACATCGGTCCCGGTCCCTTCACGGGCCTGCGCGCCGGACTGTCTGCGGCGCAAGCTCTGGCGGCTGCAGTTGGCGTACCCATCGTGACGGTATCTTCCCTAGACGTTCTCGCCCTGCGAGCTGCGACGGGCCGGCGCACGATCTGGCCGGTAGTCGACGTGCGCCGCGGCCAGGTGGCTACCGCTCCCTACCGTCCGCTGCCCGGTGGTGTCGTCCAAGACGGCCCGAGCGAGATTGTGACCCCGGACGAGCTGGGCGCGCTCATCAACTCCAGCGGCGACGATGCGTTGGTTGTCGGAGACCACGCGGCGCTGCCCGATGGTGTGTTCCAAGGTCTGCACCGAGTCAAGCTGGGCCGGCCTCGCTTTCCCGCGGCAGACGTCATCCTGGAGATTGCACAAATCCGGGCTGCGCGGAGCTTGTTTGCATCGGCCGAGGAGGTGCGCCCGCTCTACATGAGGGAGCCGGACGCCCAGATCAACTGGACCGATATCCGCGAAGAAGGTCTCTGGCCAGGGGCGACGGGATGACCGAGGCCGCCACAATTCGCCTCATGGTTCGGCACGACATACCCGCCGTAGCCACGCTCGAGCAGGAGATCTACGACACGCCATGGTCGGTGCGCGTGTTCTATGACGAATTGGCCCTGGAGAATCGTCGTTACCTCGTGGCCGAGGACGAGTCCGGCATCGTCGGCTACGGCGGCCTGTTGGTCGTTGAATCGGACGCCCACATCACCACGCTGGCCGTCGACAAGCAGGCCAGGCGTCAGCGGCTTGGCACCCGGCTGATGTTGGCGCTCATCGCATCCGCCGTAGAGTCGAACGCGGCCCATCTGACGCTGGAGGTGAGGATGTCCAACGATGCGGCCCAGCATCTGTACAAGAGATTTGGCTTCGCCCCGGTGGGTCTGCGCAAAAATTACTACCGCGACGAAGACGCTCTGGTGATGTGGGCCAATGACATCGCCAGGACCGATTACCAGTCGCGGCTCCAGCATATCCGTGAGGACCTGAAGGCGGCCGGCTATGTCTGATCGGTTGATCCTCGGCATCGAAACGAGCTGCGATGAAACGGCGGTAGCCGTCCTTAGAGGTTATGAGGTGTTGTCCTCGGAGATCTCATCCCAGACCGATATGCATGCCAGATTTGGGGGAGTGGTTCCCGAGGTGGCGGCGCGGGCCCACATCGAGGCGATCAGGCCCATGGTCCACCTGGCACTGCGCAAGGCCGGCATCCACTCGGACCAGCTCGAGGCGGTGGCCGCAACCCAAGGTCCTGGACTGGTCGGCTCGCTGATGGTCGGGTTCTCTTTCGGAAAGTCCCTGGCATGGGGACTGCAGAAGCCGTTTCTCGGGATCGATCACATGGAGGGCCACCTGTTCGCCCCCAAGCTGGAAAACCCCGATTACCAGCCACCGGCAGTGATTCTTCTGGCGTCGGGCGGTCACAGCCAGATTGTGCACATGCGTGATTGGGGTGACTATTCCATTCTCGGCGGCACCATCGATGATGCCGCCGGCGAAGCCTTTGACAAGTTGGCCCGCTTCATGGGTCTCGGCTACCCAGGCGGGCCGGCGATCGACGCGACGTCGGCGGACGGTGATCCGACCGCAATCAAATTCCCCCGTGCCCTGGCGGATCGGCCATTTGACTTCTCGTTTTCAGGTCTCAAGACATCCGTCGTCACACATCTGACGAAAGCCAAGGAAGCGGGCTCGCTCCCCCCAATCGCGGATGTGGCAGCGTCGGTGCAAGAGGCCATCGTCGATGTCCTCGTCGCCAAGACCTTCAACGCTGTGGCCGAGACGGGGGCCAAGGTTGTGGCCGCTGGTGGCGGTGTACTGGCAAACCGCAGGCTGCGGGCCGCTCTCGGACAGCGCGCAGCAGAGGCTGGAGTGGCCCTGTGCCTGCCTTCGCCTGCCCTGTGCACCGACAACGGTGCCATGATCGCGGCAGCCGCCGAGTTCCGGCTCAACAGGGGTGAGCGAGCCTCCTGGTTCGACGATGTCGACCCGGGCCTTCGGCTCGGCTGAAGATGCGTTCCTTCCGAATCGCCCGGGTGCTCGGCGTCGATGTTATTGGCGATCCGTCCTTGCTGGTGCTCGGGGTGCTGCTGTCATGGGTCATCTATCTCGAGCTGCGGCTCCCGCAGACTGGTGCGTCGCAGTCTGGAGCGCTCGTTGGCGCCGTAATCGGGGGTGTCGTATTCCTGGGGACGGTGCTGGCCCATGAGGTCAGCCACACGGCTGTCGCCCAGCGCCGCGGGCACACGGTCAAACAGATCCGCCTAATGATCTTTGGCGGGGCCTCAGAGCTCGAGGACAAAGAGATGACCCCGCAGACGGAGCTCGTAGTTGCCATTGTCGGCCCGGTGACATCGGCAGTTCTCGGCGGGGCTTTTGTGCTGTTGAGTGTCGCATTCTCCGGCAGCGCCGCCGTGGCGGGTGGGTCGCGCTTTGTCGGTCTGGCGAACCTGGCACTCGCGGTTTTCAATCTCCTGCCCGGCTTGCCGTTGGACGGAGGCCGGGTGGTCCGGGCGATCTGGTGGCTACGCACCGGCGACCGAGATCGGGCGACGCGGATGGCCCTGCAATCGGGCCGCCTGGTCGGCCTGGCCCTGGTCGGGGTGGGGGCATATCTGACGCTTCGCGGCAACGTCGGCCTTGGCGTCTGGGTTCTGTTCGTCGGATGGTTCCTGACACGCATGGCAGCGCAGTCAACTCGGGCCCATCAGCTGGAGATGGTGACGCGGGACCGGTCGGTGGCGGATCTGATGCGGCCCGTCAGCGAGTCGGTCCCGGGTTCCTTGAGCGTCGCCGACGCAATTGAGCTCCATCAGATAGGGCCCAGCATGCGACCGGGCGTCGTCGAAGTCGATGGCCGTGTCGTCGGCATCTTCGGCCAAGCAGAAATTGATGCGGTTGGGCCCGTGTGGCGGGCAGCGACCAATGTTGTTTCAGCAATGACTCGGATCGGTCCGGCCGACGTGGTGGACGTTTCCACCCCGCTCATCGAAGCTCTGCAGCGCGAGGCCGGGGGCACCCGGCTCATCGTCGCCACCGAGAACGGTCGGGTTGTAGGCCTTATCGGTCACACGGAGATCGGCGAGCTGTTGCGATTCAACCGCGTCGACAGTTAGCGGGCCGGGAGGATGGCGAAGAAGTCACCCTCATGATTAGCGAAATAGAGCTCACCGTCAGAGTCAACTCCGAAGACGTTGACGCTGAGGGCATCGGGCAGATCAGCCGACCAGTCACGGACTTTGTCGACGGTGCCGTCGCTGTAGCGGAGGCTGCGGATCCAACCGTCGCACCAGTCGGCGAAGAAGTAGTGGCCGTTCAGCTCGGGTATCAGGTCCCCCCGATAGACGTGGCCGCCGGTGATCGAACAGCCGTCGCTGTGGGTGTATTCGTAGATCGGTAGCGTCAGCCCGGCTGGATCGCAGTCGCTCGGAATGAAGCAATTGGAGCCCTCCATCGTCGCCCAGCCAAAATTGGTGCCAGGCTCGTCGAGGCTGACGACGTTCACTTCTTCGATGTCGGCTTGGCCGACATCCGCGATGTACATCAGGTCGCCGTCGATCGTGAACCGCCAAGGATTGCGTAAGCCGATCGCCCATACCGCTTCGGCTCCACCTCCGGAGACGTAGGGATTGTCGGCGGGGATGCCGAACGGATCGCCGCTGTCGACATCGATGCGGAGGATCGAACCGAAGTAGTCATCAGTGCTCTGCCCTGTCACGCGTCCGGCCGCACCGTCGCCGGTCGAGATATACAGGTAGCCGTCCGGTCCGAACAGCAGCATGCCGCCGTAGTGGCGAATGTCCGTCGAGCCCTCGGGCTGCGCCCGGTCATAGAGCACGACGCCGCTGTCGAGATCAGCCTTGTTGGGATCATCGGCACTCACTGCATATTCGGCCAGCTGCCGCTTGGCGTCTCGATCGGTGTGGTAAATGAAGAAGCGGCCGTTGCTGGCATAGTCCGGGTGGAACGCCATCCCGAGCAGACCTTGCTCGATTCCGTTGGAAGTCACCCGGTCCGGGATGCTCATGAACGGCTCGTCGAGAATGCCAGATCCCGGCTCGTAGATCCGAATCACTCCGCCGCGTTCGCCGATGAACATGCGGTCGTCGCCGGGCGGGGAGGCGAGCAACGTCGGCTGGTGGAGGCCAGACGCCAGCAGGTCCAATTCGAGGCCGAGCAAGGGAGGCAATGTCGTTGTCGGCCCGTCAGACGTCGTCGATTCACGGTTGCCGCCGGCGGTGGTCTCAGTACCGTTGCCGTTGTCCCCGCCGGTAGTCGAGGACTCTCCGGAAGGCGTCGTGGTCGTCGGATCGGGCCCGGCCTCGCTGCCTCCGCACGCTGCAGCGAGCATGGCGAGGGCAAATAGAACGACGGCAAAGCGGAAGAATCTGAGGCTCATGCGCCCGACCCTAGCGCCCTTCTGGATCCACGCCGCGTCTCATTTCGCGGTTTAGCAGTCTCCCGAGGAGAGTGCTATTGTCTGGCAGTCGAATGCATCGACTGCTAATTCTTGAAGGAGGAGAGTCGGATGAATCTAAAGCCCCTGGGGGACCGAGTTGTGGTCCAGCCCAAGGAAGAAGATGATGCCCGCACCCCAAGCGGCATCGTCATTCCCGACACTGCAAAAGAGAAACCCCAACTGGGTGACGTGCTGGCCGTTGGGCCGGGCGAATTCAAGGATGGAGAGCGGATTCCGCTCGACGTCAGCGTCGGCGACGTCGTCTTCTACTCGAAGTACGGCGGCACCGAGGTCAAGGTAGAGGGCGAGGACTATTTGATCCTGTCAGCCCGTGACATTCTCGCCGTACTCGGCTAGGAGGAACACAGAAATGGCTGCAAAGGAACTCAGATTCAGTGAGGAGGCCCGCAGGGGTCTTCAGGTGGGCGTAGACAAGCTCGCAGATACCATCAAGGTGACGCTCGGCCCCAAGGGGCGCAACGTTGTCCTCGAAAAGAAGTGGGGCGCTCCCACGATCACCAACGATGGCTACACCATCGCCAAGGAGATCGAACTCGACGACCCGTACGAGAACATGGGCGCCAAATTGGCGTACGAAGTCGCCAACAAGACGAACGACGTCGCCGGCGACGGCACAACTACCTCGACCGTACTCGCCCAGGCGATGGTCCACGAAGGGCTGCGGCTCGTGGCGGCCGGCTCCAATCCGATGGAGCTGAAGCTCGGCATCGAAGAGGCCGTTGCCAAGGTCGTCGAGTCCATCGCAGAGCTGTCGACCTCGGTCGACTCGAGCGCTGTGGATCAGATTGCCTACGTTGCCGCCAACTCGGCCGCCGACGCAACGGTTGGCCAGCGCATTGCTGAGGCGTTGCAGAAGGTCGGCAATGAAGGCGTGATCACCGTTGAGGACAGCCAGACGTTCGGCGTAGAGCTTGAGTTCACCGAGGGTATGCAGTTCGACAAGGGCTACATCTCTCCGTACTTCATCACCGACGTGGAGCGTCAAGAGGTAGTGCTCGAGGACCCCTACGTCCTGATTGCCAACCAGAAGATCACCGCGGTGCAGGACCTGCTTCCTGTGCTCGAAAAGGTCATGCAAACCGGCAAGCCGATTTTGGTGCTATCCGAGGACGTTGAAGGTGAGGCTTTGGCCACGCTGGTCGTCAACAAGATTCGCGGTACCTTCACATCGACGGCCGTCAAGGCACCCGGGTTCGGAGAGCGCCGCAAGGCCATGCTCCAGGACATTGCGATCCTCACCGGCGGTCAGGTCATCTCGGAGGAGATCGGCCTGAAGCTGGAGGGTGTCACGCTCGAGATGCTGGGCAAGGCCCGCAAGATTGTCATCACCAAGGACAACACGACGATCGTCGAAGGCGCCGGAGCTTCTTCCGAGGTTCTCGCTCGTGTCGAGCAGATCCGCAAGGAGATTGAGAACAGCGACTCCGACTGGGACAAGGAGAAGCTTTCCGAGCGCCTTGCCAAGCTGTCCGGTGGTGTAGCCGTTCTCAAGGTCGGCGCGGCGACCGAGGTCGAGCTCAAGGAGAAGAAGCATCGCATCGAGGATGCCATCCAGGCGACTCGGGCGGCCATCGAAGAGGGAATCGTCCCCGGTGGTGGCGTTGCGCTGCTTCGGGCGCAGGCCGCAGTCGACAAGGTTCGCGGCGGCACCGACGACAACAAGGCGGGCCGCCAGCTCGTGAAGCGGGCTCTCGAGTCTCCGTTGCGCCAGATCGCTGTCAACGCCGGCCACGAGGGCGGAGTCATCGTGGAGCGCGTTCGCGAGCTCGAGGGCTCCAACGGCTTCAACGCCGCTGACGGCACCTACGGTGATCTCATCAAACTCGGGATCATCGATCCCGCCAAGGTGACCCGTTCCACGCTGCAGAATGCGGCGTCGATCGCGGCTCTCCTCATCACGACTGAGGCGCTCGTCGCCGAGCCGAAGAGTGAGGAGCCAGCCGGCGGCCACGGCCACGGCGGCGGCGGCGGCGGCATGGAAGGCATGATGTAACGAGAGACGTAGTACGTCTCTCGTACGGTTGAACTAGAAGGGGCGCTCCTTTGCGGGCGCCCCTTCTGCGTGTTCAGGCAATCGATGCTAGAAGTCTTCTTGGGTGATCACCGTGCACCCGGTGCTGCCGATCAGCTCGCTGAAGGCTGCACAACTTCCCCGAAGCCGGATTTCCACAGAGGTAACCGACTCGAATTGCAGTGCGTTGGCGGCGATGTTGATCACGAAGAACTGCCTGCCCTGCTCGGTCTTGACGATGTCCGGCACTTCAAACGTATTGAAATTGATGAAAGCGCGTCCGTCGCTGATGGACACGTCGCTGAACGCATCTGCCGTGGCTTCTGAGAAGAACGAGCCGAACCCGAGGGCTGCCTCCTCTTCGGTCGGCCCTAACACGAGCTCCGTCAACGTTGCGCCGAGCCGCTGCGCTGTTGTGGGAACTGTGCGATAGACGAAACTCGTACCACGTGGCTCGATGATGTTGCCGCAATTGAAGTAGATCCGCAGCAATGTGACCGACGCCGTCGTGCGAGGCTGCGTTTGGCGGCAGCGACCGTCGGTGAATGGGAACGCTCGAGCTTCGGTCACCGTCGGTACTCCGCTAGAGGTGGTTGTCGAGCGCACGACGATCGGCGAGCGGCTGGTTGATGTGGTGCCGCTCCCGCCGGAGGACGGTTCCAAGGTTGTTACCGGCCCGGCCGCCTCCTGGGTCTCAATGACCCGAAGGAAGGCATTCCAGACGCCCAGCGCCAGGATCACCGCCAGCGCGGCCATCAATATTCGTTCAATCGCTTCGAGCATGCGTGGAGACATCGATGGCACCCTATCGAACGTTCGGTCTCAAACGGTGGAACGTTCCCGGTACCGTTGGCAGTTCCCGACTATTGAACCTCGAACATCACCCTGTCGGCATTTTCGAGAGGCCGGGCCGAGCCAAGTATCGACCATACGTCTGCGAGCTGGCGCAGCTTGGCGGCTGCGGCCGGGTGGCCGAATACCGCGTGGCCGATGGCCAGAACGACTTCGTCGGTAGCTGAGAAGCCGACCGCCTCCATCGCGTTGCGCACTCTCACGTAGTGCATCTCGTCGTATTCGCATGCATGCAGAGCCATCAATCGGCGATCTGACATTCCAGGCATAGTTACCCCTTACCGGATACTCATAGGTAAGACACCTGAAGCGATGAATTCTTACGAGAGATTGCTAGGTCTCCAGACCCATTTGTCCCGGCTCAGCGGCCTTGCTGGGTTCGCCATTCGGGCTCGAGCAGGGCCCAAATGGTGTGGTCGAGCCACTCATTGCCGACCCGAACTTCATCGCGTAACACGCCCTCATGGGTGAATCCGAGCTTCTCGGCGACCCGCTCCGATGCTCGATTGCCCACGGCAATGCGCAGCGTGATGCGGTGCATCCCGAGCTCTTCGAAACCAATCTGGACGACGTGGGCCGCCGCCTCCGTGCAGATGCCATTACCAGTCGAGTCGCTGCGGATCCAGTAGCCGATCTCGCCGACCAAGTTGGGCCGGGATACCCACCACACTGAGATGTTGCCGAGATGTTCATCGGGCGTGTCAGCGCCGCGAATTGTGAAGTCGAACGCTCGTGCTTCGGCCCAGGCCGCCGCCGAGTCGCGCAAGAAATGAGCGGTCGTGTTCTTGTTGTAGTCCACAGCCCATGGCAGATAGCGGGCCAACTCGGCCAGAGAAGCTTGCACTGCATCGTCAACGGATGCCAGATCACGGCGGCGGAAGGGCCGCAGCATGTAGCTGGGCGTATAGCGGGGTCGGGGACTGATAGCGCTCGGCATCGCCGCCAATCTATCAAGCGTAACCTCCGGGGATGCAGCATCCACGGGCAGGCGAGGTGAGTTCCGGCCATTGGGACGCTCTTGACGCCTTGCCTTCCGTGGCCGAGCCCGAGAGAGCGGTGGCGGCGGTGCTCGTCCCGCTCTACCTAGATGTCAACGAGTCCGTCCGGGTCATCATGACGAAACGGCCGGACAATATGCGGACGCACCCTGGAGACGTGGTCTTTCCCGGGGGACGCCTCGAAGACGGAGAGTCGGCGACTGATGCCGCCATTCGAGAAGCCTGCGAGGAAGTGGCTTTGCCGAGAGACTCCATTCACGTCATTGGCGGCCTCAGCCCCATAACCACTCGAGATCCGAACAACCTGATCGTGCCCGTTGTCGCCAAGGTGCAACGCCCCGATGTTCTGGTGCCCCAACCTGAAGAAGTTGAGCTCATCCTCGAGCCGACGCTCGACGAGCTGCTCGACGAGTCCCGGTGGCGCGTCTCGGAGTGGTTCGGCCACAACCTCTGGTTCTTCGACTTCCCCGAAGCGACCCTCTGGGGAGCCACCGCCTTCATGGTGCGAGAGCTACTCGACGTCTTGCGGCCCGACTGAGTTTCGGCCAAATCAGGATTTGGTCGAGTTGCTCGTCGGCGACCTCCTCGTAGCTGTTGCCGCCTGGCGGCGGCACCGTCTTTCTGCAAATGCACCGCGCATGTCGCTGCATTTGCTGCAAGGGGGCGAGGTGGGTTTGGGTGAGGCCCCTGACGATGTCTTCTTGTGGTCCTGCCGATAGCCAAACGTACCGAGTTGACGCGGAGCTTCCCCCTTCCGATCCCCCTCCTACTCGTCGCCTGCGGCGACATCGCGAGGAACTGTGAGCGGCGATTGGGTGACTCTCTTTCCTTCTTGCGGGATGACCGCGGCCGGGAGGCCGCTACGAGGGACCGACCGAAGGTCGGACCCGAGCTCCTCGCACAAATCCTGATTTGAGCGAAATTCACATCCAGCGGTCTAGCCAGGAGAGGAACTCGCCGTACCAGTGAATGGAGTTGGCTGGGGTCTGGATCCAATGGCCTTCGTCGGGGTAGTAGACCAGGCGGGTTGGCACGCCCTTGTGTTGCAGAATGCCGTAGAGCGAGAGGCCCTGAGTGACGACCACGCGGTAGTCGAGCTCGCCGTTCATCACGAGGGTGGGC
>Ga0224497_10002332_pt1 | contig 11365 bp, 8 predicted proteins | sample SF_Jul11_sed_USG_4_FD_167970 | JGI IMG/M metagenome (GOLD analysis project Ga0224497, IMG submission 167970) | Sediment microbial communities from San Francisco Bay, California, United States - SF_Jul11_sed_USGS_13 | ecosystem: Environmental > Aquatic > Marine > Sediment | place: USA: California...
CTTTCCAGCTAGCCGAAAGACTGGGCTGCCGATGTCTGGCATTCGACTTCGTCCGAAAGCAAGATGATAGCCTAGCAGTCATCGAGGTGAGTTACGGTTTTGGCTGGAAAGGTAATAGCTCTGGCTACTGGGACAGCAGTCTGCAATGGCACGTTAGTGACTACCGCCCCGAGGAATGGATGGTTGATCTAGTGCTCGAGAGTGCGAGCGAGAGTTCGATAACTGCAGGGCCAAAGAGACCGTTAGAGTCAGGCAGACCGACCTCGGTTGGAGGGCAGCGGAGGATCCACAATTCTGATGATTGAAAAATTGCGCAAAGCAGTCGCGGCGCTAACCGCCACAAATGATGGCATGGAGGCCGCAACACCCATGATTGAGGTGTTTCGCAAAGTGGGCGCAATGCTGACTCCGACGGAGCTTCGGCATGCGTACATTCTGTTTGGCATGATTTTGATCATGGCGTTACTGGACGTCATTGGTATTGCCTCGATTATGCCGTTCATGGCCATGGTGGCGAGCCCCGAGGTCGTCGAGTCCAACCGCTGGCTCAACGCCGTTTACACGATGCTGGGTTTCACGAGTACTGACCGTTTCCTATTTTTCCTCGGCGTTGTCGTTTTCGTCATGCTCGTTGTCTCGATCGCGTTCAAGGCGGCGACGCATTGGGCAATCACACATTTCTCGTCGATGCGAAATTACTCCATCTCTCGAAGGCTCGTGGCTGGTTACTTGGATCAGCCGTACGACTGGTTCCTCAATCGGCACAGTGCGGAACTCGGCAAGGCGGCGCTCAGTGAGGTCCAGTTTGTCGTGGAGAAAGCGCTCCTACCTATGATGCGCGCGCTCGCGCAGGGGACCGTCACTATCGCAATTCTGTTGCTGCTCGTCGTGGTCGACCCCCTGCTCGCTTTTCTCGTCGGGGGTGCTATGGGTGGGATGTACGGCGTGATCTACCTGATATTTCGCAGACTTATATCGCGGGTCGGTCAGAACCGACTGTTGGCCAATGAGGCACGTTTCAAGGTCGTGAGCGAAGCTTTCGGAGGCATCAAGGAAGTCAAGGTAAGCGGTCTCGAACACCGCTGGCTTAGGCGCTTTGACTCGGCCGCAAAACAGTTCGCGCGAACGCAGTTGATCGCTTCGATCGTGAGCACGATACCGCGCTTTTTCCTTGAGATCGTTGCATTCGGTGGAATACTCGTACTGCTGCTATTCCTGATGGCTCGAGGCGACGGTCTCCAGACCGTGCTTCCTATCATAGCGCTCTATGCTCTTGCGGGTGTCAGATTGATGCCGGCGGTGCAGTTGGTTTACCGCGAGCTGACGACTCTAAAGTTCACGGTACCTGCAATAAATCGGCTCTACGAAGACATCAGCGAGCAAAGGACCAAGTGCCAAGCAGAGTCGAGTTCTGATGCAAGTTCCCAAGGGCGACTTGAGAGGCTTCCAACTCCCCGCCGGAGTATCAGGCTCGAGAACATCACGTACAGGTACCCGAATGCGAAGCGTGCCGTATTAAGTCGACTCAACATCTCCATCGCAGCGCAAGCGACCGTAGGATTCGTTGGCAAGTCGGGCTCCGGGAAGACGACTGTTGTCGATATTTTGTTGGGTCTGCTCATTCCTGAGGCAGGCCACCTGCGAGTTGACGACGTGACAATCACGGCAGAGAATCAAGGGGCGTGGCAGAAGATACTAGGCTACGTACCGCAGCATATTTTTCTTTCCGACGATTCAATAGCAGCGAACATCGCCTTCGGAGTGCCGCAGAGAAGTATCGACCGGCAGGCAGTGGAACGTGCTGCCAAAATCGCAAACCTGCACGATTTCGTTGTAGAAGAATTACCAGACGGCTACGACACGTTGGTCGGCGAGCGGGGGCTTCGGTTATCGGGCGGGCAGCGGCAGCGCATCGGGATTGCAAGAGCTCTCTATCACGAGCCGAATGTTATCGTCATGGACGAGGCCACCAGCGCACTCGACAATATGACAGAGCACGCAGTGATGGACGCGGTTCATAACCTGGACAGTTCAACGACTGTGCTTCTCATCGCTCATCGGCTGACCACCGTCCGCGAGTGCGATTACATTTACCTCCTGGACCATGGGCAAGTAATAGGAGAAGGGACTTACGACGAATTAAGCGCGACTCATTCTCGTTTCCGCGCTTTGGCTGGCGAAGGGGAAGCGAAATAGTGCGCAGTCTGTCGGTTCGGCCTGTTCACTTGGGCGCACGCGTTTGGCTGCGAAATGCGTCTCGTCAGGATGGTCAACTGTGGGTTTGAAAAAGAAAAGGAACTTTGGTCTTGCGTCGCTAGTTGCGATCAGTCCGTTCGCCGCATTCGTGGTGGGCCTTCTTCATCCACGTGACCAGGCTTCGAGGAATTTGGTATGGGCATTCGTAATCTTCTACGGGGCCGTCTTCTATATACCTGAATGGTCAGGATCGGATTCCGTACGCAAATTGGCACATCTCAAGATGATGTACTGGTCCGACTTCACGCTAGACGACCTGATGTATTTAATGTTCCGGGGACAGAGGGCTGGGGACTTTTATCAATCGGTTATCATGTTTCTGATCTCGCGATTTACTGACCAGGCCTGGGTGCTATTCAGCGTTTTTGGGATTCTGTTCGGATACGTCTACTCCAGAAATATTTGGTTCTTGATTGACCGAGTAGGCAACCGACGGTCGGCAGCTATAGTATTTCTCATCATCGCGTTCGCGTTGGATGAAAGTTTCGCGGCCGGCCTGAACCACATAAGGTTTTGGACCGCATGCCATGTGTTTATTTTCGGTGTTTTGCATTTCTCTGATGGTAGGAATCGCAAATACTTGTTCGTCTCGCTACTCACTCCGCTAATCCACTTTTCATTCACACTGCCATGCGTATTGCTCTTGTTGTTTTTCGCCGTCAGGCGCTTCGGAATCGCTATCTACATTTTTTTCGTGGCTAGCTTTCTTGTCTCCCAGCTAGATCTGGCGGTTGTAAAGTCGATAATGGAATTCCTCCCCTTATCTCATGAGGAACGTGCGATGACCTACGTCAACAAGGCTAATGCGGTGGGAGAATACGGGATGGTCGGGCCGGCATGGTTTCTTGACCTGAACAAAAAGCTGACATCATTATTCGTATTCATTGTGTCGACATACCTGTGTTGGAGAGGAGTCCATCGGACCCGTGGCGCAAGCGGTGGCATTTTCGTGCTAGGAATGTTGATTTATGGCGCTACAAATCTCGTATCGTATGTTCCGTCCTCGGACCGATTCTTCAGTGTCGCTGAGCTGCTCATCATTGCGGCGTTAGTATTGTTCCTGGGTGCGGAACGAGCCAGGAAAAAGGACATGCAGCTGGCGGGTGCTATGTCATCGCTGTTGGCGATCAATACTGCTCTGGGTGTGCGGTTGATTTTAGAGTTCGCGTCGGTTTACCTGTTGTTCGGCAATTTCTTCGTCGCTCCGTTTGTCGAGGCAGATGTGAGCCTCTACGAATTATTCACAGGTCCACGGTAGCGTGCAGGCCGTCGGGAGTGGAGAAGTTGTGGCGCGAAACTTGTTCTGGATGCCGTTCTTGGCCCGGTTGGCCGTGACTTCGAAATATGACGGCCTGGGGACCGTTCACGCGGTCGTTGATTTGGTACTCTTGGTTTTCAAGTTACCGTGATGGTGGGCAACTTGCAGATCAGAAAGATAGCCTGTCTGATTCCATATTTACAGATCGGCGGCTCGGAACGTGTCATTACACTTCTGGCTAATGAATTCGCAAGGCGTTCGGATTTGGAAACCCATGTCATTGTGTACGGGAATGATGCGCCTTCCGTTTATGAGCTGTCAGAAAAGGTAACCGTCCATCGGCCAGCGTTCAAGTTCGATAATAGAGTCCGTCTGCTTAGTACGCTCCGTCGGCTGGGTTTTCTTCGGCGCACGATCAAGAAAGGCCGATATGATGCGCTGTTGAGCTTCGGAGATCGGTGGAACAACTTTGTGATGCTCGCGTGCCTTGGCTTGAATGCGCGTGTATTTCTTTCAGATCGTTCTTCACCGGAACTCGACATTGGCCGGCTCCAAACGTGGCTGCGCGCGATTCTCTATCCGAGGGCAACTGGATTGCTTGCGCAAACAAGCCGCGCTCGGGACATGGCACGAAGACGCGGACTGAACGATCGGATTTGCGTTGTGCCTAACCCTGTCGTCATGCAGCAGCTCGCAGCAGAGTCGGGGCGACAGAATACAATCCTGAGCGTCGGTCGAATGATAGCGACCAGAAATTATGATCACTTGATAAAGATCTTCGCGTCACTGAATGCTGATGACTGGAAGTTGATCATTGTTGGAGATGATTCCCAGGGACAAAGGCATCGACATTACTTGAGCAATTTGGTGGACCGCCTAGGTATCTCCGAACGCGTGGAATTCACTGGCGAGCGGTCCGATGTTCAATCGTTCTACGATCGGGCAAAGATTTTTGCGTTCACATCTTCGTCTGAAGGCTTTCCGAACGCGGTGGCTGAGGCCCTATCCTCCGGATTGCCGGTAATCTCCTACGATTGTGTCGCTGGCCCATCCGACTTGATCACGAGCGGCGAGAACGGCTACCTGGTCAAATTATTCGATGATCGGGCGTTTCGAAAACACTTGCGCGAACTGATGGTCGATGAAAAAAAGCGCATTCAGATGTCGACCGGAGCGCGTGAGTCGGTTGCACGCCTTTCGGTAGAATGCGTTGCGTCTCGCGTATTGGATTTCATGCACGGAAGAGAGCCTGCATGAACATCGTCGTGCGGTTTCTTATAGGAGCAGATTCGCTGCTCGTATATGCAAGCTCGATCCGGTGCGTTGCGGCTGCTTGGAAATGATCTTATGTGTGGCATAGCTGGTTTGCTCGCCAAAAGGCCGATACCGGACGAGCGATTCGCTGATTTCGAGCGGTCGAGCAACTTAATTCGCCACCGCGGTCCGGACAATACGGGTGTCGTGCGATATGATAACCTTGTCTTGATTCACCATCGCTTGAGCATTCTCGACCTGGATCCGCGATCCAATCAGCCGTTTTCCAGCGCCACCGGTCGACACACCATGGTATACAACGGCGAGGTCTACAATTTTCGCGATATAGCCCGACGGTATTCCTTACCGCTCAGGACAAGCTCCGACACCGAAGTTGTAATTGAGTCATTCGAACGGGCCGGACGCACCGCTATCAGAGAATGGAATGGCATATTTTCTGCGGCCATCTACGATAGCCAAAGCAAGCAACTGCACCTTTGTCGGGACCGATTCGGGGTCAAGCCACTCTATGTCTACGAGTCCGATGAAGTGCTTGCTTTTGCGTCGGAGGCAAAAGTTTTGCTCGATTGGCTACCGGCGTTTTCTATCAATCGATCCGTCATGGCGCAATTCATATGGTACGGAAACAGTACTGGGCAAGATTGTTTCGTTGATGGACTTTGGAAGGTGCGGCCAGCCTCGCACATTACTATCGATAGTCGAACCGGAAAAATCACTGAGCGGTCAGAATATTGGTCGATCAACGACGTTGCGCAGATCGAGCCGTCGCGGCAAGAGGCTGCCGAAGAAGTCGGACGTCTCTTGGAGTCGGCCGTTCGGCGACAACTGGTTGCCGACGTGCCGCTTGGTGTCTTGCTAAGCGGTGGAGTGGATTCAAGTAGTATCGTGGCCTTCGCCTCTCGTCACTACGGGCAGCCACTCGACACCTACACAGTTGAGTATGACTTCAACATCGGCGGCAGAAGCGAGCTCGACCGGGCCGCCGAAGTGGCCCGCAAGTTCAATACGAACCACACTGAATTGCGAGTCGACTCTTCACACGTTCAGGACATTTTTTCCGACCTGGTTTTTCAGTACGACGAACCGTTCGCTGATTCTGCAGCCATTCCTATGTATCTGTTGGCCAAGGAGTGTAGCATAGATAAGCGCGTGATCTTACAGGGCGATGGCGGCGATGAACTTTTTGGGGGATACCGACGATATGCGGTGATGTCGAGGTACTGGCTTTGGCGTTTGTCGTCCTTGGGCTATTTCGCACTGCCCAGGGGGCGCTGGCGCGATCGTATGCGGCGGGTCAGTGCATTACTTAACCAGCCGTCCCGAGAACAGACGATAGCCTACTACAGCACCGAAGAAGCGCCGCGCAGCCGGCCGCTGGACGTCCTGGACGCTGCCTTCACCTCGGGCCTCGATGAGACAACCGGGCAAGGCGATTACCTCGGCGTGTCCCGTCGCTTCGCACATCTCGACCGGGTTCAACAATTGATCTACACGGACATGGCCATTCTCTTGCCCAACCGGTACTTCGAAAAGGTCGACAAGGCAACGATGCTGTGCAGCCTTGAAGCGAGGGTCCCTTTCCTGGACAACGAGCTTGCCGAGTTTGCGCTTTCATTGCCGTCCACTCTAAAAGTAAGGCACGGGATCAAGAAGTACATTCTGAAGGAGGCTATGAAAGGTATCGTGCCTCGAAGTGTGCTGTTCGGGCCTAAGCGGGGGTTCGACGTGCCGATCAGGACTTGGCTGAAGGACGGGTTGTATTCGTTTGCGCGGGAGGTCTTTGTTGCCCATGACCTGGGCATCCTCGCTTCGGATCACCTTGTCCAACTCCTCGACTCATATAAGGCGCAAGGATACGGTGCTGCCCCCTTGCTCTGGAAAAGCCTGGTGCTCGGCCAATGGCTTTCAATCTACCGCAACAAGGTCGCGCAATAGACACGTTTCAGTCTCAACGCGGCTCCTATTGACTGACATAGGCAGAGTGCGACAACTAATTAACACGGCGAGCGTATTCAAAAGGGGGATCAGTCCAGGTTGCAACTTCCTTTCTTCGGGAATGTTTCCGCGCGGGCCGTCTGAGTGATATCGCCGATTTCATTTGTCACCTCGCAGCGAACGAGGATCAATGTCGTGAAATGCAGGAGCGAGCAGGGACGGCAGCGTCCAACTTTCGCCGCAACAATGCGGATCGATTCGTTGAAAGCTACCTTGTGCCTCAGGATTGACGATTGAGACATTTGCTCATTGACAATCTAAAGAACTTGCCGGGCTGGCACACGCGGGATAAGTTAGTCGTAATTGCTGTAGATGACTACGGTAATGTGCGACTCGACTCGACAACCGCCCGCAGCAATTTGAGCGCGGCGGGTCTCGAAATGAGCAGCCGCTTCGATAATCTTGATGCGCTTGAGACCCGCCAGGACCTGGAAGCGCTATACGAGGTTCTATTGTCGGTATCGGACGCGTGGGGCCAGCCCGCTGTTTTTTCGCCCTATGCGCTTTGCGCCAATCCCGATTTCGACGCCATGCGAAACGGGAAGCAAGGCTATTGCTATGAGCCGCTGCCGCGTACGTTCGAGCGGCTTGCCTGTAGTCAGCCTACCGCCTATGACGGGGCTTGGGCTTTGTGGGAGGAGGGAGTACGGCAAGGACTATTGAAGCCTCAGTTTCACGGCCGGGAGCATCTAAACATAGAGATTCTTGAGCGCAAACTGAGGGCATGTGATAAGGAACTGCTTGTCAACTTGGAGAACTGTTCGCTAGCTGCGCTCGGTGGTGAGCCCTCGATGCCTGGCGTTGCATTCACGCACGCATTCGGTATTTGGAACCGATCGGAAGTCGATCGTCACCGAGATATTATTGTGGATGGGTTACAGCTATTCGAACAGACGTTTGGTTTTGTGTCGACGACCTTCACACCGCCAGCCCACGAGATTCATCCTGATTTGTATCCTCTCCTGGATTCGCTGGGAATTCAGGGAATATTCAAGCCGCGCTGGTGTTCCCGTCGCATTGATCGGCACCATCACGTTACTGAAGTTAACCTATTCGAGCGTAAAAAGCGCTACCGTCATATGTCACTTGTTCGAAACGTCGTCTTCGAGCCAACTGATACCAATTCAAAAGACTCAGTGCAGGCTTCTCTTGATCAGATAGCAGCTGCTTTTCGCTGGCGAAGGCCGGCGGTGATTAGCTCGCATCGAGTGAATTTCTGCGGCCACATCAATGAAGAAAATCGGGTCTGCGGGCTTGGAGCGTTAAAAAGGCTACTGAAAGAGATAGTTCGACGTTGGCCCGATGTTCAGTTTATCAGTGCCGATCAGTTGGTCCGGCGTATCATGTCCGCGCAAGATGGATAGAAGTTGGAACTCCTGATCTACAGATATGATGGCTCGAGACTTGAAAGTACCAAGGCAAGGGTTAGTGCGAAATTGATTGTATGGCGGCCGAGCATTCGTAGCTTAAAGCCACGAGATACGCCATGGCGATATGTTGCCTTTAGTTTTTTTCATTGGCTAAAGATATTTGGGAACAGCGATTACTGTTCGTTCTCAGTTGAAGAGAACGGCGAGCCAAGAGCTTCAATGCTTGTGGTTCCTTCATTATTTCGGTGGCCATTCATGGAGCACAACGATGTGCAATTGACCTATGTGATTACGCGGGCTTCGTCGCGGTGTCAAGGTTGGGCGTCGTATCTGGTAAGCCAAGGTATTTCTCGTTTGGCACGAAAAGACCGGAGTATTTGGTACGTGACCGATACGAGCAATGTCGCTTCGCAGAAACTAGCCGAGAAATCGGGATTTGAGCTTGTAGGGAAGGCTGCACCTAGATCATCAAGCTTTCAGAGAGTTAAGCTGGCCCAAGATAGTGGTCGGGAGGGTATGGAGTGAGTATGCGCTTGCATCCCACAGGGGCCCGTCATCCGGTCAGATTGCTATATCTTGGTTACTACGCAAAAAAACTGGATTGGCCAACCTACAAGCGATCGTTAGACTATTTCAGTCAAGAAATAGGGTGCTCGAAATTACACTTGATCATGGGTAGCGTAGTCGATTCGCTCACGCATAATGTGTCGCCCCTCGAGTACTTCCAGTTCGGATTCCCGCGTTTAGAGTATGACGAAAAGACGAATTGGGCGGGATCTGGCTTCATGTACGAGTATCAGCTAGTGATGAATCCGCGTTCGACTCGACAAGTTCTGGATGACAAGCGGCAATTTTTCAAGCGCTACCGCAAATTCATCAGGCACAAAGTCTTTGCGCTTGAAGAATTGGAGTCCGATGTGTCAGCTTTCGAGTCGCTGCAAAATGCAGGGAAAGGAAAATGCGTACTTAAGTTGCATGACGGAAAATGCGGCGCTCAGGTAAGGATTGTCGACGCTGCAGCGTGGGATCGAAGTGAGTTCTTGTCCGAGATACGGCGCGGTGGCTATGACATGGCGGAAGAATTTATCGTCCAACATGCAGACCTACAAATGCTGTCGCCGTCAGCGGTAAATACGGTTCGCATAATTACGCAGCTCAATCGAAGGAACGAAGTTGAGATCCTTGGCTGTCGACTTCGAATTTCAGTCAACTCGCCGGTAGACAATCTTGCGGCTGGCAACATAGCTGCACCAATCGATGAAACTTCTGGTCTTGTCTGTGGGCCGGCAGTTTATGGTGATGTCTTCAAACCAAAAGAAACTGAGCATCCTGTTACCAAGACGAGGATTGTCGGATTCCAGGTGCCTTATTGGGCTGAATGCTTGCAGCTTGCCAGAGACGCAGCGAATCACGATTGGTCGAACAGGAGCATAGGGTGGGATATTGTTGTGACCGAAGATGGTCCTGGACTAATTGAAGGAAATCACGACTGGTGTAAGTTGGTGTGGCAGTTGCCTGTTGAGGCTGGATTGCGGCCGGTATTGGACCGTCACTGGAACGAGTACGTCGAGCGGGACCAACGAAACTAGTGGCTGGATTTTGAAACGGATCTTTGACTTTCTTGTCGCCGCGCTGCTTCTACTTGCACTGTCGCCTGTTTTTATCGTTCTCGCCGTTGTGATCCTGGCCAAGATCGGTTATCCGCCTTTCTTTGTGCAATGGAGACCCGGGCTACACGAAAAGTCTTTTCCTTTGGTCAAGTTTCGGACGATGTCAAACGACAGGGATGCAAAAGGCGATCTGCTGCCGAATGAGATGCGGCTTGGCGACTTCGGACGGTGGCTCCGCTCTACAAGTCTGGATGAGCTGCCAGAGCTATTCAACGTTTTGGTCGGCCACATGAGCCTTGTTGGTCCGCGGCCTTTGTTGGTGGAGTATCTACCCTACTACAGCGCGGAGCAGAGCAGACGACACAGCGTGACGCCAGGAATTACTGGTTGGGCGCAGGTAAATGGTCGAAATACTCTTAGCTGGGAGCAAAAATTTGAACTGGATGTTTGGTACGTTGATAACCAGTCAATTTGGCTTGATATCAGAATTCTTTTTCGAACTGTGAGACAGGTGCTACGGCGAGAAGACATTACAGCTGGCGGAGGACGGTTCACAGGCCGCTTTGACGAAGAAATGAAGGAGCGCAGTGAGAAATGAGGATTCTGGTTACAGGCATTGGTGGACCAACACCACGTTCAATTGCTTCGGTTTTGCGACGAGCTTACCCAGATGCAAACGTCGTTGGCGTTGACTGTGACTCGCGCGCATTGGGTTTTTACATGCCGGGCCTGTTGGATGAGCGGTATGTTGTCCCTGGCACAACCGATGCCGAAGTCTATTTTCGGGCGATAAACAAGATCTTGGGCAGGGAGAAGATAGATCTCGCATTAGTCCAGCCAGAATCCGAAGTATTGGCTTGGGGTGATTACCATAAACGGTACAAGTCCTATCCTTGCCCGGTAGTTATGCCGCCACTCTCTCATTCTAAGGCGCTAGTTGACAAAGCAAGAATGGCAGACCTCTTAAATGGCACTACTTACATTCCCAAGACACTGCGCATCACAGCAAGCGAGCCAAGAAAGACAGAAGTCGAAGAGCAAATCGGCTATCCCTGTTGGATCCGCGCTGCGACCGGTTCTGGCGGTGCGGGTTCGCTGAAGCTGAATTGCGAGAAGGACCTCGAAGCCTGGTTACTTGTCCATCCAGACATCGATGAATTTACTGTAAGTGAGTTTCTTCCCGGCAAACATCTAGCGAATCAAATGTTGTACCTGGAGGGTGAGCTCCAGCTCAACGCAGGACTCGAGTGTGTCGAGTACGTCATGGCAAATGTTGCACCTTCACGAGTAACGGGTAACACGTCATTTGGTCGGCTAATTAATGATGCATACTTACTCAGTTTCTGCGAAGAGGTCATAGACTTCATCGTTGAGAAGCTTTCTACTCCTGCACACGGCGTTTACAGCTTTGATTTGAAATTAGACTCTTCCGGGAAGCCAAAGGTCACGGAGATAAACGTTCGGCATATGGCATACACTGGCATCTTGGCGAAATGCGGCGCCGATTTTGTCAGCGCCACGGTGGATTATCTCCGATCGGGGGTAGTAAGAGATGAACCGGTTAGGCACCGGTACGCATCCGATTTCGTCTTTTTAAGGGA
>Ga0224497_10002336_pt1 | contig 11353 bp, 7 predicted proteins | sample SF_Jul11_sed_USG_4_FD_167970 | JGI IMG/M metagenome (GOLD analysis project Ga0224497, IMG submission 167970) | Sediment microbial communities from San Francisco Bay, California, United States - SF_Jul11_sed_USGS_13 | ecosystem: Environmental > Aquatic > Marine > Sediment | place: USA: California...
GGGTCTTCGAGCAGTTTCGCGACGGCGTCGTAATTTTCATCGGTTTTCGAGCGAATATAAGGTGCGTACTCGAACACCCCACCCGCCTCCGGTGCCTGCAGCAACAGCGAAAACACCACGTCGTTGCTGTCGTAATGCCAGCCGTCGGTATCTCCGTCCCCGGCGATCTTCGCGGTTAGCGCGAGGTGCGGGCAGTCGCTGCGGAAAAAAGTCTCGTAGCCGCACAGTATTCGCAGGAACTCGGTGAGCGGTTGCCAGTAGTAAATCTGCCTGAGCAGCGAGTCGTTGGGTATCTGGTAATTCAGGACCTGGTTGTAGGCGCACCGATGCAGGCGGTCATGGGGATGATCGGCCGAACGACCTGGTGCGTCGAAACCGTAGGTATAGGCGTTGCGCATCTGGTCGAAACGGCAGGACAAGTGCGACAGCCCGTCGAGTTCCCTCGCCATCCGCGGCAGGACCTCGGGGCGCAGGAACTGTGTCATCGAAAACAGGGCCGTCTCATTTAACGCCGCGCGACCTTGTGCCAGCAGCTCCCGATAGCGCCGATGATCCGGACGATCGACCGGGTAGCGGTCGAGATCGATGATCCGGTCAATATGAGTAGTCCCCATCTACCCTCCTGAAGCCATGGCATACCGGCCCGATTATATATAATTACCAGCCACGTGAGAACGCCGCAATCACGGTTCGCTGACCTGCGGCAGGGTCATCGCGAAAACGGCAGCGACCAGGGACAACACTCCCAGAAACAGCAGGATCGAAGCCGCGCCGAGCCAGTCGCCGATAAAACCGACCAGACCGCCCAGCAACATCATGCCACCGATGATCGTGTTCGAGACCGCCACGTAAGCCGCGCGGGTGCCGGCGGTGGCCATGTCCACCAGGTAAACCTTGCGCCCGAGGCGCACGCCACCGTGCATGACATTGAGCAGCAGGAATATCGCGGCAAAGCCGAACGAACCGGTCATCCACGTCCATTCGAGGCTGACCGCGACCCAGGTGATCAGGGCAAGCCCGCCGGCGCCGGCAGCCGCCAGCGCCATTACCGCGCGGCTGGAGCGATCCCCGAGGTAGCCCCAGAACGGCGATGAAATGCTGGAGGCCAATCCGTTCGCGACGATCAGCAACCCGAGACCGGACAGGCCGGCCTCGGTCTGCTGTTGCGCGATCAGCACGTAGAAAGGTGGCGCCAGCGCTACCGACAACAGCAACGTGCGGATCACGACGAAGCGGCGGAATGGCCTGTCGCTCACCAGCAACCCCAGCTGTTGCACGGCCACCGAGAGCGCGTTGCCGCCGCCCTCGGTAGCGCCGGGCTGTTCCTCGATGCCGGCAAAGGCCAGCGCCGAAGATATCCATAGTATCCCGGCTGCCATCAGCAATCCCGCGAAGATGCCGGTGCCGGCGCCCTCGAGGTCGACGGCGCCAAGCCAGAGACCTATCCCGAGCACGAATATCCCGGAAAGGCTGGCGCTCCATCCCATCAGCTTGCCGCGCCGGCTTTTCGAAATCGTTTTTCCGAGCACATCCTTCGCGGATACCGAGCAGATGCCGCGCGCGAGGCTGAATACGACCAGCATCAGGACAATGACAAGGCCCGCGGTATTGCCCTGAGTCGACGCGGCAGCCCAGGCCATGCCGAACAGCGACAGCGCCGATAGCACCGCGCCCAGCAGCCAGACGGTCTTGCGCACCGGCATACTGCGCACCGCGGCGGCTACCAGCAGCTGCGGCAGCAGTACCCCGGCCTCGCGCACCGGCACCAGGAAACCGGTGAAAAACGCCGGTACCCCCAGCGCACCGAACAGCCACGGGATGACCAGTTTCGCGCTCGCGATTTCGTCGGCGACCTTGCTCAGCAGGTTCGACAGGAGGTAGGCAAAAAAATTACACGGTTGATCGTTGCAGGCTGCTTCCGGTATATCCTTGCAGACGCGCGCATCCTCGTCTCCGGTGATGCGGTCGTAAAGATCTTCGAGCGTGGAACTCATCGGCTGATCGCTGCGCTTCTGGACGTCAATGATTTATACGCTAACGGCAGCGGTTCCGGATTTCACCGCTCGGTCATAAACCGCTGACGGCTCGCCGAGCGCGGACTCGATCGGGTACACACCGAGGCCGGGCAAGTGGTGCGCGTGCATTTTCCCGTCCTGGCGTGGTATCGGATTGCCCACCGATTTGAAGCCGACCAGGTTTCCGATATCCCGGATATAGAGCAGTCGATCAGGCACGACATTTCCGACAACCAAGGAATGTCGTCAAAATAAATCAGGTCATAGCAAGCGTTCGAGAAAGCCGGATTAGCCGCGGAAACGCGCCCAAAACTGCCTCATCGTCTTGAACATTTAATCCGGATTTGACCTTCCTCTCGCGCCGGATTGATCGGCATCAATAAATGATCACCAGGGTTTTTGATTTAGCCCATTTGGGTGATGCACAGATAAGGTTTGATTGATATTTTACGAATAGTTGAAAATCACATGGATGTATCCATGAAATTTGTAACAATCCCCCTAGTTTTGGTTTTTTTGCTGATGTCGGTGCAGGCTGGTGCCAACCACGCTAACATCCCGTCGGGAACGCGCAATAGCATCGATACAGGGCAGGGAAATACAATCTTACAAACCGAATCAATTAATGTCCCTGTCACAAAATTCCTGTGGCTTTTCGGAGGAGCTTTAATTGGATTTGTGGCTATCTCGAGACGAACGAATTTGTGAACGTTTCGAGATTGGAAGGTCGAAGTTCCTCCGTGCCGTAGCGGGGGAAACTATTTCGGCCGAAACGGGCTGACCCTGGATTTATAACTTAATCTATAAGTGGAAATTTCGGGGCCCGGTTTTGGCCGAAGAATATTTTCTATCAAGGTCACATGAGCGTCTCCCGTATAGAAAGCAGACCCTCATAAGGAGGAAAAGGATTCGGCGCCGGTGCTGGCAGGCTTGCCGATGTAATCACGACTTTCTTGCGCCTGGCGCCTAAAATGGCGCTTGATGTAGTACCGGGTGCAGGCTTTAGTTATACCCTAGAAAAACCACATTCTGGATTTGGTGGGCACTGCTTTTATTTCGATCCAGGTTTTACAGACCATATTGCTCGTAGTGCAATTGACAGGGATCGCCAGGGCCGGCGAATGTCTGTACCTGACGCCGCAATCCATCATTGGGCAACCGCGCCCTGGGCTGAACAGTGATAGCAGATGATTAATATGCGAGTTTAACGGGCTACGCTCCTGGCCGAATGGAGAAGTCCGGCCAATAGCTGCATACCTTGCCTTTGGAGAAAGACGACCCTCAAGTTCGATAAATCAGCGGCGATAACCAACCCTGAAGTGTTTGCGGTTAGATTTCTTGCGACAACGGAAAGCAGTCCATCACAGACTGCGGCCTTCACCAGAGCAAATAGGTTTCTTATTTCGCCTTTGCGAGGTTCTGTTGATGATGGAGCTTCAATTGATCCATATCAATATCTTAAAACTGTATGTGCTTAATGTTAATTTTAGGATTTAACAGTATTGCGATACGTAGATATACAAGCATCTAGATAATCTGTAAGTACTTGATAATTGTCGGTTAGTCACGTTGTAGTCGGAATTCGCGGATGACTAGAAACAACCAACTTGCCTGGAGACTTGATATGGATAGTCTCTCATCAATGGCGGCAATTGCCTTGTACTGCTTCACCCGTCTTAACCTCCCCGAACTATTAACGTCTTTGCAGGCGACAAAACCAATACATTTATCGCAAATCATCGACCGGCTGCAATCGCCTGGCCCGCATTTCGAATGGGCACCCGTGCGGAAGGTTAAGTTAATAACTAACACCACCACCGCGCCATGGGAGGCCCCATGAAAAAAGACACTACTACAATTACGGATAACAACACCGGCAGGCAACTTGAATTACTCTTGCGGCGCGGTACCAGCGGACCAGCTGTGGTAGACATTGGCCATCTCTACCATGAATTGGGTTATTTCACCTACGACCCGGGTTTCACCTCAACGGCCAGCTGTCGCAGCGGCATCACCTATATCGATGGCGAACAAGGGATTCTGCACTACCGCGGGTACCCCATCGAGCAATTGGCGGAAAAAAGTAACTTCCTCGAGGTGACCTATCTGTTGCTCTATGGTGAACTGCCTAACCCGCAACAACTAGATGCGTTCACGGCAACAATCCGTCATCACACCATGATCAACAAAAGCCTGGAAAGGTTTTATGATGGCTTTTACCACGATGCCCATCCGATGGCGATCATGATGGGGGTGGTCGGATCCTTATCTGCCTTCTATCACGACTCCACCGATATCCGCAATCCGCAACATCGTGAACTGGCGGCGCATCGCATGATTGCCAAGATGCCGACCATCGCAGCTGCCAGCTATAAGCATTCTATCGGGGAATCTTTTGTCTACCCCAACAACAATCTGAGCTACTGTGGCAATTTCCTCAACATGATGTTCTCTGTGCCGAGCGAGCCATACATTATTGATCCGGTGGCGGAAAAGGCCATGGATGTACTATTCATCCTGCATGCCGATCATGAGCAAAACGCGAGTACCTCGACAGTGCGTCTTGCAGGCAGTTCCGGTGCTAACCCCTTTGCCTGTATTGCCTCCGGGATCGCCGCGCTGTGGGGCCCCGCCCATGGCGGCGCCAACGAAGCGGTGCTGCACATGCTGGAAGAGATTGGCAAGGTAGACAATATCCCTGCCTTCCTGGCCAGGGCCAAAGACAAGAAGGATCCCTTTCGCCTGATGGGTTTTGGGCATCGCGTGTACAAGAACTACGATCCCAGAGCACAGATAGTGCGCAGGATGTGTCACGAGGTGTTAGATTCACGGGAACAACATAAAGATCCACTATTCGAACTTGCCGTCAGATTGGAGGAGATAGCGCTCAGTGATGACTACTTTATTGAACATAAGCTCTATCCAAATGTTGATTTCTACTCGGGGATTATCTACAAGGCGCTAGGCATACCTACGCAGATGTTCACAGTCATGTTTGCCATCGCAAGGACGGTGGGATGGGTCGCCCAATGGATGGAGATGATAGCCGAGCCGCAACAACGCATCGGCAGGCCTCGGCAGCTCTACGACGGCCCGGGCCGGCGCGATTACCGAGAAATGAATGATCGGGAACAAGCCTGATCCATGAATCCTCGGACGCATTTTCATTTGCAACATCCTCTTCTCTATATATGGAGATTAGGTGTTGCATCGACCGATTGAAATCAAAGCCGAAACACGAAGCTCGGTGCTGGCGAATCAGCGTCGGCTCGGGTAATACAGATTTTCACGAACAGATAACCAGGGCCAATCATCGACATCAAACCGACTCTCGCAGAACATTTGTAATTCAATTTGCCCTGGCCTGCTGTGCAAAAAAAGAAGCGCCTGCGGGTATTTCGGGAAACATCATTTCGTACTCGCTACAGCGTACTCGCCCTGTCGATTTGCCACGAACTATTTCATACATGTATGCACTGGGAATATGGTTGGCCTGCAACGGATATGCATCCTCGGCAGTGTATTCGCAAATAAACAAGGTGCGTGGCTGGTCGGAAAGGTTGGGCGCGGAACCGTGCAGAACTCGGGTGTGCATCAAGCAGGCAGCGCCCGCAGGACCATAGCACGGGATAGCCAGCGTTTTCATTTCTGAGGCAACCGCGTCGGATACTGCACCCGTGAATACACCATTGTGCCAGTGATCGTACAATGTGCCTTTATGCGTACCTGGTACAACTTCCAGCGGTCCATTTTGTTCGGTGACGTCATCGAGAAAATAAAGCACTGTTACCATGTCGTCATTGGTGTGCGGTTCGAATAGAAAGTCCTGGTGATACTTTATCTGGGTTGCGGCACCGGGCTGTTTGGAATTTATTTTGGCATTTTCAAATTTGAGGTTTGGACCCAAAATATCGACCAAGGCGTCAAGCGCGTGATTATTCCGCATGAAATCAAGATAGGTCTCGGAAATCTCAATAGGTGAAGCGATGCGGCGCAGCGCTGGTTTGTCGGCTGAATGCCCTGGCTCGATGTCAAACCGCGGGCGATTGTCGAAGGTTTTTCCGTAAGGCTCGCTATAGTTTCTGCTTTCTTCTTTCCACTGCTCGAATTCGTTTTGCATCTTGAACAACGTATCGATCGGGATGACGTTCGCCAGAAACAGAAATCCGTCCCGATTAAATTGCCTTACTTGTGAAGTTGATAGAATAGCCATGGGTACATGAGCCCCTGATAGCAATGGCAAAGGCAAGTTCGAAGCCAGAATTATTACCCGCTAAGGAGTATATACTTTTGGCCGGGGGTTCGCTGCTGGTCGTACCCGGACGCACGGATTATACCCTTGAGCGCCTGTATATGGACTCCTCTTTATCGTTAACTGAAACCTCAATCTCAGTTTGGCACATCGATGCCGATTAGATGAGGAGGAGTCCATCCCATTGTTATTAAGAAAGTTGACCCTTCTTTGTCTAATTAATAATTTTTATTTTTTTGAAAACTCGAACCCTATCCGCAACTCCCCCTCGAACCAGCTATCAATACTCAGAATCCCCGGTTTTTCCGTCACATAAAATCCATCCTGTGCTTCGGGCTCCACACGCATAAGCTGCATTTCATTATTTGAATAATGCACCGTCAGGCTTACGTGGTAAGGATAATAGCCATCAAGGAATTTGCGATGGTAGGGTCCGTTCTGCATTACATAGGTTTTGTCGGATAAGTGCTGTAATACTTTCACGTCCGCCTGCACACACAACGCTGCGTCCTTCCCTACGTCTTCCAGTTCGACTCCATGCTGTCCCACACGAACTTGTGCAATTCGTTCTGCGCGAGTCACCTGCAGATTTTTCATTTTACGATAGGCATACACCACATCGGTCCTGCCCACCGCATCCAGATGCCGGTAACATTGTTGCATTTTTACCCAGCCGGTTTGCCTACTCCCCTTGGTTATCCATAGGTGAGTATCGGAATGCAAAATTGATTGGTCATGAATGGGATCGATAAACATCAGCTGGCCTTCGTTGACCTGCTGGGCGCGCAATTCACTGTCGTCATCCAGCCAGCTTTCGTCAACCTGCGGTTCCGCCGCAGTAAGAATTACAGGAAATAGCAGAACACAAATCGCTTTAATCGAAATGCGTGTACCAGTGATGAACTTCATGCTTGACACCAATTAACGGACAGTTCGCCGACATTATCGATATTTTACTTTTTGCCGTCGAAATAAGGTATCAGGCATCCCTTATTGGCTGAAGCTGAGTGAAAACTCAAATAATTAGAGCATTTGAAGATTTATCTTCCGCTACGGCTCGATCTTCAGATTAGAATTGACCTGCGTTATCCACATATGGCGAATAGGTTTGTGAGGAAGTCACGAAGAACCACGTTGGAATTTCGAAAATAGTATCACACAGCCTGAGCCCATTACGGTCACTCTAAAATTGTGGCTACGGATTGCTTGAAGATACTCGCAGATAGTTATTGGGGGGCCAGAAAATAAGGGTAATTTGCTGTCTAAGGTCAAACCTGTCGATCTGTGTTAAATCTATACTGAGGGTTGGTATCAAATAGATGCCGCTTATTATTTTCACCGCGACTGCAACTGAGATTATTTTTGACGATTCGACCGAGCCCGGGCCGCTAGCTAGAAAAAACGAAACCGCAGCCTGGCCCTGAAATGTCCGCGCACCAATCTTATCGATAGTGAATGGAACATGATTTCATCATCCTGAGACAAATTACGGGTTTAGCCTGCAAAGCGCGTTGACCTTTTAACCCGCATCAACCACGAGCATTATTTCACGGGGTGTATTCGTGCGCGCCCAAGTCAACGTCTGCGGTTCCGTTCGAATCACCGTCGATGATCCGTGCGTTGCCAAGTATATCCGTCGACGGCAAACCGATCACCGATTTGTCGCCAGCGTCGATTGACGGCGACGCCATACCGAGTCGGAAATCCTCGTTGGCCGAGTCGACAAAAAGCGGATCGGCGGAAATATTGCCATTGAGACCAGTCTGATCGGTGCAGATACCGCCATACGATATGCCCGACGGGGCCAACACGTTATTGAACATGATTACTGGCGGATTCAAATCATTGAAATTACCGCAGAAAATAGCGGTCTGCCCCGACTTCGCCACGATGGTGTTATTAATGATCTCAGCCTGAATATCGAAGCCATCGGCGCAAATGGCAGACGCATTGTTACCGTCGTTGTCGAAAAAGGTATTGTTGATGACGCGCGGGCCGTTGGCGCCGGACGGCACCAGCCAGTCGATGCCACCACAATCGCCGTCAGTGTTGTTGGCTATTACATTGTTGACGATAAACGCATCGGAAGTATTGACCATGGAAATCGCACCTCCCGAATTGCCATTGATCGTGTTGCCCTGAATCGTGGGCGTACCGGCGGCAAACATTGAAATGCCTCCGCCGTCGGACGAGCTGTTGCTCGTAATCTGGTTACCGACGACCATAGCCGAGCCGGCTCCGCGGATTAAAATGCCACCTCCGCCGGTGCCCCCGGAACACCCGCTCTTGAAATTGTTGCGGATGATATTTTGCCGCACAACGGCAGAGCTAAACCCCAGCTCGATGCCCGCACCGGCGCAGGCCGTGTTTTGGGCGATGATATTGTTCTGGATGATAGGCGATGCGGAACTCACGTTAATACCCCTGTCCCCGCCGTTTTGAATGGTAAAACCATCCAGAACCGAGTTATTACCCTCGCCACTCGAGAAGTTAACAACCGGGCTGTTGGCACCACCGCCATCGAGCACGGTTAGCAGCGGCCCGTTCATGCTGACTAGCGTTATCGCCTTGCCCTTGAAATCGATCGTGCCGATATAGGTGCCTGGCGCAACCATGACGGTGTCACCATTGCTGGCGCCATCGATCAGCGACTGAATACCCGTTGCCGGAGTACCAACCGACATGCTCGCATTGGCACTATTATTAGCCGTAATTGCATCGGGCGTTAGGCTAGCGACATTCGCTGTATTGACGAAAGTGCCCTGCTGGGTTGGTGTCACTTCGATCGTGATTGCGGTGGACTGAAACTGCTGCAAGGACCCGAGATTACAGGTAACGGTTGCGCCTTGCGTACAGTTGCCCTGGCTCGATGTTGCTGACAGCAATGTCATGCTGACCGGTAATACATCGGTCACGACCACGCCAGTTGCGGTTACGCCGCCACCATGGTTGACGGTCACGGTGTAGGTAAAGTTTTCCCCTACACCAACGGCCGACATTGTGGTCGTCTTGCTTATCGACAGGTCCGCCGCCGGCGGCGTCGAGCCGGCATTGTTGGGATTTGATCCGTACCTGTATTCTTCGAGATTGGTGAAGCTGTCGCCATCCAGGTCACCACCCGCATCGCCTGGATCGTTCGGACCGAGCCCGTTAGCTTGTTCCCAGCTATCGTGCATACCGTCGCCGTCTGAATCGGCGAGGTCCGGCTCTGTCTCGAGTTCGGTCCAGCTTAAGGTGACTGCAATCTCGAAGGCAGAATCACCATCCAGGTCAAGGTCCAGCAAGCTGTGTGTATCTGATATTACAATAACCCGGATTGCAGAATTTAGACTTCCGGTTAGCAATACCTGGCCACCATCGGGATATTCCTGCGTGATGCTGCTGAAAATAATAGGAGCGATAGTGGCGAAATCGACGTATCCGTGTGTCGAATCGTAAATGCGTCCGGTAATGGTTTCAGAGAGGGACGATGGTGCAAAAATAGAATCGAAAACGACAACGCTAACCTGATTTGCGATCATTATCATCTCGCCGGTAGCATTATTCCGGGCAACAAGCCTGTCTACAGTCAGCTGCTCGGTCTGGGTGCTTAGCGATATTTGTGAGTGAACCGATCCGTCGATGCTCGCGCTATAAGTCGAACTCGAAAGGCTTAATACTGTAAAGCTGTAAACGGCATCAGTAGGAAGAAAAAAACCAAAGTCGAAGGCATTAACCCGAACTGTTATTTTACCATCCAGGATTTCGTTACCGTCGCGGCAATTTATGAAATCAAGTGTCAGTGTTCCGGTGCCGTTATCCTCGATAAATCCAGTGATACGTATCGAGCCATCATTGTTGTCGCATGGTTCTGTTTCGTCCACGTCGGTCCGCGCCCGCACCGTAGTCGATCTCGAAACAAAATCGGGGGAAGATTGCATCGCGTTGCGTAGCTTCCGGGTTAGCCGGCCTGGAATCTGCGCAAGCCCAATGCCCCGGGAGGACGTATCTATCGAGGTATCAATCCTGGCTGCGCCACCGGAGCCTGACCCGACAATAGTTCGTCCGATGAAGATATTTCCAACCAGTCGGGCAGCATTGGTTCTGCTAATAACGGCTGGATCGGTATTACCAGCATAGCTAATGCTGGCAGAACCACCACCGCCACCACTTGCCACGATGCCAAGAATCCCCACCAGGTACACGATTCCTAAAAATATTCCACGAAGCGACTTATTAGGAGATGTTTTCATCGCTATTCTCCTTCGGGAGATGGGTCAGCAGGGTTAGGGCGATAATTCCACCGACAAGGGTGGCAAGCAGATCAAGGGGATCAAATACACCACGGGTCCAGTAAGGTACAAAAATCAACCAGATAGGCTCCACCAGATTTGTTATTAGCCAGCTTGAGAAGGATTCAGCAAAGATCGAGTGCTGAGACAATTCCAGAAATAGCGCTAACCCGATCCAGATAAGGCAATGAAGCCTCGCTCCAGAAATACTTGATGCACAGGCACCAATTGCCAAACCCAGGGCCAGCGTATAGAAAAATGAAGGTGCGCTGCCAAGAATTGCTGAATGCGTCGCGAGATCGGTATTAACTGCCTGAAATGGCTCCAGGATTTCCGGGGGATAGATTCGCGCGCAGCAATACACCACAATCGCCGTTATAAATGAAACACATGCGATGCCCAACCTCCAGGCAAATGGCGTGATTCTTGTCATCCCTGCTTCTCGACCTAACCAGTATTGAAACCTTCCAATTTCGAGCATCCAGCCAGACCAGACACCGAAATTCGAAAATAATCCAATGCAGAAAATATCACCGATTTATCTTAAATATATACCTTTACTGCCGCGTTGATTTGGATCAATCGACATTCTGTTGCTAATCAGGATTTTAGTGCCACGGGAAGCTGGTAATCGGATTTAGGCTTTTACGCGGGAGCCATTATCGGCGGAGGTCGTCACCGGTAAGGGGCTGTTCAGCGTCGACGCGGGAGAAAAAAAGCCCTCGGCCTAACGATTCTGCGGCTGGGGTTGTCCCGGAACAGACTTCCCGTCTTGGTAAGACTCGATATAGGCTTATTTAATATCTATCCGATAA
>Ga0224497_10002337_pt1 | contig 11344 bp, 8 predicted proteins | sample SF_Jul11_sed_USG_4_FD_167970 | JGI IMG/M metagenome (GOLD analysis project Ga0224497, IMG submission 167970) | Sediment microbial communities from San Francisco Bay, California, United States - SF_Jul11_sed_USGS_13 | ecosystem: Environmental > Aquatic > Marine > Sediment | place: USA: California...
GCGAGGCTGACAATGAAGATCAACCGTTTTGTCGACTTTAACCTCGGTTATCAATACTACAAATTCACCGAGAAGATTATCGGCAGCCAGAACTATAACGCGCACTTGCCATATGGTTCGCTGAAGATTTATTTCGGGGGAGACGATCGTTGATATTTTGAGAAAAACCGGGCTGTGATGCTTGAAAAACTTTTCGCATAGACGGTTCTGGCTGAAAGCAGCTTTTGAACTCCAAGCAGTTGCGGCAAACGGAAACAGGATTCTCGTTTGCCGCTTTTTTGTATTGACAATGTGAATTGTTTTTTGGCCGCAGAGGTTTGAATTTTAAAAAATATTAGTGTTAGATGACGCTACCCTAGCATCAGGAGAAAATTGTGAAAAGCGACAACGCAATGGACACCAACGGGCCTGAGAAACCGAGCCGGAGGAGATTTTTGGATATCTTGCTCGGGACAAGCGCTTTCGCTACTCTCGGGGCGATTCTCTACCCGGTATTCAGGTTTATGGTCCCGCCGCAGATCGTCGAGGCGCAACAGAATTCCGTGGTCGCGGCGAAAACAAGTGAGTTGGCAAACAACACGGGAAAGATCTTTAAGTTCGGAAGTAAACCCGGGCTGATCGTCCGCACGGATACCGGGGAAGTGAAAGCCTTTTCTGCGTCCTGTACTCACCTCGATTGTATCGTCCAGTATCAACCGGAAGCGAAAAACATCCTTTGTGCCTGCCACAACGGAATTTACGATTTGGCTGGAAAAAATGTTAGCGGCCCGCCGCCCCGACCGCTCGACGAATACGCCGTAAACGTAAAAGGCGACGACATAATCGTTACCAAAACCTAATTTACATAATATGAAAACGGAAGCCCTAAAGCTCTGGTTTGATAAACGGCTCGGAATCAGCTCCGCGGTCGAGCTCGCAGAGAAGAAGGAGATTCCGCTTCATCGTCATTCAATCTGGTACTATTTTGGCGGCATGACCCTTTTCTTGTTCGTCGTACAGGTCGTTACCGGGATTCTGCTCCTCCTTTATTACCGTCCGAGTGCTGAAAACGCGTTTGAAAGTGTTCAGTTCATTGTCACAGAAGTGGAATTCGGCTGGCTGATCCGGTCGGTTCACAGCTGGTCGGCGAATCTGATGATACTCACGCTGTTCATACACATGTTCAGCACATATTTCATGAGTGCTTTTCGAGCGCCCCGCGAAATTACGTGGGTTACCGGCGTCTTCCTTTTTGTAATCTCTATTTGCTTCGGATTCAGCGGTTATTTGCTCCCGTGGAACGAACTGGCCTTTTTTGCAACGAAGGTCGGAACGGATATCGCCGGGGTTCTGCCCTTCGTTGGAGATTTTATGCTTCGGTTCCTGAGGGGAGGCGACGAAGTGACTGGCGCGACGCTGACCAGGTTCTTTGGCTTTCACGTCGCCATTCTACCGGCGACGACGACGGTAGTGCTGGGAATACATCTGCTTCTGGTACAGATGCACGGGATTAGCGTCCCGCCGGGTCAGGAGAAAGAAAGCGTCAAAAAAATGAAGTTCTTCCCGAATTTCTTTCTGAGAGATCTTATCGGCTGGATTGTGGCAGTCGGCATACTCGCGGCTTTGGCGGCTATCTTTCCTTGGGAGTTGGGGGTAAAAGCCGATCCGTTTGCGTCTGCGCCGGCCGGAATCAAACCCGAATGGTATTTCCTTTTTATGTTCCAGACACTTAAGTACCTGCCTGCGAAAATACTGGTCTTTGAAGGCGAGGTGATAGGTATTTTGGCGTTCATGCTGGGAGGGCTGATATGGCTCCTGGTACCGTTTATAAACCGGCGGACCGATAGCAAAAAGGCGAAAGTCGTCTTTAATGTATTTGGCGGATTTGTGCTCATGTTTATCGTTGTCATGACGATCATCGGCTTCCTTGATTAAGAGAGGACGGGATCATGAAATGGTTAAAAAGTGAAATCAAACAGCGGCAGCACTTACTCCCCGCGTTTTTCTACGGGCTGCGGAAATACGTCCTCGTCATTCTGGTGTGTCTTTTCATGGCCGGCATGCTGACAACATTTTCTACCGATACAGTCAGGGTTGCAGCACAGAAAAAGAACTCATGCGCCGAATGCCATTCGAAGCTTGAAGGCCGCCTCGGACAGCCATCAAAGCTTTTTGAAAATGACATTCACAACTCGAGGGGTCTCTCATGCAACGACTGCCATGGCGGCGACCCTACCAAAGATGACAAGGCCGCGGCTAAGAGTCCCTATTCGGGTTATCTCGGCACTCCGGGACCTACCGAAATCGCCTCGTTTTGCGGCAAATGCCATAGCGATGCGTCCGTGATGAAGAAATTCAACCCGTCACTCCGTGTCGATCAAGTGCAGGAATACTACACTAGCGTCCATGGAACGCGGCTTCGCGCAGGCGACAAGAAGGTCGCCACGTGCATCAGTTGCCATGGAAATCACGGGATCCGAAAGAGCTCCGATACGCAGTCGACAGTTTACCCCAAGAATGTGGCCGAAACATGTGCGAAGTGTCACTCGGACGGTGACTACATGAAAGAGTACGGCATACCTCATGATCAGTATGAGAAATACAAGGCGAGCGTTCACTTCAATGCCCTCAACGAAAAGAATGATTTGTCTGCGCCGACGTGTAATGACTGTCACGGCAACCATGGGGCGGTTCCTCCGGGAATAACATCGGTCGCAAATGTTTGCGGCCAGTGCCACTCGCGACAGGCGGATCTGTTTCGAAAAAGCGTTCACAAAGACGTTTTCGACAGGATGCAAATAGGCGAATGCCTGCGTTGCCACAACAATCACGCGATCCTGACGCCGACCGACGACATGTTGGGAATTGAAAAGGGCTCCGTTTGCATAACCTGCCATTCGGCCGGTAAGGGCTTTCAGGCGGCGAAAGAGATGCGCTCATCGCTTGCAGCTATAAAAAGAAGAGTTTCCGAAGCCGAAGAATTACTTGAACAGGCGGAGAGGGCGGGGATGGAGGTTAGCCATCCGAAATTCGAATTGGAAGACGCAATTGACAGCCTCACTCAGGCACGGGTATCGGTCCACAGTGTTTCGGTTGAAGAGTTAAATAAGGCGACTGCACCAGGTTTGGCGATCGCGAACAAGAGCTTTGAGGCAGGTCTGGCGGCATTTGGGGAACTCAATTTCAGAAGAAAGGGACTTGCCGTTTCGCTTGTCTTTATTTTTTTCCTGGCCGCTCTTATTTTTCTCAAGATCAAACAGATCGAACGCCCCGCCAAAGAGGCGGGAAACGATGGTAGCCCAGATTCCTAATGCCCGTCGTTAGGATAGCGAATTTGTGACTTTCTTGAATTTCTCCTCAAAAGCGAGATGATTGCGATTCGTGTCTCCACCGAACGTGATGCGCAGATTCTTGTCCGGTTCCTCTTCAATAACGCACCAGACTCGCTGATGCGAGAAGAAAAACACCGCCGCCAGTGAGAGTAGCAGCAACAAGAATCCTGTATAAACAACCACGCTTCCGGGATCGTGGCTGACAAACAAAATATGCTGTTCGGAAACTTTTTCGAAATCAAGGAGTTGAAGTTTGTGGCCATTAAAGGTGTTGACTGAGATCTCGTTTGTGCTGCGGCTTGGGCGAAAAGCAAATGCCGCCTGACGCACACCGTCGGGCGAGATTATCTGGAATATTGCCGCAGGATTCTGATAACCGGTCGAATTTTCATTTTCTTCCCGCCGCGTCAGACTCACATTTGCGCGAAAATCAACAAACTGCAATTTATAACCGTCAGGTAATGCAAACACTTCCTTTTGCTTTAGCTTTACGCTTTGAGTAGGCCCTTTTTCCGATTCGATTTGAATTAAAACGGTCCGCGCCTTTCCGATTGGCAAGAATGTTGAGTGGAAAAATCTGAATCCGCGATAATCGAAAGGGCGATTCAATTGCACGACGGCCTTTTGAGTTTTGCCCTCGTCTCTGAATTCAAGGTGCGTCAGCCAATCGAGTGAGTTCACCGATTCGATCGAGCCCTTTTGATTTATTAGTTTTTGCTCCAAGTCCAGGCAAGTAACCGTAAATGGCAGTTCCCGATAAGACGAGAATGATTGGCCGTCCCGGATGCCGGTTTCATTGATCTTGTTTGAGGTTTGTCCGACGGTGAGAGGCATTTGCCCCGAGAACCCAAACAATGAAGTCAATAACGCGCCAAAAAAGATGGCCAGCAAGGCGAGATGCACGGGATAAGCGCCCAGGCGATTCCACACCCCTGACTCTGCAAAAATATGCGTTTTGTATTGGCTTTCGGTCGTTACGATCTGTCGCCACCCTGCTCTTCTGCAGGCATTTACTATTCGCTTAGAGACGTCCTTGTGCTTTCCGTCGACCTCCAGAACCTCATATTGGGCTTGTCTTTCCAGCCACTTCACGGATGGCTGCAATTTACGTTTTTTAATAAACCGGAGAGTTTTTGGAAACCGTTCAACGGAGGCCAAAACTATATTCATCGAAAGCAGCGCCAAGAGCGCGTTGAAGTACCACGAACGATAAATATCAAAGAGTCCCATTGAGTTGAAAAGAAGTCGCAAAAACGGACTAAACTCGGCAATGTATTCATCGAACCCGGCAACGTTGTGTTGTCTGATTATCATTCCAAGTAAACAGACCAAGACAAGCAGAATCAGCAGGATGATGCCGAATCTGACGGAAGCGGCCGTGTCCAGTATTTTTGAAAGAATTGAAGTTTTGCTATGGCTTTCTTCCGTCAAACGCAAGTTTTCTTCCCCTCGGGCGGGCCGGTGAAATTTTCCCTTTTTTCCCACTAATCCCGACGACTTATGCATGTGTTATGCAGCCTTGATCGGACCATTCTTATGATGCTAGTTCTAACATCTTAAGACCTGTTAATCCATCACTTCGATAACCGAACGGCAAAAAGGGAGGGATTCGGAGGTTGACGCCTGGTAGGGTAGCGTCATTTCAAACCCTGAGAGAAAAGCCGCCTTTTCAAATGGCCTCGTTTTTCCGATCAGGAAGGCCGGCTTACTAGTGTCCAACCGTGAACAACGTGATAAAGATCGCGATCACCAAAAACAGCCCTATGAAGTAAGCCGCAAAACCGAAGATCCTCGCAAAGACCCGGAACCTCAGAGTTGGCGGAGGAACGATAATTGAATCCAACTTTCCATCGGCGACTAAGCGTTCATATTCGACAGGGCGTTCTTCCTTAAACCACGATAGCCTTACTTTTCCGGTAAACATCACAATATCCATCGGAAAGTTTTCCGGTCGTAGATGATTATGAAAAAAGTGGAACGCAAAAATAAAGGCGGTTGCCAGCAATGCTTCTTCACTATGCACGATCATCGCAATATTCAGCACCTCGCCGGGTAAAAACATCGTGAAGAAGTTTGGGAACCAAAGCATCAAACCGGACAATCCAATGACCGGCACACCCCAAAAAACCGCGAAATAATCAAATTTCTCCCAGTACGTAAATCGGTCCAAAGCTGGTTTCGGCCCTAGGTACAGGAACCAGCGAAACATATTGAAAGCGTCGATAAAGTCCTGTTTTCGGATCATCATTGTCTCGGGCCCCCTAAACACGGACCAATCGCGTTTCAGGATTCCTTTCTTAATGACGAACCAAACGTGGTAACCGGCATAAAAGAATGTGATCACCGCACACAAACGATGCACGAACCGTGTCACACCCAAACCGCCGTGAATTTCGACAAGCCACCGACCCCAATCTGTAAATGAGTACATCAAAGGCAATCCGGTCGCGGCTAAACCTAGGAAACTGACGATAATCAATAAATGAGTAAATCTGTGCCGCTTGGAAAACCTGACAACCCACTGTTCCTCGTCGTCCCGTAAACGTCTATGGCTTTCCTTCCTTATCAGCGAAACAATCGAGCGTTGGAGCCAGAGTATAGTGTGCAGCCCGAAAAAGCCGAAGACCCCCAGAAGCAGCCAAGTCATAAACGTATTTACCGTATAGACCCAGAATCCTTTCTCCGGATTCCCCGGTTCGGGATGCGGGTTGTAGGTAGCAAAGCTCGCATTCGCGTCTTGGTGGCATTTGGCACAGGTCTGAACCAAATTGTTCTTGTTTACCGTGGAGGCTGGATCACTTGCAGGCAGATTACGATGCGGGGTGTGACAATCCGCGCAGGTCGCCGCCGGTCTAAACCCAAATGCGGATGCCTGCCCATGAAACGTGTCGCGATAGGTCGGCGCTTGTCCCAGGTGGCAACTGCTGCATTTATCGACCATTTGGAGGTTGAAATCACGTGTCGTAACGGGCGCGACATTGTGCGAAACGGCCGAATGACAGTCGGTGCAGACGGGAGCTTTCGCATCGCCCTGCTTGTACAACATTCCGTGCGCGCTATTCTCATAATCGGGCACAATTCCGGCGTGACACTTGATGCAAATTTGCGTCAAATGCGAACGCCTTAATGTTGAACTCGCATTCTTGAGGGGTTGAATCGCGTGATTTCCATGACAATCCGAACAGGACGCCGCACGGACATCTCCTTTGTTGAGCAGACCGCCATGAATGCTTGCATGAAACGTCGTCAGAGCTTGCTTGTGACACGCGCCGCATGTTTGTTCCTGATTGGTCGCAAAAACCGTCGATTTTGGATTATCGGGCGGTAGGTCTGTCGTCATATCGCCCAGCACTGTGTGGCAGCTCTTGCAATCCGCGGCCGGTTTGCCATCGGGCTGGATCTTTGCGTGAATGCTTGATGCGTACTCGCGGTGCGGGTCTTTATGAAACTGCTCTCCGGCCAAGTTCGGAAGTGTTGTGCCAGCGCCATGGCAACCGCCACATTCTAACCTTATCTTCCCGGGTTGCTGAACGGCTGATTGATCAGGTTGGTTCTGCGCTTCCGCATCATTTGAACGAAGAAAAAAGAAAGCCCCCGGCAGGAGCATGAAGCCGATAATTATTACGACTTTTGGGCGAAATCTCATTGGATTCTTGTATTCAGCGCAAACTGACAAAATCTCAAGAGTCCATTTTCGGTCCTTATCTGCTTATAGTTGAATAGTCGCGCACTCTCGCATTTTGTCTGAAACTCCGATGATTCTAACTCTATCTTCTTTGCTGGCCGTGCACAGTGATGATGATCACACTATGGAACACGGTTCGGCCTATTTGACCGCTACCACCGGCTCTCGATAAACCGGAAGGCTCGAGTTAAGCGCGTCCATTGCAGAATCAAAAATCGCAGCTGAGTTTGCGGTGGGCAGTAATGATCGTAAAGAGATGTTTCGAGCATCCATCATAACAACACTTTTGTTATGAGAAAGGGATGCACGCACTTCCCTGGAAAGTGAGATCCAATGAACTTCTGTTGGATTTGACGTAGTACTGCTCTCGCAGTTTAGCCGGGATGGTTCGCCAAATTACACTGATTCTAATCTTGTGTCCGAAGCAAATCCTTGTCCGCCGTTTGTAGCTCCAGGACTCTCGGACCGTAAGACCCAATTTCACTTTTTCTTGTGACATTCGACGCATTGAAATTTCGATATGTCGCCTAGATTGATCGGATGCTGAAACGCCCGATTGCCCTTGTGACAGTCTGCGCACTTGTATTTTTCCTGGCCACCCAGATCTATCGGATGCTGAAAATTTCCATCAGGCGGAACGATCGTCCGTCCTCCAAAAGTCTGATCAAGCGTCGTATGGCAAATATTGCACGAGGTTTGGATAGTCTTCCCTTCCGGGCTAACATGCCTTCCATCGTGGCATCGGTAACAGCCCTTCGCGTTGTAATGCCCGATATTGTCTGTATGGCTTTGCCAATCGGTTTTCATCTCCGGAAAGAAATAGGTCGAGTAAATTCTCCTGAGCTCTACAACCGCGGCATTAATCGATTCCGTTTTCGAATCATAGATCTCGCCATAATTCGTTTTGTAGTACGTGTGAATATCTTTGGCGATCGTCGCGAGAGCCTCCTCCGTTGATTTATAGGGTTTGGATAACACCTCAACCGATTTGAGTTTAAGAAACGGAAGGGATCTGTCGAGTTTGTTTGCAGAAAAGGAGCGATCGACCGCAGAATTTGGACTTAAATAAACGTGTGCCGGGCGGTTATGACAGTCAACACAGTCCATCTTTCTTTTCGGGGCTGCCTTTATTTGCTCCGGCGTCAAAGTAGTGTCCCTCGCTGTATAATCCACGATCCGGCCGTCGCTTTCCGTAAACCTCACCCAAGCAATATCCTGCCGTTTATCGTCAGTAGCAACATATGAAACCTGATTGGCGACGTTCATATGCCAGTGAATTCCAGCGGTTTGCCCGGCGGTCGGGCTTCCCCCACCGGTCTTTATCAGCAGCCGGCTTTGATTCAAAGTGTTTTTTTCATCGTATCCATAGTGAGTAAAGACCTTCAGTTGCTCGCCCCAAAACTTTTCCGGCCAATGACATTTTTCACATATGTCCTGCGCGGGACGCAGGTTGTGAACGGGGGTCGGAATCGGTTCTTGGTATGTGCCTGCCATTAGCGCAAACAATTGCCGCACACCTTCAAACTTGGACTTAAGATAAAAATCGGCCCCGCCGCCGACATGGCATTCGACACATGTTACGCGGGCGTGGGCCGACGCCAGATACGCCGTATTCTCCGGATGCATCACATGACATGTCTCGCCGCAGAATGTGGTTGATTCGCTAAATTCATATGCCCGGTAACTTCCGAAACCGCTGACCATGATGAAGAAAAAAGCGCCGACCAGGAACGCGAAAAATGCGCGTCGCCGGCGCGGTCCGTTAAGATCGAGTATCGGATATGCGGCAATTTCTTCCGGTGACATTTTTCGTCGCCGCCGGCGTTCGATAACGATACCCAGGAGGATGACAAAGAACCCGAAAATCATCGCACCGGGCAACAGGATATAGATCAAAATGCCGAGATAGGGCGATTCTTTTTCTGCCGTCAACTCGAGCAGGAAAAGCAGAACGATGCCCGCAACACTTGCGACCGTGATCGTGATTCCTACAAGAGTGATGTAGTTTTGCGCAAGGCTTGGAATCTTTATTTCATCCGTCGCCTTATCGACCGGTTCGTCGTTTTCTTCTTCCGTCCCGATTTCTTCTTCTTCTTCTGCCATGTCGATTGACCCCAAATTAGAACTGCCGGAATAGCAGTCAAGGCACTAGTGTCACCTCTAGTTATTCAGCAAAAACGCAAAAGCCGCCCGACGCAGGAATAGCTTTCGCTATTACAATTGAACTGCAAACCGAATGCATTCTGGCCAGACCGGTGCATTCAAATGAGTCCGCGACAAGTGATACCGTTAGTTTAACAACACAAAAGGGAACCAGATCCTAAAGTAAATGATCAATAGCTCGTGTTCGCATTCGTATCTGTATCATCGGCCGGCTGCAAGGTCTTCATATGTTCAACGAGCGCCGTAGCCTGTTCCTCGGTCATTCCTTTCGCCGAGAATCCCGGCATATAGGGCGGCTTTTCGCCTTTCTTTCCATTCAGAACGATTTCAACGAGCTCCTCATCGGTTTTTGCAGGGTCAAAAAATTTCGATGCGTCCGGCTTGTGACACATCGCACACTTAGTCTTATAGACTGCGACTGGGTCGTCATCCAACGCGTGAACCGCACGCACCGCGGAAGTCTTTACAACTGCAAACCCCAAGAGGGGCAAAACGAACAAAGCTGTAAAAAAGATCTTAAATTGATTGGTTTTCATTTACTCTCCTATGAACATTCTTTTTTTATACGGGGGCATCTCCCGGCGGTCGCCAAAATCTTCAAGTTATGGAGACCGCATAAAAATCATTGATAAAATTGCCATCTGCACCGATTTATAATTCCCATAAAATTTTGACGAAAGAAATTATTCAAGCTCTGATATTTAGTACAGACTACGCTCTCATTATGTCAGATTGCCTATCGAAACTTAAAGTTGCTTCCCGTGTGACAACGTTTGCAGTCAGCGAAATCGTCACCGCCGAACGCCCTTTTGTTGTTATGGCAAGTGGCGCATGTTTGCCTGTTTTTCGGCGCGAAATGCATCGAAGCGAGCGGCGAAGCCACCTGCCTACCCCTGGATCCGCCCTTCATGACCTTATGGCAACTCGTGCATGCCATATTGTGTTTCGCATGGCTGAAACCTTTAGAGAAGGCTTTTGCCGATTCGGATATGGGTCTCCCACGCCGACCGGGCTGATGACAAAGACCGCAAGATGACATATTGTGCGCCGCCTTCGATGAATGACACTGAAAGCAAGTCGAATGTGCTCTCGAACCGGCGGGAATGGATTTCGCCACACCACGACGCGTCGGTTTGTGGCATGTAGCACAATTCGTTTTCATATGCTTTGCGTGGTTGAACCGAACATTAAAACTTCTTAGCGGAGGAAACGCCTTAACACCTCTTTTTTCGGTGTTTGTGTGGCAAATCGTACAAATCGCACTGTTTTTATTCTCGAACTGCTGTGTATGGCATCCGATGCAGGGAGTGTGGCCTTCCCTTCCGGGCAAACTGATACGCGCAGAATTGTTGTCCCGTCGATGACAGATCAGGCACGAAAGCTCAGAGTGATACTGATTCGTGTGGGTAAATTTCGCCAATTCCGGGGAACCTTCCAATTCATCTGTCAGCGACTTGATCTCTTCTTTTCCGGACTGAACTGAATCTTCCGGAAGGGGAACATAAGGATTGGCTGTATCCGCGGGCGGATCTGGAGGCGATGAACAAGCGACGATGGAGCATCCAATTAACAACAGTCCGGCAGCGAGCAACGTAAACCGATCCTTATAAAACGCAACACGCTTTATTTTTTGTGCACTAAAATCGTTGTCTTTTCGCTTCATCATTTCGCGGCAGATCGAGGACTCCTATTGTTCATCGATCGCCTTTATGTGCGATTCGGGAATCTCCAACTTTCCGTAAGCAATATGACATTTTACGCACTGGAACTTTGGATCCGCTTTTCTGGAATCGACCTCGTAATTGAGAATTCCGCCGTCGTCGGATGTTTCGGTTACATGGCACATGGCGCACGAGGAAATACTAACCTTCTTGGTCGCCAAATCGACTGTGTTAATTGACTCGACAGTGTGACATGTAGCGCATTCCATATCGACATGGGCAAAGAACTCATGCTGGAACTTCGCCGATGAATCGCGTTTTCTCCAGGCGATCATCATTATCTTGTCGGATATTTTCATCGGCGAAGCTACCTTCTGATCAAAATCGGTCGCCGGAGCCTTCTGCTTCAGTTTGTGGCATGTCGCACAGTCCTGCGGCGCAGGTGAAATCCCCGCATCCGTCGAATGACACTGAAAACATGTAGTGTGGCCGGTCGGAGTCGTCTTGAAAGTACCTTTTTTCAG
>Ga0224497_10002338_pt1 | contig 11342 bp, 10 predicted proteins | sample SF_Jul11_sed_USG_4_FD_167970 | JGI IMG/M metagenome (GOLD analysis project Ga0224497, IMG submission 167970) | Sediment microbial communities from San Francisco Bay, California, United States - SF_Jul11_sed_USGS_13 | ecosystem: Environmental > Aquatic > Marine > Sediment | place: USA...
GCGGAGCAGTCGTCGTCGAGGTGGCGGGCGGAGCAGTCGTCGTCGAGGTGGCGGGCGGAGCAGTCGTCGTCGAGGTGGCGGGCGGAGCAGTCGTCGTCGTAGCGCTGTAGTCATATGGGCATAAGGCGGTCGCCGGGAGGGCACCCCCGGACTCCTGCACAAAAACCACCGTTACGTACTCGGCCCCGTTGCCGGCGGTGGCGAATTCGATGCCCACCCGGTTGAAACCGGAATAGAGGTTGTTCTTGCAGTGACCCTCGGACTCCATGAACATCCGGTGGATGTTCGAGACGCTCCACCCGTAGGCGATGTTCTCACCAATCCTGGTCCATGGTCCGGTCACACCAGCCGACAGGTCGGATCGATGCTGGAAAGTCCCGGTCGAAGCCATCCAGGCGGAATGGTCGGCGGCGATTTGCACCAGATCGTCACGGAGGGTGAGCGGCTGGGTTCCTACCGCGGCCCGTTCCTGATTGATCAGGTCCAGGAGTTGCTGGGCTTCGCTGCTCACTGCTCGAGCCGTCATCGGCTGCGCAGCCGAAGCAAACCCGAAGAGACCCACGACCAGCAGGACAAAGGCCGCTACCCGCGCGCCTGCGGGGCGGCCCTCGATCGAAGCGGTGCCAGCGCGGCAACGGGTGACTGCCATTACCGATAGGCATCGGCAGACTTCCTTAGAGCTTGAGCGTGATGACCGCGGAGAGTGGTCAGCTCCCGGATGCCGTCAAGCCACCCACGAGACGCCCGGCGCCGTCCACGACCGGGATCGGCGACCCATCGAACAAGTCGGCCAAACGCGAGGCTTCTTCGTAACTGTCCCCGACCTCGAGGAATAACGGATCGTCCATGAGTTCGCCGACACTCAGTTCGGGATTGGCTCCTTCCAACGCTCCCTTGTGGATGACCCCGACGAGGTTCCCCTCATCGACTACGGCCGCTACGGCGTGTTCCATCAGCCGCAGGGCATCTCCGACCAGTAGGTGCCTGCTCAGATAGGCAGGCTCCTCCATGTGGTGGTACACACGGGCCGGCGCTTGCTGAACGACGATGGCTCCGGCCGGCGCCCGCTGGCGAAGCCGGACCCCGGTGCCGAAGAATGACCGTTGCAGCCACCATCCACCCGGGGCGCCCAGCACCAGCAGGGCATCGGCGGGCAACGCTTCGATCAGTTCCCGGGCGTCAGCGGTCTCAACCACCCGGTACGGCAAGCCGGGGATCTTCCCGGCGAAGGTTCTAACGATTTGCTCAGCTGCCGGAAAGTCGGCGGGAGTCGGGTAGGCAGAGATCATCTCCGCCTCGACGCCAAGTGTTTCACCAAGACGGAGGGCGATACGGGCGGCCAGAGCAGAATGGGGTCCACTGCTGACCGCCGCTGAGACGCTCCCCACCTTGGCGGGATCGAAGTCGGAGGGGACCGCAACGTTCACGAAGTCGAAACCGACCGGCAAACGGCGGGTGACGAGCAGGTCCGCCCGGGCCTCGACGCACTCGGTTCGGAGGTCGCCTTGCACGCGCGTCGACGACCCGCCGCCGAGCAGATCGGCCAATTCGACGCATCCTTCGCCTCGCGTCCACACCACGCGGAACGGTTTGCCCGGCATCATGCGGCGGCCTTGAAAGGCGGCGACCATAGGTATCCACTTTCGGTTGGTATCGACCCCTGGGTGTCACCATACCTTCAACTTGGGAATCGGACTCAACAGTCGTAGATTCTCGGTGAGGTACCAACATGCAGATCGGTGTTCCAAACCAATCCGGCCCCGCAGAACGGCGCGTAGCCATCACTCCCGATGTGACCACCCGGCTGGCCAAACAGGACTTCTCCGTGGTCGTCGAATCCGGTGCCGGCATGGCGGCCGGCTTTCCCGACCCTCTTTTTGAGGAGGCCGGCGCAGCGATCGCCGACGCGAGGGTCGCGTGGGGTGCCGAACTAGTGGTATGTCTTTCAGGGCCGACGGATGACCAAATAGGATTTCTGCGCCGCGGCGGCATCCTGCTCGGTCTCCTCGAGCCGCTCGACAAGCCCCAACGGATGGAGGCGTTGGCGTCTGCAGGGGTAACGGCGCTGGCTTTCGAGACCCTACCGCGCACCACTCGCGCTCAACCGATGGACGTGCTGTCGTCGCAAGCGACGGCAGCCGGCTACCAGGCGGTGCTGGTGGCCGCGACCGAACAAGGCAAGTTCTTTCCGATGCTCACCACGGCCGCCGGGACCATCCGGCCCACCAAGGCGTTGGTGCTGGGAGCGGGCGTCGCCGGCTTGCAAGCAATCGCCACCGCCAAACGGCTCGGGGCGATCGTGTCTGCGTACGACGTACGTGCGGCCGCCGCAGAACAAGTGGAGAGCCTCGGGGCGCGCTTCGTCCACCTCGAGATTGAGCAGCAGGACGAAACCAAAACCGGCGGGTACGCCCGCGAACTGGAAGCCGACGCACAGCAGCGACTGCTCATGCAACTCGGCGAGCACGTGGCTCGCCACGATGTCGTCATCTCAACGGCTGCCATCCCGGGCCAAAGGGCTCCGATGCTGATCACCCGCGACATGGTCGAGCACATGGCGCCAGGTTCGGTGATCGTCGATCTGGCCGCCACAACCGGAGGGAACTGCGAGTTGAGCAAGGCCGATGAGACGGTAACCCACAACGGAGTCACCATCCTCGCCCCCACCGATCTCGTTTCCGGCGTCGCCACGCACGCCAGCCAGATGTACGCAAGAAACGCGGCGGCCGTGCTCGTGCACCTACTCCAGGAGGATGGCGTCGTCATCGACTTCGAAGATGAGATCACCGCCGGCTTGTGCATCACGCACGAGGGTCGACTAGTGAACGAAAGAGTCAAATCAATGCTGGAAGGAGGTTCGGGCTGATGGCCGATCTCGTTATTCCGATCACTGTGTTCGTCCTCGCCGCATATGTCGGGTTCGAGGTCATCACCAAAGTACCGCCCCAACTCCATACGCCGCTCATGTCAGGCTCTAACGCCATTTCGGGCGTCACCATCATCGGCGCTTTGGTGGTAGCGGCCCGAGGAGACACGACCGTTGCCGCGGTGCTCGGGTTCCTGGCGGTCGCTTTCGCCATGATCAATGTGGTGGGCGGGTTCCTCGTGACGGACCGCATGCTGGAGATGTTCCAAAAGAAAGACAAGCCGTGAACATCACCCTGGCGAGCTTCCTCTATTTGGCCGCCGCGGTCGCCTTCATCATCGGCCTCAAGCGCCTCCAATCGCCCGTAACAGCCCGCCGCGGGAATCAGCTGGCCGGGCTTGGCATGTTGATTGCGATCATCGTCACACTCCTGATCTCGGACATCATCAGCCCATGGATCGTCGTAGCAGGCCTGGTGGTGGGTGGTGCGGTCGGCGGCTTCCTTGCTCGAACGGTCGAGATGACCGCCATGCCCCAGTTGGTGGCAGCATTCAACGGCTTCGGTGGTGGCGCCTCCGCCCTGGTCGCCGCGGCCGAATTCCTCAAGTCGGATGCCCTACCGCTACGAACCGATATCACCATCGTCTTGTCGACCGTCATCGGCGCAGTGACGCTGTCCGGTTCGTTCGTTGCCTACGCCAAGCTGCAAGGCCTGGTCTCCGGCCAACCGGTTGGGTATCCGGGCCAGAAAATCGGGGACCCGGTGCTGGCAGCGATCATCGTTGGATTGAGCGTGTGGGTGGTAGCAGGGGGCAGCGCTTCGGTCTTGTGGTTGCTGGTGCTGGCCGCCCTGATCCTCGGCGTGATACGCGTACTGCCGATCGGTGGCGCCGACATGCCGGTGGTCATCTCGTTCCTCAACGCCTTTTCCGGCTTAGCCGCGTCGATGGCGGGGTTCGTCATCGACTCGAACGCGCTGATCATCAGCGGGGCCCTGGTTGGCGCCTCGGGGCTGATCCTCACCAACATCATGGTCAAGGCTATGAACCGATCTCTGGGCAACGTGCTGTTCGGAGCTTTCGGAGCAGCCGCCATGGAAGGCGGACCGGGAGCTATCGGGGAAAAGCCGGTGCGATCAGCCACTGCCGACGACGTGGCCGTGACCCTGGCGTATGCAGGCTCAGTGATCGTCGTCCCGGGTTACGGGCTGGCCGTCGCCCAGGCCCAGCACAACCTCAAGGAACTGACCAACCTGCTCGAGGAACGGGGGGTCGACGTGCGGTACGCGATCCACCCGGTGGCCGGTCGTATGCCGGGACACATGAACGTGCTCCTGGCGGAGGCGGACGTCGAGTACGAAAAACTCTACGATCTCGACCAGATTCAAGACCAGTTTCCCCGAACCGACGTGGCGTTGATCGTCGGCGCCAACGACGTGGTCAATCCGGGGGCGCGCGACGACGAGACCAGCCCGATTTACGGAATGCCGATCCTCGACGTGGACAAGGCAACGACCGCCATCGTGATCAAGCGCAGTCTCTCTCCCGGCTTCGCCGGCATCGACAACCCGCTGTTCTACCTGGACAACACCATGATGTACTTTGCCGACGCCAAGCGGGCCATGACCGACCTGGTGACGGCGGTGAAGGAGGCCTAGGCCAGGAGGAATTAGCCGCCGATTCGTCGGAGCACCCTGCCAATGCCGACGATCAGTGCGATGCCGAGAACGGCTGTGCTCAACAGCAGCACCGTGAAACCGGTGAAAGAGAACGCAGAGGCGTTGATGGCCGCCAGGCCAGCCAGGCCCCCGAAGAGCAACGGACGGGGCCATCCGGCAGGGCCCCGCAACTGGTCAACCCGGGTGGTCGCCATCCAGAAGAGGACCGCGATCGTCATCACCAAGAAGACCGCCTGAACCGCCGCCAAGCTCCCCCAGAAAGTCAGCAGAACGACTAGCCAGACGATTCCGACACCAAGGCCGACATCACGCACGGCTTGAAGGGCCCGTCCCCGTCCAGACATAGAAAGAAGTTATCAGTTGTCAGTTATCAGTCATCCGTCAAACTGACTACTGACCACCCCCAGGAGCTGCTCCCATGGAATTCCAGGACGTCATCCGCAAGCGCCGCATGGTCCGCAACTACACCGACGACCCAGTGGATTCCACGACCATCGACCGGTTGATCGAGGCAACCCGACGAGCGCCAAGCGCCGGATTCAGCCAAGGTCAGTATCTGGTGGTCGTCACCTCCGCAGAAGGCCGGCAGGGCATCGCTTATCTCTCTGGAGAAGCTGAGTACGTAGCGGCGGGGTTCGCACCGTGGATCTCGAAAGCTCCCGTCCATTTCGTCATTTGCACCAGTGAGGCCGACTATCACCGGCGCTACCGGGAGCCAGACAAAGTCGACCGCCACGGCCGGGAGATCACTTGGCCGGTCCCCTACTGGTGGGTCGATGCCGGGGCATCGATGATGCTGCTCCTCCTGGCTGCGGTCGATGAGGGGTTGGCCGCCGGTTTGCTCGGGGTCCATTCGATCCCCGGTCTGCAAGCCTTGCTGGGGATCCCGGGCGACGTAACGCCCATCGGTGTGGTCACCGTCGGGCATGCCGCGCCCGATCGGAAATCCGGTTCGCTCCAAAGAGGATGGAAACCCCAGGGAGATGTCGTGCACCGCGAGCGTTGGAACGGAGATGAAGTCGGGCCGTCGTAAGATCCGGACATGCCGAACGAACTGTTCCTACCGGTGGGCGCCGGCGCTTTTCAACCCACGGACTTGACCCGGGGACCGTGGAGTCCTCTCTCTCAACATGGCGGTCCGCCCTCGGCCCTCCTGGCCTGTGCCGTCGAATCCACCGAGCCGACTTCGATGTTCGTTGCCCGGTTCACGGTCGAGTTCATTCGGCCGGTACCACTTACTCCGCTCACCCTTGCGAGCCGGGTCACCCGGCCGGGTCGACGGGTGCAGCTGATAGAAGCCACCTTGGCCGCCGCCGGAGAACTCGTGGCGCGAGGCATGGCGCTGCGGATACGCGTCCACGAGGGCGTCGACATCCCGCTCGAAGCTGGTGGCCCGGTAGAAACACTGCCGCCCCCCGATACGGTTGAACCTGTGCGGCTCGTGCCCGTCGACTGGGGGAATTTCGGCGACGCCCTGGAGACCCGACCTCTGGTCGGTGGCTTGATCGAACCGGGCCCGAGTGTCGCCTGGTTCCGCCTGAGGGTGCCGGTGGTGCAAGGCGAGGAGCCCAGTCCTCTGCAGCGTGTGCTGGTCGCCGCAGATTGCGGGAATGGGATCTCGTCGGCCGTTGACATCCAGCGCTACCTTTTCATCAACCCGGACCTCACCGTCTACCAACATCGACCGGCCTCCGGCGAGTGGATCGGACTCGACGCTCTCACCCGCCTCGAAAGGCAGGGAATTGGTCTGGCCGAGGCCGCCCTCTTCGACGAGCGCGGCCGGTTGGGCCGTTCCCTCCAAAGCCTGTACGTCGACGAACGCTGACCCACCAAGGGTTTTGGCGCTCAAAGCCCCGGAATGGCGAGCAACATCGGCGCCAAAACCGGAAAGGAGTCGCGGTAAGGTCGCCTCATGCACGAGCCCATCACTTCAGTGACCAATCCGCTGGTCAAGCGACTCGTCAAGCTCCGCAACCGGCGCGAACGCGACGAGTCCGGCGTCTTTCTCATTGAGGGGTTTCGGGAACTGACCAGGGCAGTGGATTCAGGATTGGTCGTTCGGGAGGTCTACGTTTGCCCGGATCTCTTCCTGGGCGACCATGAAGATGCACTGATCGAACGGGCCGTGGCCGGCGGCGCCGAACGGGTTGTGTTTGGCTCCTCGGCCTTCCGCAAGGTCAGCTACCGCGATCGACCCGAAGGCCTTATCGGGCTGGCCGATCAATTCCCGGCCAGCCTCGATGGTCTCTCACTGTCGGCAAACCCATTGATCCTGGTGGTCGAGTCGATTGAAAAACCCGGCAATTTGGGAACGATGCTGCGCACCGCTGACGCCGCAGGAGTCGATGCCGTCATCGTTTGCGAACCAACCACCGATCCCTTCAACCCGAACGTCGTTCGGGCCTCACTGGGCTGCCTTTTCCTGGTTCCACTGGCGATCTCATCAACGCCGGAAGCCATAGACTGGCTGGCGGAACGCGGCATCCGGACTTTTTCAGCAACTCCCGCCGCCGTCTTGCCACACTGGCGAGCCGACTTCCGGGGACCGTCTGCCATCGCCATCGGCAGCGAACAATACGGTCTCACCGAAACCTGGCTCCAAAACGGGGAACTGATCCGCATACCCATGGGCGGCCAGGTCGACAGTCTCAACGCCGCGATGGCGGCCGGGGTGGCGCTCTTCGAAGCAGTCCGCCAACGCTCGGCGGCCGGTCTTGACCCCGGTACCTGACTCCCCGCACCGTACGCCCGACGGTTGGTTCTTGACATCGAACGTATGTTCGATCTAGTTTCGATGCGGTGATAGCCGCCGTACAGCAGAGCTTCGATGACATGGGGGCACCGTTGAGCGAAGTCCCCTTCTGCGTCCTCGATCTCGAAACGACCGGCGGCTCCCCTGCCGACTGTTCGATTACCGAGATCGGTGCGGTGAAGTATGTGGGCGGCGAAGAGACCGGATCTTTTCAGACGCTGGTCAATCCCGGTGCGCCAATCCCTCCGTACATCACCATCCTCACCGGGATCACTCAATCGATGGTGATCGAAGCGCCCAGGATCGAAGAGGTGCTCCCGGCGTTCCTGGAATTCATCAGCGACGCGGTGATCGTTGGTCACAACGTCCGGTTCGACCTGTCATTCCTCAACACCGATTCGATACGGCTTGGCTACGGACGGTTGCCGAACCGATCGGTTGATACCTATGCCCTTGCCCGCCGGCTCATCCGAAACGAGATCCGCAACCTGAAACTTCAGACTCTGGCCGCCTACTTCCGCTCTCCGACCGTTCCCACTCACCGGGCCCTCGAAGATGCGAAGGCGACGGCCTGGGTCTTGCACTCGTTGCTGGAGCGAGCCGGCACGCTTGGGGTTACCGCCCTCGAGGATCTCCTGCAATTGCCAACCGCGCGCGGCTCGGCTCACTACGAGAAGATCCGATTGGCGGACGCCCTCCCCCGTCGACCGGGCGTCTACCTGTTCAAGGACCGCGGGGGCGGTATCTTCTACATCGGGAAGGCCAAGAACCTGCGGACCCGGGTTCGCAGCTACTTCTACGGCGACACCCGACGGACGGTCTCTTCCATGCTGAAAGAACTCGACACGGTCGAGCACCGCGTGTGCTCTTCCGAACTCGAAGCAGAGGTCACTGAACTACGGCTCATCCATGCCCATCGCCCGCGCTACAACCGTCGGTCGAAGCCGCCTAAATCGTCACACTTCGTGAAACTGACCAGCGAGAAGTATCCGAGACTCTCCTTGGTGCGCACCCTACGAGAAGATGGGCTCGTTTACCTGGGCCCCTACCGCAGCCGCCGCAGTGCGGAACTCGTCATGACCGCTCTCTGGGATGCGATACCCATCCGACGTTGTGCGGGCCGCCCGGGGACGCGGGGCAGCGAGTGCGGTTTTGCACAACTGGGGGTGGCCGCCTGTCCTTGCGACGGCTCGTTGACTGAATCTGAGTACCGGCCAACCGTCGAGCGACTCGTCGCCGGCGTCGAGCGGAACCCCCTCTTTCTCCTGGAGCCCCTCCAGCAGAAGATGACGGAGCTGGCCGTGCAGCAGCGCTTCGAGGAGGCCGGCTGGATACGCGATCGCTACCAGGCGCTGGCTCGTTCGCTCGAGCGCCGGCGAGCGTGGCAGACGTTGAATCGGGCCGGGATACTGTGGGCAGAGACCGCTGATGGGGAAGGAGCCCTCATCGAACAGGGCCGTTTGACGTTCGCCTGGTCGGGCGGCGATCGCCCGGCCTTCTATCCGCCAACGGGGGACCTCGACGCTCCCCCGGTGTCGGTCCCGCCCTCCGTCCAAGACGCCGAAGAGGCCCACCTGATCTGGCAATGGTTGATCCGCTCCGGAGCGGTGCTCCTCGAGTCGTCGCAGCCTCTCCACATGCCGGTTGCCCGAATCCCGGAGCTGCGCCTAGCCGCATGAGGGGCGGGATCTGATCGCTCGGACCCCCACCCGGCCCTCTACCATGCACACATGCGATTCACCGTTCGACCCGGAAAAGACCCGGTGGCCGGGGCCGACCGCACCCTGCTGGCCGCCATGGGTATGCCGGGCGGCGGCATCATTTCGGTCGGGACGTCCCACGTGCTCGTCCGCCCTCGTGAGACTTCCGAGCCGACCGCCTTACTGCTCGGCCCGCAAGCTTTGGCCAATGCCGGACTCACCCCCGGACAGGGAGTCGACGCTAAGCGTGCAATCCTGCCGACTGCCCGCCGGGTTGTCATCGCGGGCGACCAACTGCCTCTCGAGGTACGCACCCTGGTCCACGGGTTGCAGGGAAGGCCGGTCAGCGCGGGCGACCAGATGACGGTTGACAGCGCGTACGGCGACGGGGGCGGCGAACCCGTCGAGATACGGATTGCCCAGGTCGATCCGGATCCGGCCGCAACAGTCGGTATGGCAACGAGCTTCCTGAGCGAGGCCGAAGAAGAGCGCGCCCCGCGCACCACTCCTGACATATCACCACCCATCTCACCGGGCCGACCCGGGGCGCCCACTACCACCGAGGCACTCCTGGCCGGATTGGAAACCGAACTGGAGATGCTGACCGGTTGGTTTTCGCTCCTGACCTCTCCACAAGACCTTCCATCGGCGTGGGGTCTGCCGCACGTTGCCGGGGTGATCGTCGAAGGGCCGGTCGGGTGCGGGAAGTCGGAATTGATTGCCGCCGCCGCGGAGATAGCCAATGCCCGTGTGCATGAAGTCTCGCTCGATCTTGTGTTCAAACCGGAGCGACTCCTTGACCTGCTGGAAAAAGCCAAGAACACCTCGACCCCGGCGGTGGTGTTCGTCGACCGGCTCGAGGCCGTGGCCGGGGAAGAGGGCCTTGCTCCCTTCCGAACGCAGGTGAGCGCCATCCTCCGCTGGTTCCTCGACGCGGTCGCCGATCAACAAGGTCTGGCCTGCGTCCTGGGGGTTGCTTCGGTTGGCCATCTGGATGACACCATTACCCATTCGCCTCTGCTGCCCCGCACCCTCAGCATCCCTCCTCCCGATCTCAACCGTCGACGGTTGCTCTTTGACGCAGCGCTGTCGAGAGTCCCCGCCGAAGAACTCGATTTCGATCGATTGGCTGCACGTTCGGCAGGTTTTTCAGGGGCGGACATTGTCGCTTCGGTCGTCCACGCGTCGGCGGTTGTCGCCCGCACCAAGGGCAGGGTGACCACGGAGCTGATGATCGACGCGCTCGAAGGAACGTCACCTTCGCTTGGGTCGGTGCCGATGGGAGATATCCCGTCCTACGGATTCGAGCGAGTGGCCAACCTGACCGAGGTCAAGCAAAGGCTGACCGAAGCCGTCATCTGGCCCATTACCGAGCCTGAGCGCTTCGCCCGGATGGGTATCGAGCCGCCGCGGGGGATTCTGCTCTACGGTCCACCCGGTACCGGCAAGACCTTCGTTACCCGGGCGCTCGCCCATGAGTCGGGAGCAGCCTTCTTCTCCATCAAGGGCGCCGAACTTCTTGACAAGTTCGTTGGTGAGTCGGAGCGGGGCGTGAGAGAGATTTTTGCCCGGGCCCGGGCCGCGGCCCCATCGATCCTGTTCTTCGATGAAGTCGACGCCCTTGCTCCGATCCGGGGACGTTCATCGACCTCGGTAACCGACTCGGTGGTGGCAGCTTTGTTGACCGAGATCGACGGAGTGGCCCAGCGCGGTGACGTGTCCGTGATCGGGGCAACCAACCGAATCGACCTGATCGACCCCGCCCTCCTGCGGGCCGGACGCTTTGAGATCCATATCGAGCTTGGTCTGCCAAGCGTCGAAGGACGACGGGCCCTCCTCGCCCTTTCCAATGTTCCCTTTGCGGAGGGAGTCGACCTCGATCAACTGGCTGAGAAGACCGAAGGTCTTTCGTTCGCCGATCTGTCTGGGATGCTCAGGGAAGCCGCCCTCACCGCCCTCCGCAACGATACGTCTGCCCTGACGGTGGGCTGGGATGAGATCGAAAAGGCAATGCTGCGTTTCCGCCAGTGATTCTTTGCCTTTCCTTCAAGACGCCTACCCGACCGACCGATACATGCGATGATGCGCCGCACTCGAATAGCCACCGGAATCATCGCCACCGCGCTCGCCTTGACAGGCTGTGGCGTTTCCTATGACGCCCCCCTGCTTGCGTCCATTGAGGGGCGGTGGATGTGCGATGTGCAGCGTTACACCTTTGACGAGGTCGGCGACATTCAGGCGGAGCTTGACGCACGTCTAGCCGGCAACGGTGTCACTTCAGACCAATACCGGGCCTTCAAGGATGATCTGATCGACAGCCCGGAGCTTCGTGGGACGGTGGCCGTC
>Ga0224497_10002340_pt1 | contig 11341 bp, 7 predicted proteins | sample SF_Jul11_sed_USG_4_FD_167970 | JGI IMG/M metagenome (GOLD analysis project Ga0224497, IMG submission 167970) | Sediment microbial communities from San Francisco Bay, California, United States - SF_Jul11_sed_USGS_13 | ecosystem: Environmental > Aquatic > Marine > Sediment | place: USA: California...
GGAGAACACCAAGATGGGATCAATGATCAGGGGCTTGGTGGCATCGTAGGCGGCCACCTGAAAGCCCACCTGGTCGTTATTCTTAAGAAGATAATCGCCAGCGATTTCTTGTCTCTCTCCGGCTACTTCCTGATATATGCCCGGTTTGCGCTGGCGAATGGTTCCGCCCGAGGTCTGCAAGACAAGGTCGCCCGTAGAATCCAGCTCCAAACGGTCCGCGCCCTCAAACGCCATCGAAATGTTCGCCGGATCTTGGCCGGGGGCCACGACGAAGTCGTACTCCAACTGTCGTTGATTCCCGTAATAAACCAAATCAATCCCCGGATAAACATCGGCATACCGTGCCTGAGCATAGGTTGGAACATTCGTCCGCCATTTGGCGGAGTCGTTCCCGATGAAGTAATTGACCTTCCCGGGCAGGGCCGTCTCTCCTGTCAGCTCTGGGGTGGGATTGGCTCCGATCAAGCGCATCCGCAGCACGGCGGACTTGCTTGGTGCGCCCTCGGTATCAGCTTCGGTCGGCTTCTTTTGCCGCAAGGTCAGCACAGCCTCACTCGGGGTCAGAAACAAGCCATAGCCCGGTCCGCGGGAAAGGAATTTCACCGTCGCATTGGTCTGCCCCTGATTGGCCTCGAAATGCAGCGGGGTTTTCAAAAAGGTCGCCTGAACCTGGCGTGGCTTAGGATCTTGTTGTGCCTGTTGACGTTCAGTGTGAAGAGAGGCACAGCCTTGGATTCCCCCGCCCACCACCAATAGCGTCAGCAAAAGAACAGTGAAGGGTGCATACCGCAGGTCCCCATCTCGAATGGTTGATGAATTCAAAGACATACAAGACCTCCGTTTGTTCAGTAAGACTCGCGACCGGCCTCGGTCCTCCCACTAGATAAAAAAATAAGAACGGTTGAATCCTATAGAACCGTTTACGGGCAAGACGGGTACTCAAGCCCCCTGTCGTTTTCTCTATGCATGATTGCCGATTCTTTGACGACAACTTTCATTCGTGGATCTCTCTACAATATTTATGATTATCCTTCACCCCACCACGCTCTTCTTGCTCTGCATCTCCCTACTCTGCAAAGGCCGAAGGATCAAACTGAAATTGAAAGGGCGCCGGACGCGAGGGCTTGTCTGTGCCTGGCTTTTTTTCATTGAGGGATGCAATCTCGCCAAGGCTCTGCACAATGGGCTTCACTGGCTCCTTGGTAGGTTCGACGGCGTCGGGCTGCGATTGGGATAACGCGGTCTGAGTCCTTCTGGGTAAGATGAAGAGTTTTTTGGTGTTGGGTGTTTCTCCCGCCCGATCAAGTTGGTACCCATAGTTGAGCCCCAGATGTTGCATGGCTTCTGCCAGAGAGAGCCCTTCAAAGTTCGTGGTAATCGCCTCGCGCTTGGGATTCTCCCCTAGTATTTCCATGTCCATCTGTTTCCCCATGGCACTCAGTACGGCGTCGAGTGACGCCGCCTGAGCCTTGAGCGATAGGCGATTCCCCTCCACGGCTAAGACCAACTCGGAGGGCGGCCCTGTCGGATGAGGACTCCCTTGCTTCGCTTCCACTGGCATACTCAAAACAAGCAGACCGAGAACCAACAGAAACATTCCTACTCGTATGTCGTGTCGCAAACTCATCGTGCTATCTCCTTTTTGGTATTCATACCGGCCGGTCGACATTCTCGCCAGTGAAGCCGTGCCCTCATATTCCTTCCGAAAAACATACCTCCCTCTATGGTGCCTCCACGCCCCACACATCCACGACAAATGAAAATGGATTGAAGCTCTGAAGCCCGACCGGCAACTCGACGACAAAGGATTCGCCTGGGCTTAACTGCCCATCGGCCAGATTGCCCTCCAGTGGGACCGTGAGCGTAGCTCCCGCGCGCCCAGGGCCGCCATTCGCGTTACACAGCACATTGCCGCCCGTTAGGGTCTGCACCGCAATCAGGAGATTGGAGAGAGTGTCCGCAGAAATATTAGTGAACGTGGCGGTGATCGTGAACGTACCCGCCGCTGCACCTCCACAGGGGGTCATACTAAAGGCTGTGGCCACATCGCCGGGCCCAAGGGGCGCAAACTTGTCGTTCAGATTTTCGCGCAGAGGGTCGATCTTGGCCACAAAGGCATCAGAAACGCCGCCGCCATAAGTAGGCCGCAAGGCATTTTGCGTGGGAAAGTCGGTGGACCCGGTCAATCCCGTGACAGCCAACTGCCCCGCGCCGTCCACGGCAATGCCAAAGCCACCTTCGGTGAAGCCAAAGGGACTATCGGTGTCCGTGCTCCCCCCAAGGTACGTGCTATAGGCCATGGCTGTCCCGTCGGCCGTTAGCATCGTCACAAAGGCGTCGGTGAAGCCACCACCAAAGGCGGGCTGGAAGGCATTGGCCGTGGGAAAGTCGGTGGAGTCGGTTGTTCCCGTGACAGCCGCCTGCCCCGCCCCGTCCACCGCGATGCCTGAACCCAGGTCCCCGCTGCTCCCCCCGAGGAAGGTGGAATAGACCAAGGTGGTGCCGTCGGCGGCCAACTTCGCCACAAAAGCGTCGAAGAAGCCGCCAAAGGCGGGCTGGAAGGCATTCTGCGTGGGAAAGTCGGTGGAGCGGGTGATGCCCGTGACAGCCGCCTGCCCCGCCCCGTCCACCGCGATGCCTGAACCCTGGTCCCCGCGGCTCCCCCCGAGGTAGGTGCTATAGACCAGGGTTGCGCCATCGGCGGTCAGCCTTGCCACAAAGGCGTCGGAATCGCCGGCCAAGGCAGGTTGCAAGGCATTGGCCGTGGGAAAGTCGGTGGATCTGGTACTCCCCGTCACGGAGACCAGCCCTGCCCCATCCACGGCAATGCCTCTTCCCCCGTCGAAGCCATTCCCGCCAAGGTAGGTGGAAAAATTCAGAGCCGTGCCATCGGGGCTCAGCTGGGCCACAAAGGCGTCCTCGGAGCCGGCCCAAGTTGGCTGGAAGGCATTCATCGTCGGAAAGTCCGTGGAACCGGTGGAACCCGTGACATAGACCTGCCCCGCGCCATCCACGGCGATGCCCATGCCCGCATCGCCGCCGCTCCCCCCGAGGTACGTGGAGAACACCAAGATGGGATCAATGATCAGGGGCTTGGTAGCATCATAGGCCGCCACCTGAAAGCTCACCTGGTCATCGGGCTTGAGCAGATAGCTGCCATCAATGGCCTGTCTTTCGCCCGCAACCTCCTGATAGATGACGGGCTTGCGTTGGCGAATCTCTCCACCTGATGTCTGCAAGACTAGGTCGCCACTGGCCTCTAGCTCCAAACGCTCCATGCCCTCAAACGCCATCGTAATGCTTGCCGGGTCCTGTCCCGGTGCCACCACAAAGTCGTACTCCAACTGCTGTTGATTGCCGTAATAGATCAGGTCGATGCCGGGATAGACGTTCTCATACCGCGCCTGGGCATACGTCGGAACATTGCTCCGCCACTTCGTAGGGTCGTTTCCTTTGAAGTAATTCACCTTGCCAGGCAGGGCCGTCTCTCCCGAAAGCTCTGGTGAGGGATTGGCTCCAACCAGGCGCATGCGTAGCACGGCGGACTCGCTCGGCATGCTATCGGTGTCCAGTTCAGGTTGCTTGGTTCCGGTTGCCTTCGCTTTCCGCAAGGCCAGCACGGCCTTAGTGGGAGTGAGAAACAAGCCATAGCCCGGTCCGCGCGAGAGGAACTTGACTTGCGAATCAGTCTGGCCCTCGTTGGCTTCAAAGCTCAACGGGACGGACAAGAACGACGCTTGAATTTGGCGTGACTTGGGGTCTTCTTGTGCCTGCCGGCTGTCAGTGCCAAAAGTAGCACAGCCTTGAAGACCTACCGCAGCAAACCATAAGGTAAGAATAAGGAAGGTGAAGGATGCGCGCAGCTTGCCCACACGTCGAATGCTTGATGGTTGAGGATACATACGGAATCTCCTTTGGTTGAGTGAGACCCGCGACCCTCCTGGTTCGTCCCACTGGGTCAGAAATATAAGAACAAGATGAAAAAGATTGCACACTTGAATAGAGGCGAAACCGACAAGGGCACTCCCCGCATAAAGTCCAAAGCCCCTTAGGGAAGAGTAGTAAAATAAATCTCCTCCCTTTATAGAAAAGAGCAAAAGAAATGCCTTCACGTGAGAACAGCGCGTAAGCCTTTTAAAATGAGGTAGTTAGCGCGAGTGGACGTGGAAGAGCGGTATACACAATGGGGCATTCTGCGCCGATATGAAACCGCAGGAGTGTGGCCTTTTGGGCTAAGACGGTTTTCGTAGAGAAAAGAGGGGTGGAATGCGTAAACACACCAAAGCCCCACACCCGAAAGTGTGAGGCTCGTGTTCATCGCAACTAACGGGGAGTGCTTCCTAAGGGCTCAGCACCACTTGTCTGCCTATGGAGCCGCCTCTACTCCCAACACATCCACCAGGAACGTAAATGGATTGAAGCTCTGAAGGCCGACCGGCAATTCCACGACAAATGATTCGCCCGGGCTCAATTGGCCATCGGCCAGATCGCCTTGCAGGGGAACTATAAGAGTCGCCCCTGCGCCGCCAGGACCTCCATTCGCGTTACACAGCACATTACCACCGGTCAGCGTCTGCACCGAAATCAGGAGATTGGACAAAGTGTCGGCAGAAATATTAGTGAACGTGGCGGTGATCGTGAACGTGCCAGCCGCCGCACCCCCACACGGGGTCCGACTAAAGGCTGTGGCCACATCGCCAGGACCAAGGGGCGCAAACTTATCGTTGAGCAAATTATGTGATATTAAAACACCTGTGACTTCCTTGAAGGTCCCGCCTAATTCTCGGTTATTAGTCCAGGCCAGAAGCACGTTGTTCCCGTTAAAGTGACTATTAGGCCAAACTAGCTTGGAGTCGAAGGTATCCGGCTCACTTATCAATACCCCTCCGGCATCAGGCGGGCCATCAATGAGAAAGCCATCAGTAGAGACCCTCGCTGCAAATATTCCTTTGGGGGGATCAAAAAAATTGGACATTTGCCAAGCTACAAAATATTCTGTTCCATTGAAACTGACCACAGGGTTATCTTGAGGTCGTGGATAGGTGCTAATAGCAATCCCCCCAGTGTCCGGTGGTCCATCAAGCAATACACCATCAGGGGTTATGCGCGTGCCATAAATGTCTATAATGCGGTCGAAAATAACAGGAGGATTATTGCGTTGGTCAGCCCAGACTGCAAAATAATTAACTCCGTCAAAAGTGATATCGTTGAATCCTTGAATACCCAGAGCAGTAGAGATCGGTATTCCTCCTGGATCCAACACGAGCCCCTCGGGAGACACCCTGGTGCCATAAATATCGGCATCCGGGCCTATTGGTGATCCACTTCTTGTATCCGACCAAATGACTAGATAGTTGCTGCCACCAAATGCTATCGATGGGAAAGCCTGCCCACCCGGTGCGGTAAATACCGGAAACTCATCTAACACCTGTCCATCAGGATTAACTCGTGCTCCAATGATGTCATGAAGGGTCGTAGTATTAAATCTCACTGACACGACCAGATAGTTGGTTCCGTCGAATGCAACAGCGGAGTGGAAAGGTGCATCTTGGAAGATGGTGAATCCCCTTGGCCCGTCAAGCACAGTACCTACCGGCGTAATCCTAGCCCCGACAATGTCCCAAAACCCAGTTGCGGTTACTTGGGAGAAGACAACCAGATAGTTGCTTCCGTCAAAAGCCACAGAGAGTCCTCGTTGGTCGTCGCAACCACGGTTTGGGTTAAGTTCGGCAATCGGGAACGACGTGACTATTGCTCCTTCAGTAGATACGAGTACCCCCTCGATATTGTCAGAGGAGTCGTTCTCGCGGCATGACACCACAAGATAATTTACTCCGTCAAAACCTATACCAGGCTTGCCGGGATTATTGGTGTCCGAGTTCGCCGGTGTTAAACCGCTCGCGATTAAGAACTCGGGTGATATGTCGAGATCGGTTCCGAACGCTAAACTCGCCGGAAACCAAAATATCAAAGTAGAAAGAAAATATAAGATTGATTTTTTCATACTGACTCCTCCTTTATTTCGCTACTTTATAGCTCATTTCTCATACGACTGATTAGAGCTTTCCGTAAGAACGACGCTAGTAATAAGTGAAACAAACAGTTATTTATCCCCTTCTCACCAAAAAATATGCCTTCCCACCCCTTCCGACCAATAAGGCATGATCACTCCTTTACTCTCGATCCAACCCCATAGATTGAGGGCAGGACCACCCCCCCCCACTCGCTGATACAAGAGAGCAAAAGGAATGCCTGCTTGCGAGAACAGCACATAAGGCTTTTAAAATTGATTCATTAGAACGCGAGGACGTAGACGGGCGGCGTCCACGCAGGGGCATTCTGCCCCAACATGAAGACGCAGGAGTGTGGCCTTTGGGGATAGGATGGTTTACGTAGGAAAGGTTGCAAGTTTCTCAAACACAAAAGGCCCGCCCCGTTGAGAAGTCAAGCCTTCATGCAAATATTTAGTCGCTTACGAAGGGAAGGCAGGACTTTTAAAAAAGGCTCTGGCAGTGGCGTTTCGTCATAGGGAATGTTGAAAACAAATGGCCCACCTTTCAGGATGGGATAAGCAAGTCGGCGTTCCCTGCCTTCGCCGAAGCGGCTACGCGCAGGCAGGTCGCCCTTGCTGGGCGGACTTTTTTGAACATTCCCTCCAGCTGATGATGGCTGTCTCATCATGGGCATGTATGTGCCATGGGAGTGAAATATTCAACAGTCCCTCATTGGCCATAGACAGGTCCCATCCCTTCACGTGGCAGGCCACTTCCAATTTTTAATTTCTGGCATGTCGTCGCCATACTTGGCAATGTAGGTTTTATGATCAATTTTTTTATCGCGAATCGCCTGTTTGGCATAGGCGGCCAGATACCCCAACTTGGGAACACGATCGATGACATCGGCCACGAGATGAAACCGGTCAAGATCATTCAGGACGACCATGTCAAAAGGCGTGGTCGTCGTCCCTTCTTCCTTATAGCCCCGCACGTGAAGATTTCGATGATTGGTTCGCCGATACGTGAGACGATGGATCAGCCACGGATACCCGTGAAACGCGAAGATGATCGGCTTATCCGTCGTGAACAACGCGTCAAACTCCTGGTCTGTGAGACCGTGGGGATGCTCACTCTGTTGTTGCAACTTCATCAAGTTGACGACATTCACCACCCGCACTTTCAGATCAGGCACCTGCTGACGGAGAAGGTCCACCGCCGCTAACGTCTCCAACGTTGGAATATCACCAGCACAGGCCATCACCACATCCGGCTCCTCCCCTTTGTCATTACTGGCCCATTCCCAGATGCCAATCCCGGCCGTGCAATGTTTGATCGCCGCATCCATGCTCAAATACTGCAAGCCGGGTTGTTTGCCTGCCACAATCACATTGACCAGATTTCGACTTCGGAGACATTTATCCGCAATGAACAACAAACTATTGGCATCCGGCGGCAAATAAATGCGAATGACTTCAGCCTTTTTGTTCACCACATGATCAATAAAGCCCGGGTCTTGATGAGAGAATCCGTTGTGGTCCTGCCGCCACACATGGGACGTCAACAGATAGTTCAGGGAGGCAATGGGTCTCCGCCAGGGGATCTCACTCCCTGTGACCTTCAACCACTTGGCATGCTGGTTGAACATGGAATCGATAATGTGAATGAACGCCTCATAGCAGGAGAAAAACCCATGGCGTCCAGTCAATAAATAGCCTTCCAGCCAACCCTGACAGGTATGTTCACTCAGCATTTCAAAGACCCGCCCGTCTGTGGAAAGATTGTCATCTTCCGGAATGGTCTCGGCTACCCATCGACGCTTCGTCACCTCAAAGAGTGCACTCAATCGATTCGAGGCCGTCTCATCCGGTCCAAATACCAGAAAATTCCGGTTGCCCATATTCTTTTTCATGACATCTCGAAGAAACTGCCCCATCACGCGCGTGGCCTCGGCCATGACCGTACCTGGTTTCGGAACATCCACGGCATAATCTTGAAAGGCCGACATCTTCAACTCTTTCAGAAGAAGGCCGCCGTTCGTATGGGGATTCGCTCCCATCCGTCTGATTCCCTTGGGAGCCAGCGCAGCCAACCGTGGATGGAACTGCCCCTGCTCATCGAAGAGCTCTTGAGGTTGATAACTTTTCAACCAATCTTCCAAGAGTTTGAGATGTTTCTTATTGGTCGCCATATCGGAAAAGGGAACCTGGTGCGATCGCCAGGAATCTTCCGTCTTTTTGCCGTCCACCTCTTTAGGCCCCGTCCAGCCCTTCGGGGAGCGCAAAATAATCATGGGCCACCGAGGTCGTACGACATCCCCCGTGTTTCGTGCATGTTGTTGAATGGATTGAATCTCGCTGATCACATCATCTAAGGTTTGGGCCATCAGTCGATGCATTGTTTCGGGATCCGACCCTTCCACAAAAAATGGTTGATAGCCGTACCCCAAAAACAAGTTGTTCAATTCCTCATGACTGATGCGGGCGAGCAGGGTTGGATTCGCAATTTTGTACCCATTCAAATGCAGAATGGGCAGAACGGCCCCATCGGTTATGGGATTCAGGAATTTATTGGAATGCCAGGCGGTGGCCAGCGGCCCCGTTTCCGCCTCACCATCACCGACCACGCAGGCCGCGATTAAATCAGGGTTATCCAACACTGCCCCAAACGCATGGGCAACCGAATACCCGAGTTCTCCACCTTCATGAATGGAACCGGGTGTTTCAGGCGCCACGTGGCTCGGAATGCCCCCTGGAAACGAAAATTGTTTAAACAGCTTTTTGATCCCTTCCGCATCTTGGGAAATGTTGGGATAGACTTCGCTGTAGGTTCCCTCTAGATATGTATTGGCGACTAATCCGGGACCACCGTGACCAGGACCAGCAATGTACAACATGTTCAGATCATGCTTCTTGATCAGACGATTCAGATGGACATAGATAAAATTCAGCCCTGGCGTGGTTCCCCAATGGCCCAACAAGCGCCGCTTCACATGCTCAAGAGTAAGCGGTTTCGTTAGCAATGGATTATCGAGCAAGTAAATTTGTCCGACAGACAAATAATTGGCCGCACGCCAGAAGGCATCGATATCAGCCAGCTCTTGTTCTGAAAGCGTTGTCGACATAGATCGCTCCTTTTTTATGTCTCGCATCAACACATACGAGCTCGTCTGGCTATACCGGACCGGATAAAACGAAACATCATCGTCACCCTCCTTCAACTAACTCTTTGATCAGCTCCAATTCATCTCGTACCAGGCGCGGGGTCAGAAAGTGTTTACGCACATGTTCACGGGCAGCCCGGCCAAATGATCCCCGTTCACCAGGATGCCTCAGAAGGTGAAGAATTTTTTCGGCACATTCTTCTTCATCATCTTGAACCAGGTACAGATGATACTCCTCTGGATATTGCATAGGAATGCCTCCGGCTTTTCCTGCCACCACCGGTTTTTCTTTCCAAAAGGCTTCCGAGACAACCAGACCGAATCCTTCCCGGATCGAGTTTTGAATCACGACGTCGCACCCGCGTTGAAACATATTGACTTCGGCATTCCCCACTCCACCCAGATTCGTAAAAATAAAGATATCCGGGTCTTGGACTGACGCTTCTTCAACCTGATCCATGAGCACCCACCCTTCTGGGTCATCACCGGCCATCGCTCCGATAAACACCAGTTGAACATTTGGGATTTCTTTCTTCACCAATTTATAGGCTCGAACCACACCCAGCGGATTCTTCCACGGATCAAACCGAGAGACTTGCAACAAGACCGGGCGTTCCGTATCAATGCCCGAATCAGCCATCGCCCGCTTACAAATCTCCAAAGGCAACTCCATATTCTTCGTCGCAAGCGGATCAATGGCGGGAGCAATAAACGCCACTCGTTTCGTCCGAAGATCAGGCAGTACAAACTGCGGCATGGTAAAGACCATGGCATCGTACTCTTCAAGAAAAGGCCGCAAAAATTGGCTCACCTGTCCATCGGGATGCGAACTATCAATATGGCACCGCCAAATCCATTTGGCATCTCGTGGTCCGGCAAAGGCGCGAATTGCTGCCGGTTGTGGATCATGGATTACGAAGACATCATAAAAGTTTTCCAGGAGCTTGGCGCTCTGTTCATTCACCTGGGAATAGAGATCTTTCTCCCCTTGGGTCAATTCATGGGGTTTACTTTGCAAGGCATTATGAAACGCTTTCGACACGGTGAAAAACTCTGAAGGCGCATGCAGCAATCGCCAATCACAATCAATACCCAACGCACTCAGGATGGGAATAATCCGGGGAAGGAGCTCCGCCACCCCACCACCATAGGCCGTGGAATTGATCTGACAGATCTTCACACCTTTTAACGCCTTAGCAAGGTCGAGAATCTCATCAATCAGTTCGTCACCAATCAGCCAACGATAATGTTCAATGTTGGCCGACTGAAAACCCGATCGCCTACCAATATTGACCTCTTGAAGCATCGGTGTCCTCCTAGGTTAGCAAAAAGTAAGAAGGGAAAAGTGAGAAGGATTGATTCTGTCATTCTCGTCTCTCCTTTTGTCTTTCCCGCCTTTTTTGTCATTCCCGCGGAGGCGGGAATCCATCCCTCACGATGCAAGTCTGTACCGACCCCTATCAGATGGTTCCCCGCCACTGCCAATAGCCGCAGGGGGCAAGGTCACAAACCGCGGGGATGACGAGTTCGGCTACCACTGCGGGCATGACTACACGTACGCTGTTGGTTGAGCCCGCATTCTCAATGATGTCTGACAACGCCAGGTCCAAAACGCCATCCTCCCTACGACGCTTTCGATTCCGCAAGACAACGAATGGTCTCTTGCGCAATAAGCGTTTCTTCATCTGTGGCCACGACATACGCAGCAAGGAGTGACTCGTCGAGGCTAATTTTCGCAGCATGTCCTGGCTTCAGGTTGATGGCTTGCTCATTACGAACGGAGTCTATTTGCAATCCACACCACTCCATACCAGTGCATACCTTGGCCCGTATCTCAGGGGAATGCTCCCCTATCCCGCCGCCAAATACGATGGCATCCGCGCCATGTAACACGGCCAGATAGGCTCCAAGATACTGTTGTATGCGATAGCAAAACATGTCGATGGCGAATTGCGCCCGTGTATCGTGCTCCTCGTTCGCTGCACGAAGCAAGACTTGCATATCGGAGGATCGTCCCGAAACTCCTAAGAGACCGGATTGTTCATTCAACAGTTGCTCTACTTCCACCACGCTCATGGCATGATGCTTCATAAGATGCCAGACCACGGCGGGATCCACATTTCCCGACCGCGTTCCCATCACCAACCCTTCCAATGGTGTGAATCCCATAGATGTCTCAACAGAC
>Ga0224497_10002342_pt1 | contig 11338 bp, 5 predicted proteins | sample SF_Jul11_sed_USG_4_FD_167970 | JGI IMG/M metagenome (GOLD analysis project Ga0224497, IMG submission 167970) | Sediment microbial communities from San Francisco Bay, California, United States - SF_Jul11_sed_USGS_13 | ecosystem: Environmental > Aquatic > Marine > Sediment | place: USA: California...
TTTGCCCCGGCGATCGACGCCGATTATTTTGATCGCAACACGATCGCCATGGAATAGTGAGCGCATTTCGCGCGCCGACAGGTAGACGTCGTCGCCGCCATCGTCCCGAATAACAAAACCGAAACCGTCGCGATGTCCACTGACCTTACCGGTGATTAAATCCAATTTTTCGGTAAGGCAGAACTCACGGCGGCGATTCTCGATCAGCTGGCCCGCTCTGACCATCTTGTAGAGCCGATCCGACAGAACACCGCGCATTCGCTGCCCTTTGAGGCTGAAATTGCTGAGAATCTGCTCTACCTTCACCGGCTTGCCGGCTTCCTCCAGGAAAGCGAGCAATTCGCTACGGCTCGGAACAGGATGTTTGTAAGGTTTACTTTTGCGTTTGGTCATACTGGACAGACAGATTGCACCCGCTTTTAATGGAGTGCGCTCCCTTGCTTGAAACCGCGATTGTACGCGGTTCTGACATACCAAGGTGAGAATTGGGATCGGATCCAATTACGGCATGCCGTAATTGGATCCGATCCCATTTTTTCAGCCAGCAGCGATTGAATCGTCTAGCAAGACGCGGCGATCACCGCCAGATCTGCAAACTCTGAGATTCCCGTCGCGATGCGCACGGAACAACAAGGATGTTGCTTCTATGCCACGAAGTTCAAAATTCTCGCTCGTCGCCGCCTGAGATACGCCAAGCATGCCTGCCCACGCATTGCGTTGCTTCTTCGCCTCGTACATCAGGTTGTCGGCGAGATTAATGATTTGGTCAAGTGAGTCCTCATCTCGCGGCGAGCTGAAGATCGGATAAGCGGCGAAGCCAATTGAACAGGTCGTCCGGACAATTTGCCCGCCGTCCATCGAGAAAGTGTGCTCGGCGATCGTGCTGCGGATTCTTTCTGCCAGGGCTTCTACTTCACCGGGACTTGACTGCTTGGCGATCACTACAAATTCATCGCCACCCCAGCGAATTACAAAATCTGATTTCCGACACGTTCCGAGGAGCAGATCGCGAATTTCGAGCAATATCTGATCGCCGGCTGCATGTCCGTACGTGTCGTTGATCGGCTTGAAATTATCGAGATCGATCATCATGAACACCAGATCAGAAGCGTCTCTGGGATCCAGTCCACGCTGCGCTTCCTGATGCCTTCGCTGGACAATACCAAGTTCCTTCGATATCTCTTCAAACACGAAACGCCGATTTCTAAGCCCGGTAAGCGGATCGCTGAGGCTGCTCTCTTGCAACGATTTATTGAGGCTCTTGAGCTTCAGGTTGCGCTCTAAAACTTCCGCAGTCCGTTGCTCTACCTGCATCTCCAGTCGATTGCTGTACTCTTTTTCGCGGCGAATCTTGCGCTTGTGGCCTAACCATAGAAAGACGACAAATTGCACGACCATCGCCAGGTACCCCATATACGCCCACCACGTCTCCCAGGGCGCTGGAGTTACCCGAACCGGCATCGCGAATCCTGCCTCGTTCCAGACACCGCTGCTGTTTGCCGCTTTGACGCGCAACAGGTACTGCCCGTCATCGAGATCCGTATAGGTCACGCGCCGGCGATTGCCAAGGTCGATCCAGTCTTTATCGAAGCCTTCGAGTTTGTACATATACTGATTGTTCGTCGGCGCCGCGTAGTCAGTTGCCGCGAATTCGAAGCTAACGGAATTGTCACTATAACTAAGCTCGACACCTTCTTGTTCGTCGACCGGCACATCGGATTTGATCGGTTGCCCTACGGTAAAAAAACCGGTCAGCATAATTAAAGGTATCTGTTCATTCGCCAGCACGCTCTCGGGCCGAAACGCATTGAACCCGTTTGATCCGCCAAAGAACAACTCGCCGTCAGCATTTCTATAATGAGCGCCGAATGTGAATTCTTCCGACTGCAAGCCGTCACTGCGATGAATGTTGCGGATGTTGCCTGACTCGGGATCAAGACGGCTGATTCCGTAATTCGTGCTCAGCCAAAGTTCTCCGGAATCATCAATCTCTATCCCATAAATCACGTCATTCGCCAGGCCGTCTCGTTGCGAGAGATTAGAGAATCGAATGCCGGCTGGATCGTTTACATCACCTGTCACTTTGTCCAGACCACCACCGCGGGTGCCAACCCAAACAGTTCCGTCCGCGGCAACATTCAATGAGTAAACGGTATCTTCCGCCAACCCGGTGGGGTCGTCAGGGTTGTAGCGGAAGTGGTGAAAGTTTTCTGTTTTGGGGTCAAACAGGTTGAGCCCACCTGCATCGGTACCGATCCACATCTTGCCGCTGGCATCTTCGGCGATGGTCGTCACCCGGTTGCTGCTTAGTGCATTCGGATCTTCCGGATCAGCCTGAAAACGAGTGAACTGCCGGGTCGTGGGGTCGAAGCGACTGATGCCGCCACCAAACGTGCCGACCCAGACCAGACTATTGCTGTCCTGATACATGGTCATGATGCCGTCGGCGCTCAAGCTCAGCGGATCGGCCGGATCATGCCGGAATTTTTCGTTGGTCCCTTTGTCGAGATCCAGGACGTTTATGCCGCCAGTCATCGTGCCAACCCAGAGCAGTCCTTGCTCGTCAATCATCAGGCTCATGACTCTGTCGTCGCTTATGCTGTCAGCGCTCGACGGGTCATGCCGGAATTTGGTAACGCTGCCATCGTCGCGGTTCATGCCGTTCAGGCCATCGCCAAAGGTTCCCACCCATAAAATGCCGGCTTTGTCTTCGGCAAACGCGAGAACGGTCGGATGAGATTTTCCATTCGACGTTAGTGGCCGTGTATCTTCAAGCCCGTACGACCAGGTACGTGGGTTCCACTTGCTGACGCCCCGGGCCAATGTACCGATCCAGAGCATGCCGCCGCGGTCCTGGTACAAAGTGGTAATCGAATCGCCGCCGATGCTTCCTGAGTCTGACTGGTCGTGCGTGTGGTGGGTGAACGTGCCACGTTCGCGATCCATCAGGTTCAGCCCGCGCGACGTGCCGACCCAAAGGCGTTGGTCACTGTCTTCGTACAGGGCGGTTACCCGGTCGTTACTGATGCTTGACGAATCGTCCGCATCATTGCGGAAGTGATCGAACCCGCCGGTTTCCTTGTTGAATCGGTTCAGGCCGCCGCCGTAGGTTCCGACCCAAAGTTGCCCGCTGCTATCTTCCAGTATCGACCGGATCCTTTCGTCGCTTAACGTGGCTGCGTCGTCCGGATTATTCTTGTAGTAAACGAACTCTTGTGACTCCAAATCCAGGCGGCCCAGTCCCTGGTTGCTGCCGACCCATAAGGCATTGGATGAGTCCATGTATAACTTGTGTATGACGTTCGCACCCTGTTCCTGCTGATCGTCTGCGTTGAAACGGTAATGAGTAAACTGATTTTCCTGGGGATCGAAGCGATCCAAGCCCGCACCGCGGGTACCGAGCCAGATGATGCCTTCTGCATCAATCAGCAATGTACGAATGATGTTGTCGGATACGCTATTCGGATTCCCTGCGTCATGCCGGAATGACTCAAATTTTCGCGTCTTCCGATCCATCCTTGCAAGGCCGCCGCCGTTCGTCGCGATCCAGAGATTTCCGTCACTGTCCTCTTCGACGTCGTAGATGAAATCATTACTGAGCGCTTGCGGATTTCCGCGTTCGCGAAGGTACTGCTCGAACTCATAACCGTTGTAGCTGTTGAGCCCGTTTTCGGTTCCGAACCACATCAGCCCGCGCGAATCCTGCAAGATGCTGATTACTGTGCTTTGCGACAAGCCATCGTCGAGTGACAGACGATCAAATCGCATCGGGTGGCTTTGGCTGTCGTCGCTCGCCGCAGTCGCGGAAGTGCCAAGCATCACTGCGGCAATCGTCGCAATAAACCAATTCCGCGAGGCCACTCTCGCTCCGTTCTGTTGGTAGATAGTCATTGTCATCTATCCTTCGGTATGGCCTGGTTTATTCCTGGTCTACCCAGTTGCTCATCGATGCCATTTCGGTCAACGAGTCGGTCCACATGTAACCGTCCATCCACATGTAGGCATCGGTCCACATGTAGCCGTCCGTCCACATATAGCCATCGGTCCACATGTAACCATCGGCATTGAGCGTGCCATCGGTCCACATGTACGCATCCGTCCACATATAGCCGTCGGTCCACATGTAACCATCCGTCCACATGTAGCCATCAGTCCACATGTAACCATCGGTCCACATGTAACCCTCAAGGCCCATCAGATAGTAACCACCGAGTGCGGATGCCTGACCCGTGTATTGAACCTGGACGTTGTCGAAGCCGACATACTGGCCAGACCCGGCCAGACCCTGGACGATTCGGAAGCGCACCGATATCTCGCTGCCAAGGCTGATGAAATTCTCGAGGCTGTAGCTGCGGGAGTCGGTGTATTGACCGACAAGCTCCAACACTTCCAGGGTGACGAAGCTCGCACCGCCGTCATTGGACACCTCGATTGCGAACAGATCCAGACCACCATAACCCCAGGTGTCGAAGTCAAAACTCAGCGTGGCGGAACTCGTTCCCGACAAATCGACCGATCTTTCGATGCTTTCCAGCGAACCGCCGTCGGAATTGTCCATGAACAACCGTGCACCGTCGACACGCACCGTACCCGCAGTCGCTGAACCGTCATCGTTTGCCTCGACCCACGATCCCGACCACACCGCGGTGCCGTCGTTGTTGCTGTAATTCACCGTCGCGAACTCGTCCCGCACCGTCGCGGAGCTCGTGCCAGCTTCCTGGAGCCTGTTGGCGCGGCCACCGAAATGCTGATAGCCGTCGATGTCGTTATCAATGTGCAGGCCGTTATTGGCACAGTCTACTTGTTGCGATAGCACGGCGGCATACGCGTCGGTCATACCAGCGCCCTGCTGGAACACGCTGTAAGCCAGCGAGCCATCCGCATTGGTCGCAGGACGCGAGGAAGCCATGAGTTTGCACTTGATCTCATCCACACTACGCCACGGCTCTGCTTGCAGCACCAGTGCCGCGATACCGGAGACGACCGCCGTTGCCTGCGAGGTGCCGGACATCGAGAAGTACTTGCCCCCTATGTAGAGTTCCGGGTGCTCAGTAGCAAGGGTTGAATTTGACTGCATCAGACCGGTCATATGGCCACCAGGCGCCACGACCTCCGGCTTAACGAAGCCTTCCACGGTCGGGCCGGCCGACGAGAACGAAGCGAGCACGTCGTCGGAGCCGTCCGCCGGTGTGTAGTTATCCGACATTGCGCCGACGGTAACGACGTAAGGTACGTTGCCCGGCACGCCGATGGTCATCGCATCTGGACCGCGATTACCGGCAGCAGCTACCACCAGAATCTCCTTCTGCCATGCGACCATGACAGCCTGGTTAATCGGATCGTCCCAGTAGTGTGAGTTCGCCGGTGCACTGAATGACAGGTTCATCACGCGGACGTGGTACTTACTCTTATTCTTGACAACCCAGTCGATCGCCCGAATCACATCGGCGTAGGTTCCCTGGCCGTTTTCATCAAACGCCTGCACCGATATAAGGGACGCGCCGGGCGCGATGCCGTTGAACTTTCCAGCATCTGTTTTTAGGCTTGAGACTGCGATGCTTGCGACGTGTGTGCCGTGCCCTGCAGGATCATCACCGCTTGAGACGTTGCGCAAGACCGAGCCTGTGATCGCGTTGTAAATGACCGTGATCCGACTGTTGCCATCTTTGTCATTCGCGATACCGGTGTGTTTCCAGAGACCGGAGTCAAGCACTGCAATACCGATACCGCTGCCGTCGATACCCATCGCATGGACTGCATCCGCGTTGACGAGCGATGGATAATACGTATCGATGACTTCATTCCCGACGGCGGCGGGGTCATCTCCATTCGTAACAGATCCACCTTTAACCGGCTTTGCTGCCACTTCGACCGCGCCATTGCTGTAAACACGTCGCACATCCGGGTGAGCCCGCAACGTTGCCAGCTCAGCGGATGTCAGCGTCGCAGCAACAGAGCGAATAACGCCGAGTTCGTGCGTAATGTTACCGCCAACGCTGCGTACGATCGCAGCGACCGAATCCGGAGAATTGCCCTGCACGATATAACTCGCGGTGCTGGAATCAACATTGGCAGTTGCTTCCGGGGCATCGCCAGAACGTTCAACCGGAACGGCAACCACCACGACGGCCAGAAGCAGCATGAGTGACAACGTCATTTTTCGCATATCGGCTTTCATCGATTCAATCCCATTTTTCTCCCGAAACCTTTTCGGGGCATTGCTTTGACTATGAATCGTATTTGATCAGGCAGGGCCGGCTTTGCACCGTGTCGCCTAGACGCGACGGGCCGATGTTTTTGTGACGTACGTCACATAACATCGGGGTTAAATCGACTGAATGGAGCCAGCTATAGGGTGTTATGCCTTCATTTTCCTGACGAAATCGGCGAACGCCTCGCTCGAGATCGCTGGCGACTGATAAAGGCCCTGGTACTCATCACAAGCGAGATCGCGCAATATGGCCAGCTGCTCGGGCGTTTCCACGCCTTCAGCTATCACCGTCAGGTCGAGACTCTGGCCGAGAGCGACCATCGCGGAGGTTATTGCCGTTTCTTTACCCGCACCATTCAATCCGTTGATGTAGGATCGATCGATTTTCAGCACGTCGATCGGCAGCTCTTTCAGGTAGCCAATGGCGGCTTCGCCGGTACCAAAATCGTCGATACATATTTGGACGTTGATACTCTTGAGCATATGCAGCTGGCTAATGGCTTCATCAAGGCCCACCAAGACACCGCGTTCGCTAAGTTCAAGATCGAGGCACGCGGGGTCAAGATCATATGTTTTCAGCGCGCGTTGCACTGAGTCGACGAATCCACCCGCCATCAATTGGCACCTGGATACATTGACTGACATTCGTAAAGGCGGCAGCCCCTCTTGTTGCCACATCTGCAGTTGCCGACAGGACTCGTCGAGCACCCACGCACCCAGTTGAATCATCAGGCCACAGTCTTCGGCGACGGGCACGAATTCTTCCGGCCCGATGAAGCTGCCGTCAGCTTGTGGCCAGCGCAATAGTGCCTCGGCGCCAATGACCCGACCGCTGCCTACATCCAAAATCGGCTGGTAAGCGAGCTTGAACTTGTTCTGATCGAATGCCTCGTACAGCATATTTTCGATGTCCAGCTTGCGAGTTGCTGCGGCGTCCGCCTCACGGCAATAAAGTCTGAAACTCGCTGCACTGTTGTGCGCTTCTCGCATCGCGTTATCAGCACGCTGCAGCAGGATATCAGCGGCGTCCGCATCCTGCGGATAGAGTGCTCCACCAATACATGCAGACAAATGGACAATCTGCCCGGCAACCTGTACCGGGCGGGAGAGTTCGCCGGCAAGACGCTGCTGCCGCGACGCCAGCTCGGTGCAATCTTTCGAGCAGGTGAACATTAATCCAAATCGCAGCGAATCAAGATTGGCAGCAGCCGCAGTTCGTAACCCGGACATCTGCTCCTGATCGGCGTTGACGTTTTCAAGGCAGGTGCGCATCCTCGTAGCAATCTCAGCCACGACCATATCCGCACCCTCCTGACCCAGCGCCTCAATGACCAGCCGAAACCGACTGAATCCGATAACGAGTACCGCGAGAGCATTTCTATCCCGTTCAGCGGCTCTCATGCCGCGCTGCACCAGGTCGAGAAATTTTGTCTTGTTCGGCAGCCCGGTTACTGGCTCAAAAGACTCGCTGCTTCGCAGTTTCTTGTGCGCGTGATTGGCAAGATGCAACGCTTCCATCCGCGCCAACTGTTCGGCAAGCAACTGCTCTTCAGTGCGTTTTAGTCGCGCGGCAATCTTGGCCCGTTGCGCCACGATCTGCCATTCGACCGGTTTGCGCACGACATCGAATGCATCTGCATTGATCGCGGCCTGCACTTCCCTCGATTGTGAGCACAGGACAATGAGCGGGACGTTCAGGTCCGCGGCATCCTGAAGCGACTCAAAAACCTTGACTCCATCACCGTCGCAAAGCCAGGCCTCAACGACAATGACGTCGGGTTTCAATTCTCTTGCAACACTCAAGGCTTCGGTGGGATCGGTAGTCAGTTTGGTGTCAAATCCGAACTGCCGCAGCCACTTCTCCCCCCACTTTTGTGCATTGTTGTCACGACACACGAGCAATGCGGACGACGACACGTCATCGCTCGACGAAGCGTCGTTTGCGCCGGACGCGACGGGCATTGACAGCGCCTTAATCGATCTGGTCAGATCTAAATCGTCATCAGCTTCGCGGGCTTGTGCCCTGGTAGCGTCTTCCGTCACTTAGTTTCTCCGCCCTTGTCCGCGCCGGGCACATTACCCAGATAAACGCCGAACTCGCTCGCTGACGAGGGCTGGAAAAACAGGAATCCCTGCAGGTAGTCGCAACCCAGTTGCTGCAGAAGTGTCGCTTGCGCTGCCGTCTCGATACTCTCGGCCGTAACCTCGAGATTGAGTTTGTGGGCCATCGCCGTTGCCGCGGCACACGCTTCCTGGTCGTTTTCGCTGCTCAATACATGCGCGACAAAACTGCCATCGATTTTCACGGCATCTACGGGACTACGAGAGAGATTTGCAAGCGAACAAGCCCCGGTTCCAAAGTCATCCACAGCAAGCCGAGCGCCAAGCGCCTTGAGCTGCCGGCACATCGTGAAGTCTCGCATCGCATCGCGAAAAAGAACGTGTTCGTTGATTTCGAAATCCAGGAAACGAGGTTCGACGCCGGTCTCATCGATAATTGTCGCAATGCGCTGAACAAGATCCGACCGGGAGAACTCCTGTGCCGACAAATTGACAGCGAGGCGCAACTCGGGATGTCCTGAGTTATGCCAATCGTGAAGCTGTTCGCAGGCGCGGCGCAAGATCCATTCGCCGAGCCGAATGATCAAGCCGGTGTACTCTGCGAGGGATATCACCTCTTGAATCGACCTGGAACCAAGTACAGCCTGCGGCCAACGCAGCAGGGCTTCTACACTCGTTACATTCCGATCGGCAGCTCGCACGATCGGCTGAAAATTTAACGAGAACCCCTCCTGATCCAGTGCGGCCTCTAACTCGAGCGCCAGATCCTGACGTTGCAGCGCACGCACTTCGAGGGTTCCGGAATGAAATTCTTGTTGCTCCGAGTGACTATTTTTCGCGTCTTCCATTGCGGCGCAAGCATTCTCGATCAGCGTCTTCGCATCGGCTCCGTCCTGTGGAAACAAGGCAATTCCGACGCTCACCGTAAGCCCGATTTCCCTGGATCCAATCTTGATTGGTAGCTGCAGCGCGTCGGACAGGCGCGAGGCAACTCCCGCGGCATCGGTTCCCGTTTCGATATCAGGTAACGCCACTGCAAACTGGCGAAAATCCAGTCTGGCTACTATGGAATATCGCTCCTCGTTCCCCTCACCGGGTTGGTTGGCGCCGCGCAAACTTCCGGATAATCGCAATGCAAGCTCACCCAGGATTTTGTCCTGGTTTTTCTTGCCGGACGAATTGGCAGCAAGGTCCATATCGTTCACTTCGATGCAAATTAGCGCTGCCCGCCCTCCCTTGAGATGCAGGTTATCCGTTATTTCGCTGAGTTGATTGCACAAATACTCGCGATTTGGCAGGCCTGTGATCTTGTCGGTATATGCCAGGTTGTGCATTCTCGAGATGGCATCCTGTTGCTCTGAAATATCGCGCGCAACAATCAATACACGGTCACGCCCTTGAGCCACGAAGACGAACTCATATTGCCTGCCGTTGTGGCCATCCTTGAATCTTTCGATTTGAAATTTGCGATTTCGAAGCACTTTCCTGATGTCCTTGCGGATCATCGTCACCAGTTCATCTGGCCACAGCACCTCGATTCCGGATCCAGGAAGCTCTTCTATCGAAGCAGCCGATAGCTGCTTCGCCTCCCCATGGAAGCTACATATCGTTCCGTCCGCAGAAACGAGAACGACCGAATCATTAGGGATGGTCTCGCAATCGCTGGCAGATTCAGGATGATCTGACTCAGTCCCGGAATCGCCGATACGCGTCCCTGCTCGCGATGCACTCATTTGGGTCAAACGCTCAAATTCTATTAATGACGATTAGTTATACCAAAAGAAGCAGAAAAAACAGCGCATGCGAGCCAAAAGTGAGACATTCGTCCGCTTCAAGAGCTGTGAGCCGGCAGCTCATCACGGCGACGGGGAATCGGGTGGATGTGTGGGTTTTTCGTGCGTTTGCTTATACTTAATTGACAGGTTGCACTCGCTTTGGATAGAGTGCGCTCCCTTGCTTGAAACCGTGATTGCACGCGGTTCTGACAGGCCCAGGTGGCGGAATTGGTAGACGCGCGGCGTTCAGGTCGCCGTGTCCTTACGGATGTGCGAGTTCGAGTCTCGCCCTGGGCACCATTAGCTTGTCTTCGACATCAGTTAGTTGACATACTCTGAGCTGACCAACAGGTGCGATCAAGATGAAAGACATAAGAGAGTTTCTCGCCCAACTCGGCAAAGAGCTACAGGGCAGCAAGGACGTCGATAAAGAAGCTCATGAGATACTCGAGACTCTGCACAGCGATGTTGATCGGCTCGAAGAGTCTGGTAGTGCGGACGTCGAGTCGATGCTGGATCGCGTCAAGGAGCTGGAGTCGAAATTTGCTGCGAATCACCCGGTTCTGGAACAAGCAGCGCGCGAGCTTGCCGATGCGCTGGCGAAAATGGGAATCTAGAAAACGCGAGTGACCGCGTTCTCCAGGGCGTCTCCCTCTTCCTCAAGGCGATAACCGATCCGCATGTGCGGTTTGTCGATTGACATCAGGTGGGTCAGATCAATCGGAGTGGCAATCAACACCAGGTCACAGTCCACGGCGTTCACCGTCGCCTCGAGATCGCGCACCTGCTCCTCGCCGTAGCCCATCGCCGGTAACAGCGGGCCTGTATCCGGGTAGCGCTCGAACGTGGCGGCTATCTCGCCAACTGCCCATGGCCGCGGATCTACAATCTCTGACGCGCCGTTTTGCCTGGCGGCAAGGACACCGGCACCGAACGGCATGTTGCCGTGCGTAGTCGTCGGGCCGTCCTCAACTGCGAGCACGCGCACGCCCTGGATCGCTGCACGATCCGGCACGTCCAAGGTTGATTTCGCACGCACGACGGTCGCCCCCGGATTTACCCGTTGAGCGTTCTTCTCCAACGCCTCAATGCTCGCGGCATCCGCCGAGTCGACCTTGTTGATTATAATTAGCTGCGCCCTTTCGAAGTTGACGGTGCCCGGGAAATAATTGAGTTCGTCGCCAACACGATGCGGGTCTGCAACAACGATCCACAAGTCGGGCTTGTAAAAAGGTGTGTCATTGTTGCCACCGTCCCACACGATCACATCAGCCTCGCCCTCTGCCTGCTC
>Ga0224497_10002345_pt1 | contig 11329 bp, 12 predicted proteins | sample SF_Jul11_sed_USG_4_FD_167970 | JGI IMG/M metagenome (GOLD analysis project Ga0224497, IMG submission 167970) | Sediment microbial communities from San Francisco Bay, California, United States - SF_Jul11_sed_USGS_13 | ecosystem: Environmental > Aquatic > Marine > Sediment | place: USA...
CATAGCCGGCGTATTTCGGAATACGGTGATAGGATCTTTGATCATAATCTCCCCTGCCGTAACCTTAGCCAGCTCCTTACCCTCCGCAATGACCTTCAGCAGGTCAAACTCGCTCACAATACCCACCAACTTTCCATCTGTAGCTAAAATCGGGACGCTTCCAAACCCGCCTTCACTCATCGCTCCAGCCAACTTATCGACAGTATCTTCAACGCGGTAGTACGTCACCACATCTTGCATGAATTGCTCCGCTTCAAGCGTTTTGAAATCCCTAGCCCCCACCATGTAGTCAACTCGTCGCATAATTCGTCTTCCTTTTTTCTTTAGGGTTCCGTATTACAGAAATGACTGCTGTGTTATTTTCCGCTTTCTTTTCAGTGCCCTACGACAATGGCTATGTATTTAGCCCGTCAGGACATCGCTGGATAGTCTACAAATCCCTCCTGATCGGGCTTCGGGTATCAAAAAAGGCTCGAAATGATGGATTCGGCGAGACATTAAACAATAAAAAAACAAGACTTATCAAGAGTAAGGGGACAAGTATCAAGACCGACAACGCAACCCAGGATGGCTAGACTGCGTGCAGTATGACCCCAAAAAGGTTGGTAGGGGCACAAGGCATGGAATGTAGAGCGCACACAACGCCCCAAATTACCATACTTGGACACAGCCATCCACATCGAGCCGTGTTTTTCTACAAAATAAAAAAATGGCTATGGGGGTTATACCAAGGATCGATAACGGGGACACCGAGTGTCGGATTTCAGATGCCAAGGTGTGACCTGTGCAGAACGATACAATGCCATGCGATTACCAAAAAATGCAGGGCTTTAGGTTCTCGTCAACATTTATTACTCACCCCAACCTCACAATTTCACGGTTTGCGCGGGTAGAGCCTATCTCTGTCTCATCACGAATCACCTAACTCGACACAACCTTGATCACAAGATTGTTCAGATGGTCCATTCCGATGCAGTCGATAATACAATGTCCTCGGTAATGGGTCCTTCCATTTTCTCCAACGATGAAAGTCACACTGGCTTTTTGATTAAAAACCCAAATCTTCTCACTCTCAATAGTCCAACCGTCATCAGCACTGATGGCTATTTGATGCACATCACCGATCGCAAGACTTTTCACCGCTTCATCAAACACGAAGACTATTTTTACGGTTTGACCCTTCGATACCTCCAAGGGATTTTTGGGTCCAAGTAACTTATCTTTTTCGTCGAAGAACCCCTTCTCGTTAACTTTCACAATTAGCTCTAGATCAGGTTTAGATTCCGCAAATACGTCGGGTAAAGAGCCTTGAACGATACCAAAAGACAACGCCAAAACCGTTGCCAATACGCCAAAACCGAATTTCCTTTCTCGCAATTCTCTGTCCTCCTTTGTGTTATGTGATTCATTATTTCAAACTTTTAATTTTCCTACGCAAACCCAATCCTAGCCAGAGGCAAACGGTGTCATTAAAAAGTGGTTGACCACTTTTAAGAGTTATAGAACGCTGGACGTTGAAGAAGTTGGGGAAACGTGAGGCTATGATCAACCTGACTCTGTAGCGGTTCCGGTATCACCATGGGGGAGAATGGGCATCTCCCACCCCGCTAGACCCAGCACCATCCACCTTACAAGATCTTTCAATTTTATATAGGCACCTCTAAAAACTGGCGTATTGCGAAATTTTGCATCCGTAAGCCATTGAAATTGTTGACGCCAAAATTCAGATGATGGAGTTATTAGAGGCGCCCTCAAACAAATTCTAGCATATCCGAGGGATAAATCACATCTCGTCTTTCCACACAATACCACCATTCCAGATTGACCTGACTGACAAGTCTAAGGTCTGACCGGCTCGAGAGTAACTCGCCCATGTCAAGGTCGAATGAGGCCAAAGAAGGAAGGCCATTTCTTCTGACCTGGCGAAGGTTTAGTGGTTGTCCACTTAATCGGTGACCACCGTCAGAGCTCGAGGGTCTTTATCTGCTTATTCGTTTCAAACCTCAAAAATTCCCGATCCCAAATCCGATTCCAAAAATAAACGCCTCGTCAAACTTCTTGTTGCCAGACAGAGGTTGACTATTGAAACGAATATCATATTCCAGGTTCAGATAGAGATGTTCATTCAGCCAAATCCTGACCCCCTGATTCGAATTCACTCGAAGGGCCGAACTGTTTGCCCCAACGTCTTTAAAGCTCTGATGGTCAAGAAAAATTTTCATCGTTTTGGGAATAATCCAATACTCCCAATTGATGGACCACCATGTTGTTGGACTCTGAATCGATGGCCTGGTCTGGAAATCCTGATGAACGAACCCCGGCCCAATGATAACGGCTAATTCATGTTCTTTCGTATCAAAAATTTGATAGCCAATCCCTACACTGGTTGAACTTCTTACGGTTAAGTCCTGGAAGGAATCCTGCTCGAACAGTTCGTCAACAGTCAAAAAGATTTTTTGACTGAGAAAATAATCGTATTTGAGAGAACCTCTGGAATTTCTTGCTGTCACCTGATCTCGCGATTCCCCGTAATTAAACTTCCCACCCAAACTCACCCGATGCCCACCGAAGCGTACTATTCCAGTTGTAGACCCGTTAACAGCTTGAGTATCGGAATTGCCGGCCGTGCGATTCCCGCCTAAGGAGGTATCCCCCTTGTAGCGAAACCAGGGGAGAGGATTGATGGCCGCAATCGAATCTAAGGAGAATTTCTTCGATTGTGTTTCCGGAGGTTCCACCACGATGACTTCTTTTGGCTCCAACATCCTGAATCCTTCTGCCTGGGTAAACACCACGGGGCCTTTATATTGTGACCCATCGTGTAATTCAATAGTTACGGGGGTTTCGGAAGATAGTCCTTTGACATTTTCCCATTTGATGCGCATTTCGCCGATAAATGTAGTTTGTAAGATAAGAGTTTCATCTTCCATCCTGACAATGGTTCCAGACATTCGATCCCCATTCATAAAATACACTTCATCAGCCCATGACAAACTCACCATACCAACTATGACAAAGACCAGGAACAGGGACACCAGATTACACCAGGAACAGAGAACCATCGTGAGATTAGCCTTGATTCTACCGGACGTTATAAGGGGGAGGCGGTCTGGGAGAAAATCCATCAAGAAGAGGGATCTTCAAAATACGAAATGAGATCAGCCCTGAGGATTCCCTCAGTCTATGGGGGAACTATTGACTATCCCACATGACGTCAACTATTGCCAAGGCAGCGGATACGGTTCCGTTTTTTTCGGTCAGGAAAACAATGTCACAGGCGCAAGACAAAACTCAGAATGCCCCACTGACGTATTTCATCCCGTTGCCATCCTTGCCCACATCACAACGAAAAGATCTCATGTTCCAAGAAGCTTCACCAGTATCGCTTTTTCAATGTGCAGGCGATTTTCGGCCTGGTCAAACACGACACTTTGCGGCCCGTCGATGACGTCGGCTGTTTGTTCATTTCCACGCTGGGCCGGCAGACAGTGCATGAAGATCGCCTTGGGATTGGCATGTTTCATGAGGGCCTCAGTCACGCGAAAGGGTTCAAGCAAGTGAAACCGCCTTTGGTATTCTTCGGCGGGAATGTGATAACTCATCCACGTATCCGTATAGACCACGTCTGCGTTGGCCACGGCAAATTGGGCATCATGCAGAATGGAGATGCTTCCCCGACTTTCTTGCGCAAAGGATTGAGCCTGTTCACACACTTCCGGCAACGGCTGAAAGGCCTGGTCTTCCGGACAACCAACCGTCATATGCATGCCCATTTTGGAGCAGGCATGGAGAAGAGAATGGGTCACATTGTTATTCCCGTCACCCACATAGGCCAGGCGGAGTCCCTGAAGTGTCCCCTTGTGTTCTTGAATGGTGAGCAAATCACCCAAGGCCTGACAGGGATGTTCATAGTCGGTCAATCCGTTAATGACGGGCACCGTGGCATATCGCCCTAGCTCTTCCATGTCGGCCCTTCGAAACATCCTGGCCATGATGCCCTGGACATAACGCGACGCCGTACGGGCGGTATCGGCAATGGTTTCCTTTCCCGATCCCAGCGGGGATGTTCCAAGATCGTAGTAAATACTATGGCCCCCCATTTGCAGCATGGCTGCTTCGAATGAGACTCTGGTTCGCAGAGATGGTTTTTCAAAAATCATCAGCAGAATGCAACCGGCTAACGCCTGGGTATAGTGGTCAGGGTGCTGTTTGATGTGGGTGGCAGACCCAATAATCTCTTGTATGTTCTCTCGCGTCAAGTCCGTTAACGAAAGTAGATGCATGCGACGTGTCTTCTTCAATCAGGAACAATATGAGTGCCAGTCCGGCCTTCGAATCCATCAAGAGCCTTTTCCGTATGCGTGATGATGAACTCATGTCCGCCATGCTCCAAAAAATAAATCCCGGCCTCGATTTTCGGTTGCATACTCCCCGGCGCGAAGTGACCTTCCGCTAAATACTTCTTCGCGTCCGCGACCGTTATGATCTGCAGGTTTTCTTCAGAGGGGGAATTGAAATGGAGCTTGGCATGTTCCACTGAGGTCAAATCCAATATGCGCTCAACTCCAATCGTCACGGCCAACTGACTGGAGGCCAGATCTTTATCCACGACCGCCTCAATACCTTTCAAGGTTCCGTCGGTTTCGGCACTGACGGGAATCCCACCGCCCCCTACGGCAATGACAATGACACCATCATCAAACAGACGCTGGATAACCTCGGTCTCGACGATCCGAATTGGGTCGGGAGATGGCACCACTCGCCGGAATCCATGTGGAGGCTCTTCCACCAAGGACCAGCCCTGGGTCTTCAGCGCCAACGCTTCTTCCGTTGAATAATAGGGACCAACCGGCTTAGAGGGATTCGCCAATTTCGGATCGTGCTTATCCACCACGGTCCGGCACAGGACGGTGGCTACCGGTCGATCGATCCGAGATTTTCGAAGCACGTTCTCCAAGGACTGCTGAATAAGATATCCAATTTCTCCTTGAGATTGAGCTACGCAAACATCCAAAGGAAGGTCGTATGCCTGACCACGGGCCGCTTCAACACGGATCAGGATATGCCCCACTTGCGGACCGTTGCCATGCGTGATCACCACAAGGCATCCCCGCTGAATCAAGGGAACAATCCCCGTCAGAGCCCGGTTCAGATTGGCCATCTGCTCCGTAATGGCTCCCCGTTGCCCAGCCCGTACCAGGGCATTCCCACCCAGGGCGACAAGAATCCGTTCAGGCATGTCGTTTCGCCTTCACCAGGACGTCCTGTAACACATCCTGCAAATTCGGCCGTCCAATTTCTTTAAACTCATAGGTGACACGACACGTGGGCTGCCTGATAGAAATAACCCGAGTCAAATCCACCGGGGTCGCAATGAGCACCAGGTCACATTTCACCCGGTTGATCGTCTCTTCCAATTCATGAATTTGTTGGGTCCCATACCCCATTGCCGGGAGAAGGGCCCCAATATGAGGATAGGCGGTGAAGACCTGTCGGATGCTGCCGACCGCAAACGAACGAGGATCGACCAGTTCAGCGGCATCATAGTGTTTGGCCGCCATGACGCCCGCTCCGAAACTCATTCCTCCATGGGTCAGGGTTGGACCGTCCTCCACGACAAGGACACGAGCGCCGCGAATCTGCTCCGGCTCCGCAACCCTGACAGGCATAACCGAATCGATGACTGTTGCCGAAGCATTCACGGCAAGAATGGCTTCTCGTACGGCCTTGATTTTTTCTTTCGGTGCACTATCAAGTTTGGTTAGCACCAGCACATCCGCCCGCAACAGGTTCACTTCACCGGGGAAATAGGTCTGCTCATCTCCCGCGCGATGGGGATCCACCAGCACAATCTCCAGGTCCGGCTGAAAAAACGGCAAATCGTTATTCCCCCCGTCCCAGACAATCACATCGGCTTCACGCTCCGCCTGTTTCAAAATCTCCTGATAATCAACCCCGGCATAAACCAGGTTGCCTTGCTGAATGTGCGGTTCATATTCCTCCCGTTCCTCGATCGTACAGTTCGCCGCGCCGATATCGTCCAGGGTGGCGAATCGTTGGACAGCCTGTGTGGCGAGATCGCCATACGGCATGGGATGTCGAACGACCGCCACGTGAAGCCCTGCCGCCTTCAGAAGACTGGCGATTTTGCGGGCCACAGGACTTTTGCCCGCACCAGTTCGAACCGCACAGATCGAGACGACCGGCTTGTGAGATCGCAGCATGGTCGCCTTGCCACCCAACAGACGAAAATCCGCTCCCCAGGCAATCACCTGTGAAGCTTTGTGCATCACCTCCAAGTGAGAGATATCGCTATAGCTAAAGACCACCTGTGCGATATCTTCATTGGTGATAAGAGACTCCAATTCATCTTCCGATCGAATGGGAATCCCTTGAGGATACAATTCTCCCGCAAGCAGAGGAGGATAGCGACGGCCTTCGATATTTGGAATTTGCGCTGCCGTAAATGCGACAACCTCATACGTGGGATCGTGACGAAACACCACGTTAAAGTTATGAAAGTCGCGTCCCGCTGCCCCCATGATCAGTATTTTCATTCGCTTCATAGACTATTTCGTCCTTCAACAAAAGCCATACTAATATATTGACTCTCTCTACCACCAACGACTTTCCTAGAAAAATTTTTGGTCAATCATTATGGTGGGAATCATAGGGGTGCCCCCGGTTTTCCGATTCCAAGAGAAAAGAGCGGTTACATTCCAAATGGAATGCGATATCATGTCCAGTCTGCATTGTTCTCATTTATCCAGGAGCGATATACCCGATGGTTCATATCAAACGCATTGTCCTTGATGTCCTCAAACCCCATAACCCTAACGCCCTCGACTTCACCACGGCTATTGCTGAAAAAGTGCCCGGGTGCCGAATCAGGTTAACGGTCGCGGCAATGGATGAAAAAACGGAAACCGTCTTGCTCATCATTGAGGGAGAAAATGTACCGTACAGTGCCATCACCGAAGTCATTAGTTCTCTGGGGGGATCGATTCACAGCATCGATGAAGTCGATGTGGAGAATGGACCTGTCGAAACCGAACCCGCGTAATCATGGCGTCCATGATTGCAGAGTTGACCAGGCTTCTCACACTCACACGTTCTCATGTGATCGCACGCCGGTACTTTGTCGTCAATGGATTCGACGGGGCCCTTACCATGCTGGGCCTGTTGGTGGGATTCTACGTGAGCGACGAAGCCAGATTACCCGTAGTCATCAATGCGTGCCTGGGCGTGGCCATTGCGCTGGGGATGAGTGGAGTCAGTAGCGCCTATATAAGTGAAGTCGCTGAAAAGCAGAGGGAACTCAGGGAACTGGAGAAAGCCATGGTCGCCGATTTGGGTCAATCAGCCCACGCACGAGCAGCTCGACTCCTGCCCGTGTTCATTGCCGGTGTGAATGGTGTAGCCCCCTTAGCCATCGCACTGGTCATTCTCATGCCTTTATATGCCGCTCCCCTGTTTGAGCCTCTCTCTCTTCATCCGCTTGTATCAGCTTTTGGCCTGGCCTTGATCATGATTTTCCTGCTTGGAGTGTATCTAGGCCGGATCAGTCACACTTTTTGGCTCTGGGCAGGTCTTCGAACCTTACTGATTGCTGCTGCCACCACGGGCTTAATCTTCACTCTCAGCCCTGGGTAACCGCCCACCAAAACACCTATGATTCCGTGCTCTCATGCTAAGTGCCAGCTCCTCAGGGTTTTTCCTACACGTCGTTGGGCAACGTTTCCCACTTCTTTGGCAGTTCAACGTCACCAAAGATAGACGTCTCACCGAGACGTCTCTACAGGATGAAACAGCATGCAAAGGTACCACGTCCATTTTTTTGTAGAGACGTTCCGGTGGAACGTCTTCAGGAACGGATAGGGACCTGCCGAATAGTGAGGAACCCTTCGCGTACCGAATGATGGAGAGAAGTCCTACTAAACCTCTGGAAAGGGAATCCACCAAGGAGTACTTTTTTACCTTTAGCTCATTCGGGGTGAAGGCAGGAAGGGCAACGAGCACAGGATACACTCAAGCAATGACCGCAATGGCAAGGAGAAACCCCACTGGCAATGAGCCTGTTGTTGGGCTTTACTTTTTCGGAAGCTGACTGCGTGCAGCAAGAACAGAAGGGCGGAGCAACCGTTCGCCTCGCATGATATGGAGAATAAAGACGCGCGAACCCTCTTCCCGATAAAAAACTCGGCAGGGTGGCTCGACGATCTGTCTGTAGCGCCATCCCTTTAGCTCCTGTGGCTTGGAACCGCTCTTGGGATGATCAGCAAGCTGCCCCACGTGTCGAAACACATTCTGGACCAAAGCTTTCGCCGCTTCCGGATTGTCCAAGGCGATATAGTCGGCGATGGCATCCAGGTCGCTAAGCGCCGGCTCGGTCCAAATTACTTCAGCCATCGATTCATGCGCTTCTTGGCCTGCGCATGGGTGAGAGTACGCCCTTCCTCAACAGCTTTCTCCCCACGCGCGATTCCCTCAAGCAGGCTCATCCGCTGTTGCAAGGTTTCGTAGGTTTCAACGTCCACCAAGTAGGCGCTTGGCACGCCGTGCTGCGTAATCAGGATAGGCTCCTTGTTCCGTTCCAGCTCGGATAGAAGCTCTGTGGCTTGGCGCTTCAGTGTTGTGACGAGTTCAGTTCGCATAAGAGTGATACTATAGTAGCACTATTGTTTTGACAAGCCCTATTTAGCCGAACGGCCGAACCAAGCGGCGGCGAAGCCGTCCGACTTGGGCGATTGGTTAGGCGCTAACACGCCATCTAACACGCTTACCGAACTGCAAGCGAAAACGCGCCTGCTCAGGACCTCCCTGCCTTTTTTCAACGCTTTCCAGAGAATTGGAGCTGAGTGAAACTCGCGCTTCATTAGGGCGTGTCCAATCCCATAGTATGCAAAAGCCGAAGCTGTGGTCATTCTCTTCAGTGCGCGAGTTGATATCTTCCTCCGACGGGGATACCAACCGAAACGAAAACTTTTCACGTACTTTGGGTTTCTTCGCAAGGTCTTTAAATATCTCTTCAACAGACTGAGACGGCCCCGTTTGCGCTTCGTCATCCGGATATAGCTCCTCGATTGTCTTGCCGGGATCCAATGTCGAAATCTCTTCTAGAAACTCCACTTCAACTTCGTCGCCTGGATTGATTTCTTTCTCGTGCAGCCAAATTAGATGCTTTTTGTTTTCTTCATCTCCGTAGTAGCCACCACTCACATCAATAAAGGCAAATTCCGGACTGATGAGGTCACTGTGCACTCGTACCGGTAAGACGTTCAATCCTTCCGTCGAAACCGAAAGCAAAGACTCTCCCCTTAGTGAAACTGCGAATCCTGGCATTATTTTTAGCGCCAAACAATGATTAGATGGATCCGGATAAGAGCCGGATTGTTAATGATTCGTCCGTATAACACACTATCGATTCTCCTGAACTATAGGCCATTCTCGTAGCCATCTCAATCAGTTGCAACCACATGATTATTTATCACGACATCTTATTTGGATTCGCATAACACACCCTCATCGAAAGGGCCAAAGTCCGATCACTGAAATATAGATACTCGCCGGCCCTTGTTTTAGAACAATATTGAAAGAGTTTCTCTAGCCCATCAGCGGACAATCAGGACGGAACAGGGAGCGTGGGTGAGAATCTTTTGAGAGACACTTCCGAGGAGAAAGCGCTTGATCCCTTTTAATCCTCGTGCTCCCACCACAATCATTTGAACATTATGCTGTTTGGCTGATTCGAGGATGGCAAGCGGAGGGTCACCACATTTCCATTCTAGCCCCACCTCATAGGGTCCCTTCTGAAAGGGTTCCGCGACCTCACGGAGAAAGGCCTCCCCCTTGCTTTTGGCTGATGCGGTTTTGGGAGCCACAAAGGAAGATTTGGACACGGAAGCCAACAGACTCGACGGAGGAGGGGCCCACACCATCTCGATCATCAGGTGAAGCGGTCCCTTAAAAGGAATTTTTCCTAAAAATTGTGCAGCAGCTTTTGAGGCGTCCGATCCATCCACCGCCAACAGCATACGCTCAAGAACCGGCACCGCCCCTTTACAGACCAGCACCGAACACGACGCATAGGTGGCCACTTTTTGAGAAACGCCTCCCAGAAGAAAGGTGGAGGACGGCGTCATGCCTCGATGCCCGAGCAGAATCAAATCCACTTCGTGTTCCTCGGCTGTTTGAATGATACTTTCCGCAGGATCTCCATTATCAGCGATCAATTGTATTTCGCGAGCGAAAGAGAGCAATTCGTCACGAGTGTCATGAAGAATATGCTGGGAAAGATGGGCAACCTCCTGCCGATAGCCTTCAAAGTCTTTTTCCGAACATTCCGAGAAGAGGTAGGCATGTTTTAAGGAAGGGACATCCACCACATAGAGAATGGACAGTTGCACGGGCGCAGACAGGTCCTTCACCATCTGCACGACGTGCTTAGAATGTGGAGAGGCATCAACGGCAAGAAGAATTTTCATGGCTCTTGCATGCTCTTGGGTATAGGCACTCGAGCCTCCGGTTAGCCTACAGTCATCCAGCCGGAGTTAGGCCTAACCGGTCCAACTGTTCTTTGATAATCTGGATGGGCACTCCAAGATTGATGCCGCCAATGCCTCTTAGCGAGGAATGATTGACGGCAATGACCAGGCCCTCACGGTCCAAGACCGCCCCTCCGCTGCTGCCTTGAGATGATCGGGCCTCAAAGGTCACGACATCCTTGGACACATCAGACACATGACCTTGTGTAGCCAGTGGACGGATCAACCCCTTTGTGGCCAGCAATTCAGGAAGAGCCACCGGGTCCCCGCCAACCTGGCTGAGGATCTGTTCACTGACGGTTCGCGATAATCGACTCAGAATACTATCAACCGTCCCCGGATAACTCATGATGACGACCGGTTCCCCAATACGGATTGGTTGATTGGCCGGAGCCAATCTCAGCAGAGTTTGACCTTTTGGAGGGCGAGTGGTCCGGAGTATGGCAAAATCATCTTGCTCCGCAATCGACACTTCCTCCAACTCATAAAACGCTGTGGACCCCGGGAAAAATATCCGAAGAAACTCCAGGGAAGCCTCAAAGCCATTTGCCAGGATGGCTTTCACCGGCTCATAGACTTCCCACATACGAACAAGATGGCGATTGGTTAACACGGTCCCTTTTTCATCAATGAGCAACCCAGTCCCTGAAAAAAAGATGATGACCGCCGGCGCACTTCCCTCAAGCGTCAGCAACGGGATTCCATTTTCATCAAGGAAGGGTCCACCATCCTGGCTATATCCCTGATAGCGAAGCGGCCGCCCGGTTCCTTTTTCAACCATCCCA
>Ga0224497_10002347_pt1 | contig 11314 bp, 8 predicted proteins | sample SF_Jul11_sed_USG_4_FD_167970 | JGI IMG/M metagenome (GOLD analysis project Ga0224497, IMG submission 167970) | Sediment microbial communities from San Francisco Bay, California, United States - SF_Jul11_sed_USGS_13 | ecosystem: Environmental > Aquatic > Marine > Sediment | place: USA: California...
GTCGGCGCGCACCACGGCCCTGCGCACGGACGCGGTGGACTGCATCCAGAAAGTGGAGTTGAAAACCGCGAGCCGGCTCGCCAAGCTGCCGGGCGTGAATGTCATCGCCACCACCGGCAACAAGCAGGTGACGCTGCCGATGCGCACGGATATGGCGCCCTTCGACAACAATCACGTGCGCATGGCGCTCAAGTTGATCATTACGCGGCAGGAATGGCTGGACAAGATTGCGTTTGGCTACGGAGAACTCGGCAACGACAACCCGGTCGGCCCGGCCAATATCTACCGCGCAACCAAGGACGAATTGCCGCAGCGCGAATATGATCCCGACAAGGCGAAGTGGCACCTGAAGCAGGCAGGACTGGACAGCCTGAAGGTGCAGTTCCACGCCGCGGATACCGCGTTCGCCGGATCCGTGGACGCGGGGCAGCTGATGCGCGAATCGGCCAAGGCCGCCGGTATCGACATCGAGGTGAAACGCGAACCCAATGACGGCTACTGGTCCGACGTGTGGATGAAAAAGCCCTGGGTTGCCTGTTACTGGAGCGGCCGGCCCACGGAAAACTGGATTTTTTCCCAGATATACGCCGCGGATGCCAGCTGGAACGACACCTTCTGGAAACACGATCGCTTCAACGAGTTGCTCGTCCAGGGTCGCGCCGAACTGAACAAGGAGAAAAGACGGGAAATCTACGTCGAGATGCAGCGCATCGTCAGCAACGAGGGTGGTGTAGCGCTGCCGCTGTTTCTCAGTGACGTAATGGCGCTGAACGACAAGCTCGGCCATCCCGAACAGCTCGGCAACAACTGGGAACTGGATGGCATGAAAAACACCGAACGGTGGTGGTTCGCCTGAGCAATATCGGGCTTACTGACAACACCAAAGGCCGGGGCGACCCGGCCTTTTCCGGTTCCGCGAAATAATGCGTCTCCCGGGCAGATTTGGCGTTTCCTCAAATTCTTCGCAGAACGCAGCCTGGTTTAAATCGTCGAGCACAGGCGCAGCGCGTCGTACATCGCCGCGGCGAGATTGCGGCTAGACGCGGCGTCGCCGATACGGAACAACGAATATCCCGACCCCTGCCCGAGAGACGGCTGCGGTTTGCCGTCAACCAGCGCGTCGAGGTCTGTTACGCCCCGGTTATTTGCATCGTCGCGCAGGCTGTCGAATACCTCGTCGAACGGCAACGTGCCGCGCTCGACGACAACCTGGTCGGCGTTCAGAGTAAGCGTTTCTCCGGTCAACTCGTTGCGGAATAGCGCGTCGAGCCCGGTGGCGCCGCGACTCAGTTCGACCAGTTCGTATTCGGCGAGCGGTACCAGCTCGCGCCGTGCGAGTTCGCGCCGCCAGATGACTCGTTCGCCGTACTCGAGCTCGGCAACCGGCATTTCGTCGAGGGTGACGAGCTGCACCCGGCTACCCGCGTCGTGACAGAATTCGGCCGCGGTCGCGGCCGGGTGGCGGCCGGTGCCATCGTAGACGATGACGTTCGCAGCCGGTTTTACCCCGCCCGACAGGATGTCCCAGAGCGGCGTACACAGCTCCGCTCCCGGCAACCAGTCCAGATCCGGCAGACCGCCGGTGGCGACGATCACGACCTCGGGGTATTCGGCGAGCACGTCTTCCGCCTCGGCGAGCGTGTTGTATTGAACCTCGACACCGAGGCGCTCGAGCTCGGCGACGCGCCAGTCGACGATGCCGACCACGTCCCTGCGCCAGCTCGCCGCGGCGGCCATGCGCATCTGTCCCCCGGGCCGATCGGTGGCCTCGAACTGCCTGACCCGGTGGCCGCGCTCGGCGAGTATCCGCGCCGCCTCGAGGCCGGCGGGACCCGCGCCGACCACCACCACCCGCCGCGAAGCACCCGTGCCGCGCTCGATACGCTGCGGCCATTGCAGTTCGCGTCCGCTGGCCGGATTGTGCACGCAGGTCGGGCGATTATTCCCCATGCAGTGCGTCACCCCGACGCAGGGGCGGATCCGGTCTTCCTCGCCGCGCTCGAGCTTGGCGACGATGTCCGGATCGGCGATGTGCGCGCGCGTCATCGCCACCATGTCGAGCAGGCCGTCGCGGATCGCGTGGCGCGCGGTCGCGAGATCGGTAATGCGCGCCGCGTGAAACACCGGCAGGTTGACCGCGGCACGAAAGCGTCCCGCGGCCTGCAGCCAGGGCGCGATCGGCGATTCCATGCCCGGCATGCATTCGGTCAGCATGTGATGCATCGTGTCGAGGCGGCCATAGTTGGCGTTGAAGAAATCGATGGTTCCCGATCCTTCGAAGATGCGAGCCATTTCTACACACTCGTCGAAATCGAGTCCCGCGGCGTCCGCCTCGTCGATCAGGAAGCGCATGCCGACGATGAATTCGGCGCCGACCCGGCGGCGTATCTCCTCGTGCACCATGAGCCCGAAGCGGCAGCGGTTTTCGGTCGAGCCGCCGAACTCGTCGTCGCGCCGGTTGGTCATCGGCGACAGGAACTGGCCAATCAGGTGACCACCGACCATGGTTTCGATTCCGTCCAGCCCGCCCTGCTGCGCGCGCAGCGCGGCGGCGCCGAAGGCTTTCACCACCCGCTCGATGTCGTCGCGATCCATTTCGCGCGGAAAAGCGCGGTGCAGGGTCTCGCGCACCGGGGACGGACCGAGCGCGGGTAGCCAGTATTGAGAATTGGTCTCGGCGCGCCGGCCGAGGTGCGTGAGCTGCATCATGATGGCGGCACCGGCAGCATGGACCCGATCCGAGAACGCCTCGAGATAAGGGATGACGCGGTCGCCGGACATGTCCAGCTGACCCGTGGCCCAGGTCGAATCGCGATCGACGAAGGCGGAACCGCCGAACATGGTCAGCGCGAGCCCGCCGCGCGCCTTGGCTTCGTGGTAGGCCTGGTAGGCGGCGCCCGGCATCGCATCCCGGTCCTCGAGCCCGCAGGCATGGCTGGTCGACATGATCCGGTTACGCAGGGTCAGGTGCTTGAGCTGCAGCGGCAGTAGCAGGGGGTCGCTGGTCTGGTTCGTGATTTTGTCGTTCCTCGGTTATCCAGGGGATTATTGTCGCATCAATCGCTCAGGTCTGCTGACGGCCGCGCCCGGGTTCGCGCCGACAACGATCGCACCAGTTACCCGAGTGCTAACTTTATTAGAGAATTACAAGCCATATCAACAAGGATTTTAAATTAAGGAAGCCCTGCATGAGTCGTTCGCAAAGCGAGAATGGGATTCGATTGTGACCCGCTCCAAATTTCTTGCGACGCCTGCTACGGTCGGATCGGCGGATGACCCGATCCGTTCCAGACCTAGTCGTTTGCGCTCGGAGCGGAGCTCCAGACGCGTTTGCGACGGGTCTCGCGGTAGATCGTGAACAGCGCCGCGGCAACGACGATAGCCGCGCCGATCCAGGTCGGGGCTCCCGGCAAGTCGCCAAATACCAGGTAACCCAATAACGTGGCCCATAGCAATCGCGTATAATCCAGCGACGCCAGCAGCGACGCCTCGCCGTGCTTGTAGGCGAAGATGTTGCACCTTTGCCCCAGGTAGGAAGCCACCGCCAGGGCCCCCAGCAAAGCCCATTCCCCGATCGTCGGTGGCTGCCAAAAGTAAATTGCGGGAGCCGCCATGACCAGCCCGATGCCGAGCGCCGACCAGGTCAGGATCGTATCCGCGCTGTCGTGGCGTGACAGGATCCGTAACAGGATCATCACCGCGGCGGCACCGGCGGCCCCCGCCAGCGAGGCGAGGCTGTAGATCGAGAAGTTATCGGTTCCGGGCTGCAGCATGACCAGCACGCCGACGAAGCCGACTCCGACCGCGCCCCAGCGATAGACACCGACGACCTCGCCGAGAATCAGCACGGCGAAGATGGTTACGAAGAAGCTTTTGGCGAAAAAAATCGCGGTCGCGTCGGCCAGCGGCAGGTAAATGATTGCGGTGAAGCCACCGAGCATCGCGATCAGCGCAAACAGCATGCGCAGAATCTGCAGGCCCGGGCGACTGGAACGCAGCGACCCCGGAAATTTTTGCATGATGGCCGGCAATACCATCACCAGCATGCCGAGCTGACGCAGCAGCAGGATTTGCGTCACGTGCAGATGTTGCCCGAGGAGCTTGATCAGCAACGCCATCAGCGATAACGCGATCGAGGCGAGCAGCAGAAACAGAATTCCTTGCAGGTTATCGGGCAGACGATGAAACCAGTTCAAAGCATAGGGCCGTTTATTAAATGAGAGGCGTTCGCGATCGCCATTTCGTTCGAAAAGTAGATTGCCATTGCGGATAAATGCGCGGCATTGGCTCCGATCCCACCTCGGAACGTAAAAAAACCCGCCGTCAGGCGGGTTCCGGTTATTGCGTCGACCCCGCTTGAGCGGGGGATTTGGTATCGCCGGCGCGTCGCGAGATTCCCGCCTGCGCGGGAATGACATCGACTTAAAGCGCGGCGTCCAGTTCCGGTACCGCCTCGAACAGATCCGCCACGAGGCCGTAGTCGGCGACCTGGAAGATCGGCGCCTCCGAATCGTTGTTGATGGCGACGATGACCTTGCTCTCCTTCATCCCGGCGAGGTGCTGGATCGCGCCGGAAATGCCGACCGCGATGTACAGGTCGGGCGCGATGACCTTACCGGTCTGTCCGACCTGGAGTTCGTTCGGGACGAAGCCCGAATCGACCGCCGCGCGCGAAGCGCCAACCGCGGCGCCGAGCTTGCCGGCAATCGAGTGCAACATGCCGAAGTTCTCTCCAGATTGCATGCCACGGCCGCCGGAGATGACGATCTTGGCCGAGGTCAGGTCGACCCGGTCGCTGTCCGACAGCGCCTGCGAAACCCAGGTCGACAGACCGGTGTCCAGACCTCCGCTGACATTCTCGATGCCTGCGCTGCCGCCCTCGGCAGCGGCCGCTTCGAACTTGATGGTGCGCACGGTAATGGCCTTGATCCGGTCCGCGGACTGTACCGTCGCGAGCGCGTTACCGGCGTAGATCGGACGCATGAAAGTATCTTCCGAGTGAACTTCGACGATATCGGAAATTTGCGCGACGTCGAGCAGCGCGGCCGCGCGCGGCATGACGTTGCGGCCGAAGGTGGTCGACGCGACCAGCAGGTGGCTGTAGTCGCCGGCGAGCTCGACGATCAACGACGCCAGGTTTTCGGCGAGGCCATGGGCGAACTTCGCATCATCGGCGAGCTTCACTCTGGCGACGCCCGCGATTTTCGCCGCGGCCTCAGCCACGGCGCCGCAGTTTTCACCCGCGACCAGCAGGTCGATATCGCCGCCGATCCGCTGCGCCGCGGTCACCGCGTGCAGGGTTGCGGCTGCGACTTCGTTGTTGTCGTGTTCGACGATGACGAGACTTGCCATGGCTAAATCACCTTCGCTTCGTTGCGCAGTTTGTCGACGAGTTCGGCTACGCTGTTGACGATAATCCCGGCGGCGCGGCCCTCGGGCTCTTCCACCTTCAGCGTGGTCAGGCGGTTGGCGGTATCGAGGCCTAGGCTATCGAGTTCGATCTTGTCCATCGGCTTGCGCTTGGCCTTCATCACGTCGGGCAGTTTGACATAACGCGGCTCGTTGAGGCGCAGGTCGGCGCTCATCACGGTCGGCATCCTGACCTGGATCGTCTCCAGGCCGGCGTCGACCTCGCGCGTGACGGTCGCCTGGTCACCTTCGATCTTGATTTTGGAGGCATAGGCCGCCTGTGACCAACCGAGCAGCGCGGACAGCATTTGCGCGGTCTGGTTGGAATCGTCGTCGATCGCCTGCTTGCCGGTAAGTACCAGGCCGACGCCTTCCTGCTCGGCGACCTGTTTCAGCACCTTGGCGACCGCGAGCGGCTCCAGGGTTTCCTCGGTAACGACGTGGATCGCGCGGTCGGCGCCCATCGCGAGCCCGTGGCGCAGCGTTTCCTCGGTCTTGCCGCCGCCGACCGACACGACGATGATTTCCTCGACGATGCCAGCCTCGCGCAGGCGCAATGACTCCTCGAGCGCGTTTTCACAAAAGGGGTTCATCGTCATCTTGGCGTTGGCCAGGTCGACACCCGAACCGTCGGCTTTGACGCGCGCCTTGACCTGGGGGTCGAGTACGCGTTTTACACATACCAGTACTTTCATTTACGCTCTCTGCTTCTCGTTAGAGGAATCCGGGGGGCACACCCCGGTCAACGTCACTCTCCATAAATCCCCGGGTATCTCGATTTCCAACCCGCCGCCCGCTTAGGGTAACCCGGCTTCGGCCGGGCCGACGGATATTATCACACACCCGACCCGGGTAAGATTCGCGCGCGACAGTCGATTGTCTATTTGCGCCAAACTCGCCCGGTTCCCGGCATTCGCGTGTCGAAGCGAAATTCGGCGTTACCGCGGCCGCAGCCGCGAGCCGACGGCCGGTGCTTTTGCGACGCTCCGCGATCGCGGGACGGCCGGAAAGAAATTATATTGCACGCGCCAGGCGCGCTGTCGAGAGTCTAGCGGGGCCCGGCCCGGAAATGCCCGCGGTCACGAGCGCGATGCTGAAAACCACTATAAATCAATGGCCGACAGCTTGGAATTCACCACCTGAACCACATCTCGGGCACTTTTTTTTACCACCCTGTGCCGGAATCAGGCGCGTTCTTCGACGCAAGCGGCCCCGGCAACACGACCAACTCGCCGGCTGCTCTACAGGATGATGCGACGACGCCCGGAAACGAAGACATGGTCGAGGTCAGTGGAACGTTCAACGAAAGTGGTGAATTCGAGGCCCTGCGGATCGAGAAAAAAGCCGAGTACCCGGCAATCTTCCTGGCAGACGGGCGCAAGCTCGAGATTAAAGGGACAGTGGCCAGCGGCTTGCAGCCCGAGCTCGAAGGGATCATCTCCGACTTCGACGGACAGGGCGACTTCAAGGTCAGGGTTCGCGGTAACGCGATCAAGGTCAACGACGTGAATACGAATGACTTCGTCGTGCAGGCGCCAAAAGATCGGGTGACTGCGGTTGAACAGAACAGTAATAGGTTCACGCTGGTAGGTGTAACCGTTGATACCTCACTGCTTCAGGATGACGATTTCGAAGGTCTGGGCGATCTGAGCATCGGCCGCGCAGCATTCTACCAGGCGCTGAGCGACCGCACCGCCCCAGCGCTCGAGGCCGGGGGCAGCTACGACACTGTGACCAACATGCTGACGGCGCGTGAGGTCGAATTAGGGAAAAACGACTAAATCGAAGTTTATCCCGGTGACTCGCGGGAGGCACCGGGACCTCTCCTCACCTTGGTTGCAAGGCCTACCCTCACTTCAAGTGGGAATTTTTATGCGGAAAACAGCAGGCCGGAAGCCAGCGATTGAAAAATTCAGCCGCCACTGTGCCAGCACAATCAAACCAGGGATTGCGACTGTTTACGGCATTCGCCGGGCGATTGCTGGTAATAGCTTTTGAACAGACGGGAAAATGAAGATAACGAATTGAAACCGGTGCGAATCGCGATTTCCTGAAGCCTGAGCCGGGTATCCACAACCATGCGGCGCCCAGTCTGCAAGCGCAGGCGACGGTAGTAAGCCGCGGGCGACATGTCCAGGGTTTGACGAAACAGGTATTCGAGCATGCGTACCGACAGGTCGACCTGCGCGGCCACCTGGGCAATGCTCAGGGTATCGTCAATATGCTTTTCCATCACGTGGATCGCCGCTGCGACCCTCGGCTCATTACCTTCCAGCATGCCGAGCGACACCAGCGGCTGGGTGTCGGTGGCGCTGCGGCCGCCGTCGTAGATGAAAACGCTCGAAACCTCGATCGCCAGCGGGTAACCGTAGCGCCTGCGGATCAGGTAGAGCATGAAATCGAAGGTCGGCGATGCGCCGCCGGTGGTGAATACCCTGCCATCGATGACGAAGCGGTCAGGCCTGATCTCGATGCCGGGGAAGCGGGTCGCGAATTCTTCCAGGTCCTCCCAGTGCGTGGTCGCGGCACGGCGCTCGAGCAGGCCACTGCGCGCCAGAATCCAGCTGCCGGCCTCGATGCCGCCCAGCGCCGAGAAATTACGCGACACGCGCTTGATCAGTTTCAGATGCGCGGGCCCGGCATGATGCTGCTGGTTAAAACTCGCGACGACGATTAATACATCCCCGCGTGAATCATCGTCGAGCCGGGTATCAGGCTCGATCGTCAGGTCGCAGGTGAGGCGCGCGGGCGCGCCGTTCAAGGTCGCGATCTTCCACTCGAACAGCTCGCGATTGGCGATACGGTTGGCGGCGCGCATCGTATCCAGCGCCGAGGCCAGCGACATCATCGACGAATCGGGCAACACCAGCAGCGTGACCGCGAGTTTTTCGGTACTGGGGGCATAGATATCCATTGCGTAAATTGTCAAATATTTTGCGTATTTACGCAATCATCCACGAAACTTCCGTGACATGATTGCGCGATCAACCCCGGAGGTCGGCCATGCCCTTAGCGATGAATCTGAATCCCTTTATCACCTGCGCCGTGACCGGCTCCGGCGGGACCCAGGACCGTTCCCCGCACGTACCGCGCTCGCCCGAGCAGATCGCCGCGAGCGCGCTCGACGCCGCCCGGGCCGGCGCGGCCGTGGTGCACTGCCACGTACGCGACCCCGAAACCGGCAAGCCGAGCCGCAGCGTCGAACTCTACCGCGAAGTCGCCGAGCGCATCCGTGATTCGGATACCGACGTGGTCCTCAACTTCACCGCCGGCATGGGAGGCGATCTCGTGTTCGGAGATGTCGAAAACCCGTTACCGCTGAACCAGGTCGGCACCGACATGGCCGGCGCCACCGAGCGTGTCGCGCACGTCGCCGAATGCCTGCCCGAGATCTGCACCCTCGACTGCGGCACGATGAATTTCGCCGAGGCCGATTATGTCATGACCAATACCCCCGGCATGCTGCGCGCGATGGGCCAGATGATGTCCGACCTCGGCGTGCGCCCGGAGATCGAGGTGTTCGAAACCGGCCACCTGTGGTTCGCCAAACAGCTCGTCGAAGAAGGCATCATCCAGGACCCGGTCATGATCCAGATGTGCATGGGCATTCCGTGGGGCGCGCCCGACGACCTCAACACCTTCATGTCGATGGTCAACAACACGCCGGCCAACTGGACATTTTCGGCCTTCTCTATCGGTCGCAACGAGATGCCCTTCGTCGCGGCCGCGGTACTCGCAGGCGGTAACCTGCGCGTCGGCCTCGAGGACAACCTGTGGCTCAGCAAGGGCGTGCTAGCGACCAACGCACAGCTGGTCGAAAAAGCCGCCACCATCGTCACCAACATGGGGGCAACGCTGATGACCCCCGCCGAAGTTCGCGACAAGCTGCAGTTACAGAAACGCGCGCCGGTAGCGCGCTAGGAGAACGGACATGACGGTAATCAAACAGGCCGCAATCATCGGTGGCGGCGTGATCGGAGCGGGCTGGATTTCCCGGCTTATCGAGAATAGCATCGACGTCACCGTCTACGATCCGGCCGACGACGCGGCGCAGAAGGTGGACGCGGTGCTGAAAAATAGCCGCTACGCCTACGGCAAGCTCATCAGCGGTCCGCGGCCTGCCGAGGGTAGCGTGAGCTTTTGCGGCAGCATCGCCGATGCGGTGGCCAACGCCGAATTGATCGTCGAATCGGTGCCGGAGCGGCTCGACATCAAGCAATCGGTCTATGCCGAAATCGAGTCGACCGCGGCCAGCAACGCGCTGATCGCGTCGTCGACATCGGGCATCATGCCGTCCGACCTGCAGGCGAAAATGAAACACCCGGAACGCCTGCTGGTGGCACATCCGTTCAACCCGGTTTACCTGCTGCCGCTGGTCGAGCTGGTCGGTGGCGCCAAAACCAGCCTGGAGACCATCGAGCGCGCGCGCGAGATCTACCATTCGGTCGGCATGCACCCGCTGCACGTCAAGAAGGAGATCGAGGCCTTTATCGCCGATCGCCTGCTGGAAGCGATCTGGCGAGAATCGCTGTGGCTGGTCAAGGACGGTATCGCCACGACGCAGGACGTGGACGACGCGGTGCGCTACGGTTTCGGCCTGCGCTACGCGCAAATGGGCGTGTTCGACACCTACCGCGTCGCCGGCGGCGAGGCCGGCATGCGGCATTTCATGGCGCAGTTCGGCCCATGCCTGAAATGGCCCTGGACCAGGCTGATGGACGTGCCGGAATTCAGCGAAGAACTGGTCGACCTGATCGCCGGCCAATCGGACGAGCAGTCGGGGCACATGACGATCCGTGAAATGGAACGCATCCGCGACGACAACCTGATCGCCATCCTGCAGGCATTGAAAGGCAACGACTGGGGCGCCGGCAAGACGCTGGCGCGTTACGAGCATCAGCTCATGCAGGCCGCCAACGATGAATAACTCCCTGTTGTCCGAACGTCATCCTCGCCTGGCATGCGGAATTTTCCAGGCCGATTTACCGGATTCCCGGGTGCGCAGGGACCTCATACCGCCGGCAGGTTGCAAGATCTCCGCTTGCGCTGGCATGACATTCAGGAGAAAGATATGAACTTCGGGCTCAGTTTTGAGCAGGAAATGATCGTCGACACGGTGCGCAGCTTCGTCGAAAAAGAAATCTACCCGCACGAGGCCGAGGTCGAGCGTACCGGGGAGGTGCCGCTCGACCTCGGCCACGAAATCCGCGACAAGTGCATCGAAGCCGGGTACTTCGCCGCCAATATCTCCGAGGAATTCGGCGGCGGTGGACTCGGGCACCTGGATTTCACGCTGCTGGAGCGCGAGCTCGGCCGCGCCTCCAACGGGCTCGCGGTGTTCTTCGGCCGGCCGTCCGGCATCCTGCAGGCCTGCAACGAGGAACAGCGCGAGAAATACCTGTTCCCCGCGGTAAAAGGTGAAAAATTCGACGCGCTGGCGATGACCGAGCCCGGCGCCGGTTCCGACGTTCGTGGCATGCAGTGCAGCGCCAGGCCCGATGGCAGCGACTGGATCATCAACGGCAGCAAGCATTTCATCAGCCACGCCAACATCGCCGATTTCGTTATCGTTTTCGTCGCCACCGGCGAGGAAGAGACGCCGCGCGGCAAAAAGAAGAAAATCACCTGTTTCCTGGTCGATCGCGGCACGCCCGGATTCGAAATCAGGAAGGGGTACAACTCGGTCAGCCACCGCGGCTACCAGAACTGCATCCTCGATTTCGACAACTGCCGCGTGCCCGGGTCGCAAATCCTGGGCGAGCTGAACCGCGGATTCGAAGTCATGAACGACTGGCTGTACGCCACCCGCCTGACGGTTGCAGCGACCAGCGTCGGCCGTGCGCGGCGCGCCTTCGAATACGCGCTGCCTTATACCGTCGAACGCAGGCAGTTCGGCCAGCAGATC
>Ga0224497_10002348_pt1 | contig 11309 bp, 13 predicted proteins | sample SF_Jul11_sed_USG_4_FD_167970 | JGI IMG/M metagenome (GOLD analysis project Ga0224497, IMG submission 167970) | Sediment microbial communities from San Francisco Bay, California, United States - SF_Jul11_sed_USGS_13 | ecosystem: Environmental > Aquatic > Marine > Sediment | place: USA...
ACCAACTTTCAGAAATTCATAATAAACTTGAGAGTATGAAATCTGGAAAAATTGCAATATCAATAATGGGAATGCCCTACAAGTGTCCTCCTGCACCATTTGAGGCTAGTTTACTAATTGATTCCATGCTTAGAAAACATGGAATACGTGATTCTATACAAATTGATTTTTACAGTCCAGCTCCAATGACTTTGCCAGCAGCTGGTCCTGAAGTAAGCAAACAAATTCTTGAACTGATAAATTCTGAAAAAATCATTTTTCATAATTCATCTAAAATAAAATCTGTTGAATTTAAAAAACTAATTTTTGAAAACAGTGAAGCTAATTTTGATTTACTTTTAGCTGTCCCACCACATATTGCTCCAAAAGTAATCTATGATTCTGGATTAGCCAGAGAACCAGGATTTATTCCAATAGACAGAGATTGCAAGACACCTTTTGAAAATGTTTTTGCAGTAGGTGATGTTACAAGCTTAACTGTTGGAGAAACCATGACAGTTCCTAAGGCTGGAATTTTTGCAGAAGGAGAAGGTATTACAGTTGCTAAGAATATCATTTCAAAAATTCAACTTAAAGAAGAATTAATGTTATTTGATGGAAAAGGTGGATGTTTTATAGAATCGGGTAGGGATACGGCTTCAATTATTGAAGTTGACATGTTTTCACACTCAAAACCTTCAACAAGTCTTACAGAGTCAACCACTGATAATCTTTCTAAAAAACTAAAATTTGAAAAGGAAAGATTGTCAAAATGGTTATGATTTACTTGATCTGTCTTTATCTTTTGAAAGATGTTCTAAGATAGCTCTCACTTCAACACCCAGATCTTGAGTATTTTCTGATAGATTTAGTTTTTCAGGAATATTATTCTTAAAATCTTCATCTTCCATTTCGATATTTCTTTTTTGAATACAATCAAGATGATCTTGATCAGTAGCAGAAATCTTATGACAAATGTTACAAATTTTCATAATTCAGTTAATTAATACGACGATTTAATAATTTCATTTTGTGCCTCTGAGATAAGGGATCGTCGTCTAGCTTGGTATGATACTAGTCTGGGGGACTAGTGGTCGCAGGTTCAAATCCTGCCGATCCCATTTTACTTAGTATTAGCATTTTTGGAATAAAAATAAAAAAATAAGGACTAATTATTCACCTTTAGCTTTGTCATGTCCCTTCTTGGCAGCATCTTTTGTACCATCATAGGCTTTTGTACCTACTTCTACACCTTTCTCTATACCTTTCTTACCAAGATCAGTACCTTTCTCCACTCCTTTTTCAGCAGTGTCCTTGATTTTCTTTAGAAATCCCATACTAGCCTAGTGTTGTAGACATTCATAAAATATTCGATTAACAAGTATTGTATTCTGAATTTTTTCTTATTTATGATCGATGACAAAATTATGAAAAAATCTATCTATCTATTGCCCGTCTCATTATAATTTTAAAATCTTTAATAGTTTTTCAAAATTTTCTTGTGTTTTTTCTTGTTTGTATTGTTTCAAGACCTCGATGATTTTCTCCTTAGATGGATTTTTGTAAATTTTTTGAACTTTTTTTGCAATCCCTGACCCAATAAAAATTGCTTGAGTAACTGATGTGACATTTGATGGTCTTCTCTTAGTACTAGAACTTTCAAAATCAATTAAGGTAGATTTTGTTTTTCCTACAATGACATGTTTTGAAATGTTACTTAATTCACCATGATCAAAACCTATCTGATCTAACCTATAACAATCTTCTAAGACATTTCTAATTGTAGATTTTAATTTCTTTGTACTGCCTTTTCCTTTTAACGTATTTACCCATTCACTAATTTTAACTCCTTCAAGATATTCCATAACTAAGAAATTCTTACTTGCAACAAACATTTTTGGTCCAACATTTACTGAATTTACTAATTTTAGTAAAACTGCCTCATTTTTCATTTCTTTTCTTTGTGAATCTGTCCGTCTAATTTTTAGTGCAACTTGCTTGCTACTTTTTTTTGCTAAAACTACAATTCCAACGTATCCTTTTCCTAAAATTGCCAACTTCCCAAGTGTAGTAGGACCTGTTAATGAAATTGATTTGATTTTTAATTTCTCTAATTCATTAATTCTTGATCTTATTTGACGACTGGTAGCTTTTGGATATCCAAGAATTTTTGAGTATGGCTCATCAGAAAATTTCTTAATTGAAATGAAGTAATATGCCATCTGTTGAAATCAACTCACTTGCAGCCTCTTTAATTGATTTGCTTAAATTTTTGTTTCCAACTGAAACCTTGAAACCTCGTCTGAAATCACTTTGAAGACCTTTTGGCATACCTGTCTGAAGATTTTTTTTCAAAAATTCTGTCATAAATTTGACTGCTTCTGTATGTTTTCTTTTTTCTAATGAAATTATTCTTTTATTATTTCCAATCCACATTAATTCTAAATTTTTGAGATTTTTAGAAATAAAACTCTTGGAACTGTTTCCTCTGAAAAACTCTGGTCCATTTTTTTGATATATTTGAGAAATCTTTGTAGACTCTAATAAGAAAAAAAGATAGGCTTCTTTTTGTTGATCTGTATAAGGTTTACTTCTTAGTACATTAAATCCTCCTAATTCTAACTGAGTGGATAATGATGAAGTAGCTCTCTTAATTTGTCCCCATATTATATCAGGACTTCTAATTTTAAATTCAAATTTTATCACTAACAAATTTTCCCAATACTTCTTTGATATTCTTAATTTTTTATTTCTAAATAATGCTAATGTAGGTTTTTCTTTAAAAGCCCTAGAAGATAGAACAAATTTTCCAAGATTTTCATCAGAAATTGCAGCAGCTAAGTTTCTATTATTATCAATTGGATCTAGAATCACTATTGATGTTTCAAATTTCTTTGTAGTCTTTCCAATAGTTTTATTTTCTTTAATTTCCGATATTGATTTAATTACATTTTCAAAACTTCCAAAATGTAAGACTAAAACTTCTGAAATGTAACCACTGAATCCTTGTTTTGCAATTTCTGCTCCATAAATTCCATTTGATTTAAGAAATGTTTTTAGAATTCTAACTTCATTTCTCATTTTAGATGTTAATGATTTTTTCATAAATTTTGTATGAAATGGAGATCTATCTGCAGAACTTTTCCATTCTCCAATTTTTACATCATAAAATGGTACAACGTTAATCCTAGTATTCTTAATTTTAGCCTCAACATATGGATGCTCTGAATATCTAACATATGGAGTATATTTTTTTAATGATTTAAAACCAATTTTTTTCGAGATTTTTTCAAACTTTTCTTCTGATGCAGATTGCTTGAATCTGATAAAAATGTCCACATCTGCATCCTTTGATAACCAAGTACCTTTTGCAAATGAACCTCCAAACTCTAATCCTATTACTTCTGAAAATTTTTTAACCTCTTTTTCAACTAATTTGAATGCTAATTCAGCAATTTGTCTTTTTGATTTTTCCATCATTTTTGATGGAACAACAGTCTTAGCAACTTTAGAAATAATATGTTTCATTTTACTGCTTTAATCTCCTCTAAATCAGAATAGATTGGTCCATTTGATGTAAGTTCACTTTTTTTCAATTTAATTCCAGTCACTTCTTGCATTCCAAAATCTATAGTTTTTTGGCTGTCCAATTCTTTTGTAATATCTCCTATCTTCTTTTTAATTCTAAACACTGTGATATGTGGTTTGAATGGTTTATCTGAAAAAAATCCCAAAGGCTCTAACACTTTTTCAACTCTTTTTGATAACTGAATTAGCATATTTCCTCCATCATTATCTGTTCCAATCCAAATCACTCTTGGAAATTTAGATTTTGGAAATGCGCCTACTCCTCTTAAATAAACAATAAAACTTGAAAATTCAATTGTACTAAGGGCTTGAATAATTTTTTGTGACATCTCCTCTGAAATTTCACCTAAAAATTGCAAAGTAAAGTGGAAATTTTTTGATTCTACAGGTTTTGCATTAATGTTAATTGTAGATTGAAATTTTTTTATGGAATTAATTACATCACTATTTGAAATTTCAATTGCTACAAAAGTTCGCATATAACATTCTTTGAAGTATCTTTATAATAATTTCCGGTAGCTTCATAGACTCGCTTCTTTTTTGACATATGTTGACAAAACTAATTGTATGCTTAACAGGTATGCCTGGAGCTGGAAAATCTACTATTGCTGAAGGGTTGAAACCAAAAGGATATGACATTATCAATATGGGAAATGCTGTTAGAGAAGAAGCAACAAAAAGAAACCTAGAACCAACTAGATCAAATCTTGGAAAACTAATGCTTGAACTTCGAGAAAAAAATGGTCCTGGCGCAATAGCAGAATTAGTTAAGCCACAAATAGAATCCTCTACAGCAAACGTGATACTCATTGATGGCGTAAGATCTAATGATGAAATACAAGTGCTTAAAAAATTTGGAAATGTAAAACTACTTGCAATTCATGCATCAACTAATACTAGATTCAGTTTTTTACAAAAAAGAGGAAGATCAGATGATCCTCAAACACAAGAACACTTTGAAGAAAGAGACAACCGTGAATTAGACGTTGGAATCAGTAATCCAATTGCATTATCTGATGATGCAATATCAAATACTGGTTTAACAAAAGACGAATTAATAGAATCTGCCTTCAGAATTATTCAAAGTTGGCTAGAATGAAAATTCCAAATATTAATTGTCAAATAGAGATGTTTTGTGCAGTAAATCCTTCTGAGGATACAAACAAAATTAAAAAAGCAATTTCAAATATTTTTCCACACTCAACTATAACAACTGAAAATTTTTCAATTTCTGCTCAATCTAAAGATCTCAAGTCTTTTGAAAAAATTTATGAAACAATTCACACAAAACAATCTCAAAAAACCTATAGACGAAATCTTGAAAAAAATTTAGAAGATAACACTACTTGGTTTTATCTAAATAAACAAGCAGCTTTTGCTGAAAAAATAGCAATTTGTGAAAAAACAGATGAATCTCCTTTAGGACCAATAAAAGTAATTCTTACTTCGTCAAATATTGATAGAATTATTGATTGGATTGTTTCTTGAGATAATGAAAATTAGCTAAGAAAATTCAATCATTTTTGAATATTTTTTTTAAGTTCGAATCTAAAATCCATTTTTTAGAATAATTATCAAATGTTTATAAAATTAGGCATAATAGCTGGCATTGTAATCTTAGGAGGCATGATATTCTCCACAGAAATTGATAACATATTTCCATCTACTTCTGCCACAGTAATTGATTCCTTAAAGAGCGATGTAGCTGATTTGGGTACAAAAGCTTCAGATTCTGCAGAACAAAGAATTGATGAATCAATTGATAAAATTGTTGATAAAACTAGCAATTCTATAACTAATGAAATTAGCCAAGCTAGAGACAAGATCTCTGATGAAATCTCTGAAGCCAAAGAATCATCTCAAAAAAGAATCAATGAAGAGATTTCTAATTTTGATCTTATTGAATCAATTCAAAATATTTTTACTGGTAATTAAAATCCACAAAATTCTAAATCATCTAGTATTCCATCATTAAGTTCATAACTTACAACCAATCCAACTTCAACCCAAAGTCACTTCCCAATAATCCATAAGTCACTTTCTTTATCTACTAAATACCAATCAAATAATAACATTCTTCTTCAATATTCTGATTCAAGTGGAAAAACAAAAAATGTTAATGTTATAATTTAAACTCAACAAAAAAATCTTTTCAAGTACATTTTTTACTTTAATGTTTAAAACTATTGTAAATGATTAATGGAATACTCTCCTAATAATTATTAATTTTCTTTAAACATTGAGACAAACTCAGGTAGTACAATTGCACTAGTATTTCTTATAACTAAATTCATCTCTGATGACATCTCAGTATCTTCTGGATTGACTTCTACTAATATTGCATCATTTTGTTTTGCATAGATTGGTAGTGTATTTGCAGGTGATACAACAAGAGATGTGCCAACAATTACCATCAAATCACATTGACTTGCAAAAATCATGGCTTTTTGCCATACATCTTGCGGTAGAGATTCTCCAAACCAGACTACATCAGGTCTAAGTATATTTCCACATCTACACAAGGGCGGAATTTCAGAAAATTCTACCATTATTTCATCTTTAAAATTGCAAACTGAACACTTGATCTTTATAATACTTCCATGCAATTCTAACACTTCTGAACTACCTGCTTTTTGATGAAGCCCATCAATATTCTGTGTTAAAACCACGACTTCAGCATATTTTTCAAGCTCAGCAACTGCCTTATGACCAAGATTTGGCCGTGCTGCAAAGATGTTTCTTCTTCTTTCATTATACCACTCCCAAACTAATTTTGGATTATCATAAAATGCATCAATTGTAGCTAATTTCATTGCATCATAATTTCTCCATAATCCGTCTTTTCCTCTAAATGTAGGAACCCCACTTTCTTGTGACATTCCAGCTCCTGTTACAAATACAATTTTTTTAATATCTCTAATCTGCTCTTTGATTGACTCAAACATTTTCATTTGATTTCTATTTCTAAAAGATCTCTTGCAGTTATTACTGAATTATGAATTTCTTGTGCTTCTCTTAAATGTCTAACTTCATCTTTGTATCTAGCTGAAAAATGTGTCAAAACTAAATTTTTTACTTTTGCATTCTTTCCTAAAGTTGCAGCTTGTTTTGCTGTAGAGTGACATGTATCTCGTGCTTTCTGTTTTTCTTCATCTAAAAATGTAGCATCAAATACAAGATAATCACATCCTTCAAAAAATTTTTCTAACTCATTAGTAGGCATTGTATCACCCGAAATTCCTATCTTTATACCTGAACGTTTCCCCCCTAACACCTGTTCTGGTTTTATTGTTTTTTCATTAATGATAATTTTATTTCCGTTTTGTAATTTATTCCACAATTCTCCTTCAGGTATGCCTAATTCCTTAGCTTTTTCAACATTAAATCTCCCCGGTTTATCTTTTTCTTCAAATAAATATGAAAATGTAGTAACTGAGTGATTTGCTTTACATGCATATATTGAAAATTTTTCATTTTCAAGAATTCTTCCTTCCTTTATTATAGTAATTAAAATAGGAAATGACAATCCGAAATTTAATACTTTGATGTTTACTGCAATGAATTCATCAATTCCACTTGGACCAAAAATCTCCAAAGTTTCAGTTCTATTTTGCATAGACATTGTTTGTAATAATCCTAGAATTCCTACACAATGATCTCCATGTAAATGAGTAACAAACATTTTCATTTTCTTATTCCACCCCAAACCTGATTTCATATAGGAAACTTGTGTAGCTTCTCCTGCATCAAACATTAAGATCTCTCCTTCTCTTTCTAAACAAATACAAGATAATCCCCTATTTTGAGTAGGTTGTGCTGCTGATGTTCCCAAGAATACAAGTTTCATTTAATCAAAATTGTCCTTGTCAAGCTTTTATGCCTATAGATCTCATATTTCTTTGATCCGTCTAACTTCAAATTACTACCTAATTCTTTTTTGTACATAATTGCTACTCTTTTACGTTTAGGCAGAATTGAGAAAAACTTCTTTAGGATTTCTTCAGGTTTTTCTGATACTTTTGAAGCTCTTCCATATGGCAAATCAGTAACAATCCCATCAAATTTTCCAGAAATTTTTGACAAATCTTGAAAATCTGACTTGAAAACATTTGATTTATACCCGTTTGCCTTAAGATTTTCTTTTGAAATCTCATACATTTTTCCATCAAAATCTAATCCAATTGCATGTATACCCATAGATTCGGCCTCTAAAAGAGTAGTACCAGTTCCACAAAATGGATCACATACTGTTTCTCCTTCTTTTAACCCAATCAAGTTTATCATAACTCTTGTTAGACTCCAATCTAATTCATGAGGGTGATTTTTGATCTTTCTTGGCCTATCTTCTTTTTTGACTCGTTTTGAGAATCCAAAAAAATTCTCGTGATCGGTAAAAATTAGATATATTGTAATATCTGGATCTTCTAACTCTACTTCTGCATGAGAAAATTTTGATATCATATCACCCATAGAGCTTTCTAATTCAGGAATATTGAATTGATTTGATGATAAATTAATTATTCTGCAAACAAAGGTTTTAGCATTTTTTAATACTTCAAAATTATTTTCATCTAAAAACAGTCCTGACATCTTACGCAATATCTGCCCAGAAACTCTAACAAACGAAGCACGTTTTGTAATTTTATCCCAACTTGTTTTTGATTGAATGATAACCAAATTAAAAATTACTTTAGCTTTAGCAAATCTATCATACATTTTTGATATTGCAATTACCTCATCAGTTGCAATCTCAAGATATTCTTTAGATAAAATAAAAAAACTTTCTGGCATTATATTATTGCCTTTACAATTGTACTGGAAACATCAACAACTGATGTTTTACCAGGAATTGTATTTGCACTGATAATTCTTGTAACTCCTGCTTTTCTTATTCTTTTTTCAGCATTATTCATTAAAAGAGCATGGGTACATGCAACAAACACTCTTTTACATTTTTGTTTTTTAAGAAATTGTGTTGCCTTGATTATACTTCCTCCAGTACTTATCATGTCATCAACCAAAATAATATCTCTGTTAGCAACCTCATCTACATTTTTTGTTTTAATTTGTACTTTACCTGTTTTTCTATCTCTCCTTTTTTCTAGAGCAATACATTCTAATTCAAATTCTATTGCAAATTCTTTTGCTCTGTCTTTTCCACCCTGATCAGGAGAGATAACTAAAGGATTTTTTAGGCTCAATTTCTTAAAATATTTTACTAGATCTGGAATTGCAGTCACATTTTTTGATTTGATAGTAAAATGCTTGAGACCAATCATACTGTGAATATCAACAGCAATTATCTTTGATGCGCCTACACCCTTAAATAATTTCCCAAGAACTTTCATTGTAACAATCTCTCCTGGTAAAAATTCTCTATCTTGTCTTGCATATCCCATATACGGAATCACAGCAATTACTTCAGATGATATTTCTTTAGCTTTTGAAATCAATGATAATACTTGAACTAGATTTGTATCAACAGGAGGATAAATTGACTGTACAATAATGATTTTCTTTTTGGATAACTTTCCACTAAGCGTAATCTTACTCTCTCCATCAGCAAAAACTCTAACTTTTGATTTTACAAGATTTGCCTTTATCTTTCTAGATAATTTTCTTGCTAAATCTTCTGAAGATTTTCCTGCAATTACTGATATCTTACTCAATAAGAAAACGTGATTTAATGGGATTCTTAAGTTTTGAGAAAAACGAAACTAGTCATCTCCTTCTCCGCGTCCAATATCTCCAAGACCAAACTCATCAATTACCTTATTTCTATCTGGATCTAATTGACTAATCTCTTCAAATTCTCTCTTTTCGTCTCCCTGATAGACGGTTCGAATTGGCCATGGAATTCTAATATCATATTTCTTAAACTCTTCATACATTATCATTCTCAAATCAGTTTTTGTTTTGAATTGAGCACCATAATCTCTGACATATACCCACATTGAAAAATCAAGCGATGAATCATTAAAATCATTAAACCTAACTACAGGCTGTGTAACTTCTACATGAAGTTCTTTATCACAACCACAACTTGGTTTATTTTGATTTAGATATGGACATCTATTTTGTCTTACAAGATGTCTACCTTTAGCATCAACAATTTCCTTCATTCCACGTTTACCTACTTTTACCAAAATTGATGCAACTTGTCGAGGATTATTTAGATAAGAAACCCCAACTTTAACAATTGCTGGAACAAGTTTGTTTTCTTTGGTATAATTTACAATCTGCGCAGTGACTAGATGTCTTGTAGGAATAACTGCAATTGATTCGTGTAATGCATCTCTGATATATGTGACTCTAGGCGTAATTTTGTGCACATATCCATTATATCCTGTCTCAAGCTGTACCCTATCTCCTTCAACGAAAATTTTGTCTTTTCTAATCATAATATAAGCAAAATAGTTCTGCATAGTCTCTTGTAGTGCTAAACCTAAACCAATTGAAAATCCTCCCGTAGCTGTAGCAATAACAATCAAGTCAACTCCCCACCATGCAACAACTCCTAAAATTGTTGCAACAAAAATTCCTAATGGAAGAACCTGTTTTGCAGACTTTGGAATACCCTCTCTTTTCTTTTTTGCATATCCTGGAGGACGAGAACTTGGAATTAATGGTTCGTATCCATGTTCTCTTTTTTCTTCTCTCCACACATCAATTGGAAATATCTCATCAGGTTTTGCACCAGGTCTTAATTTTCTACCAGATTGATTATGTCCAGTAATACAATTATGATAATATTTCTCATATTTTCCACGTTCTGATTTTTTCCATTCTTCAAATGTATTATCAACTAATTTTTCATATCCCCCAATTGGGTTTCCTTTTGTTGTGCGAAACTGTTCCAAGTACTGCATTCCTTCTTTTGTCTTAAGCATTTCTTTGAACTCTTCTTCATCAATATCTTCTGGAGTAATCTCTGGTGGAACCCACTTGTACAATTTATGAAATAGATCATCTTTATCATCAACAAATCCTCTCATTTCAAACCAAGCATCAAAGTCTTCTCTTTCTAAAATGGATTTTTCACGTTTTATAAGACCAATTGGAATAAGGTGTGATATCGTATAACCTATTACTAAAATGTTAAAAGTATTGAGAATTTTTGCAAATGTCTCTTGAGCAGATAACTCTGACTCCTCAATTAATGATTCATCACCAAACAAAACACCTGTTTGTATATGAACATTAATTGTCGTGATTAATGCAATTGCAAAAAACGGTAGAACGGCTCTTCGTAAAAATCTTGAAAAATGTGGTCTTTTGTAATAAAATTTTTGAGAACCTACCCAAGATGAAAATTTTCTATATCCCACAACTATTGCTATAATTCCAATAATCATGATGAAAAATGCCAGTTGAAGCGATTCAGATGATGCTAAAAGCTGTGAAACAGTCTCAAATTCACCCACAGGAATTTGTGATAATTCCTCTTCAACCATGTTTAATCACCATTCTAATTAAATTCATGTCCTAGAATACAAAGATTAACCCATATTATCATTATCGATTAAAATTTTAATCAAATTTTTATCAAATTTAGGCTTCCTAGACATCATCCATAACAATAAGAAATCATACACATTCTGTGACAGTTGTAAGCTAACACACGATACAACAATTCTTTTGTTTTCATAGAATCATTGTATGATTTGATCTCAGAACCAAACTTTCTCTTGATGACTGAAAAGACTGTCTCAGTTTTATTTCTCTGATGTTACAAAGAATAA